>Ga0172381_10007425_pt1 | contig 10851 bp, 18 predicted proteins | sample Leawel6488metaG_FD_119754 | JGI IMG/M metagenome (GOLD analysis project Ga0172381, IMG submission 119754) | Leachate microbial communities from a municipal landfill in Southern Ontario, Canada - Leachate well 64-88 metaG | ecosystem: Engineered > Solid waste > Landfill > Unclassified | place... | reverse complement strand
CGAGATTTGACACAGTGTATTGTGAACAATGAGATGATAGAATATGCTTATAATAATATTGTTGAAAATTTTGATATAAAGAAAGTGATTCCACAATATTTGAAAATGTTTGAGGAGATATAAAAATGAAAGAACTAATCTTAGAAATTGTGCAAAACAAACCAGGTGAACCTTTTGTCTTAAGAAATCAAGAAACAAAAGAGGAAATTAAAAATATCGAAGATCCAGAAGGAGCATATTCAATATTTCAAGTGCTCAAATCAGGCGATCAAAACGAATATTATAATGAACAAACAAACAAAGTATTTAAAATGTCAAGAGACAATTTATTAAATGAACTTTTGTTGTTAGAGGGTGATGTAGTCATTCATAAAAATACAAAAGGAACAAAAGATTTTCTTGAGTATCATTCAAAAACATGGTATACGTCTAGACGACAAATAAATAATTGTTTAAATTTAGGTCGTTTTATAAAAGTTTATCCTGGGGTTGCTAAATGTTGTGAATGCGCAATTGAAAGATTATAAAACATGTTCTTAATAAATTTTTTCATAAATACTTATAATACGATTTTTAATCCACCTTCACAGTTACAGTTTGATGAAGATGGTGATTTAATAAATTGGGTAGGAATAAAAATAAAATCATTATCAAGAAATATCGGTCCACGTTGATTGAACAACAAGATATTGATTTGATACTATTTATATAAGGAATTTTTATGACAAATAAATGCATAGCCTGCCTCGGTCAGGGCTTCGTTGGAGGTTCTCTCGCCACTGTTTTCGCTTCAAAAGGATTTGACGTATATTCATATGATAAAATGGGAAAACATGGTGAAAATGTAACTCCTTGTAATAGTTTAATTGAACTTGTTCATACTGTTGAAGCAATAAAAACATTTTCTGGAATTTATTTTCTTTGTTTACCAACGCCTATGTTACCTGATGGTGATGCTGATCTTTCTATCGTTGAAAGCGTTCTTAATGAATTATCACAAATAGCTGGTGAACGAACTGTCGTGATAAAATCAACGGTTCCACCAGGAAGCACGGAACGTTGGAATAAAGAATATACCAATTTACATATTGTATTCAATCCCGAATTTCTTGTCGAAGCCACAGCATTGCACGATATGTTAAATCAAACACGTATCGTGCTTGGTGGTCCTCGTCCTTGGATAAACAAAGTAAAGTTTATTTATCAACAAGCGTTTCCGACAGTTCCAATTGTTAAAACTAGTTCAACAAACGCTGAATTAACAAAGTATGTTACAAATTGTTTTCTTGCAATGAAAGTTTCATTTGCAAATGAAATATATCAAATATGTCAAAAACTTGACGAGCAAGGGCTAAATGCTGACTATGATCGAGTCATTGAATGTGCTACGCTTGATCCGCGATTAGGAACAAGTCATTGGCGTGTACCTTCATTTGAAACAGACGAAAATGGTCAAGCACTATACGGGTTCTCGTTATCGTGCTTTCCCAAGGACTGTAATGCCTTAATATCATTATCAAAAAAGATTGGCGTAGATCCAAAGATGCTGAGCGCAACTTGGTTAAAAAACCTCGAAGTTCGTCCAGGAAAAGACTGGTGCAAGATGCTAGGTCGAGCTGTTAGTGAAAAGAAGTAATGTCTCCTCTCGCTTTTCTTCAAAAAATTGATCCTACACCTGAACAAGTTCTTCGTGTTCTTGATTTATGGCCTACAACTCCCATTAATGTAGAACTAATTTGTGAAAAATTAGGAATCGAATTAAACTTTGACAGTCTAAATAAACTAACACATCATGGAAAACGATTTCAAATTGCATCAATAATTTGTTACTACGTGAAAAGCACTATGAACCCAAACAGTTTTGCAACTGAACTTCTGATGCCTCATAAAATTGTTTCTAAGTGTATTGGATTACAAGCGTCTGAAGTCGCTCAAATATTTGGTGTAACACCGCAAGCAGCAGAAATTAGGTTGATGAACTTGTAGGAGAAAAAGTAATGTGGCCATTTAAAAAGATAAAAGATAAAAATGAAGATAATATACGAAAAATACTACGAAATACAATTGAACAATATGGGTGGAGTTCATTGTCACAAGAAGAATTAACAAGTGTTTTTGAAATAATAAAAGAACAAAATCTAATAAATAGAATTATTGATTATCTTCAAAAGTATAACCCATGAACACTTTTTCACAAAACATAATAAATCTTCTTATCGTTCACAACAACGACAATTATCTTGATTTTAGAGACGGTTCATTGATACCTGATGATATTGATGAGTCGTATAAGACAGAAGACGATTTTAACGAAATTATTTGTCTTGGATGGGTGATCAAATCAAAACAAGGCGGTCCATATACTAGAATTGAAATGACTCCTTTTGGTGAAAAAATAATCAAAGAAATTTTTGATGTGTGTAAGAAGTTCACGCAAGGTATATGATTGGTTTATGGAAGATCTTTCAGAAATAGAAAAACTACTTTTTGCTTCTGCGTTTGCTCAAGCAATTTTAATGAAAATAAGTGAAGCAGAATCAATGAATTTTGCCATCAAAGTCGTGGAATCATATCGATATATTTTACCAAGAACATGGGAATATGATCGACTATGATCTACATATGTGACAACGCTCGACATCTAGTTTGTCTTCCATTTTCTATTGATAATCTACATCAAATGGCGATAGATCTTGGAATAAAGCGTTGTTGGTTTCATTCCAGTAGTAAGTTTCCACACTATGATATTCCAAAAAGACGTATTAATGAAATTATGTCCGTGTGTAGAATAGCGTCGACAGAAGATATAATAAAGATTATCAAAAAGGAATTAACAAATGTCTGACGAACTAGATACTTGGCAACAAAAAGTTGAAGAGTTAAAGCGAGAAGGTTATCATGTTATCGCTCCTAATAATCTTCCAATTCGATGCATTATGGCTGACGGTACGATGAAAGAACATGAACACAGCGACCATCGAGACTATAAATTTCCTGTGATGTGTGAGTATATCGGTGGAAAGAAAGAAGATTATAAGTGGTGTTGTGGTGATGGAACTGAATCGCAGATGGATGATACCGACATTTGGGAATCTGAACACGAAGAACACGCGTTTATCTATACAGAAGGTTCAATAGTTGTTACTGTGTACGAAACTTGTAAAGCAATGTGGAATTTAAGCGATGGCGAGTGTGTGGGTGGACATCTTTGGGAAAAATGGGATAAAAAGAATAAAAAAGGTTGGCGAATAAACGAAGAAAGTTTAAAGAAGATTAAGGAATATTTTCAAAATGTCAAATAAATCAATAACTTTACGTGAATTACTAAAACTTTTAAATGAAATTCCAGAAGAAAAATTAGATTATGAAGTCTGGTCAAATTCTGATGGTAATTATATTGCGAATGTCATTGTTCAATTAAATATTAATGATGATTATAAAACAATCGAATTAACAACAGAATAAAATGAAAAAATATCAAGAACATAAATTTATTATTCCATTTCCCGCTGCTAGAAAAAATGAAGCTATTCAAGCTACAAATGATGCATTTAAAATGATTTGTAAAAAACGTATTTCACGTTCAGTATATCGACAAGCACTTAAGCAATTTTTGAAAGAGTTTAATATCAAATGAAAAAAATATTTAATAAAATCTTTGATTGGCATGTTCCAAGTGCACTTCCTAGTAGAATGTTTCCAAACAAGGGAAAAGAAAATGAATATACGTGGGAAGATTGGCGTGAAGATATGATCAAAAAATTTCCAATTAAGTATCATTTAATGGAAACAATTCCAAATGAATTATCTTATTACAAATCTAAGTGTAATAAATTTCTTTATTTTCTAAAGTCTGTTACATACAAGAAACAACATTTACTTGATCTTCGCCAACCTAAGAATATATGTTATCAATTTGAATATCGTTATGGGTATTCTGACGTTCGTCAAAAATTTATTTATGCTAACCTTAATCTTCTTTGTGAATTTGTAAAAGAACACGGCGGGATAAGAAAACTTCAAGAATACACAAAAAATTTACGAAATAACAATGAAGAAAATCATAATGAAAACTGGATCAAATTTTATGATGTTGTTATTGAAACGTATGACTGGTGGAAGTTTCAATTACCACTTAAAATAAAAGAACTTGAAGAAATTTCAATTGATAAATATCTTGACAAAGAAAATGAAATAGAAAAAGAAATTAACGATAAAATTAAATTAATGATTGACTATCGTGAATATTTTTGGGTTTAAATTTATTTTGTACATGTAAGTTTTTTATATTAAAATTAATGTAGATGAAAATTGTTCGTTCTACAAAATTATCTCTAAAATTCTTAAATAAACAAAAAAGGGAACAAATTCATCTTTTTATTGACGAATATCGTCGAGTTGGTCAAGTAATTTGTGATCAATTATGGGCTGTTCAACAGCTTCCCAAATTTATTGACATAAAAACATTAAATGTACACACTTGGTTAAGTGTAACAGCACTGCAATGTGTTTCCAAACAAGTCGTTGGAATCATAAAAGGGACTCGACGATCAGGAAAAATCACAAATAAAATTCCAACAAAACCAAACGTTCAAGAAATTAATCTTGAACTCGACACTCGATTTATTAAGTCAATGAATTTTGAACAAAATGGAACAAGTTTTGATGGATGGATTTCATTAAAATGTCTTGGTAATAAACTAAAAATTACTTTTCCTCTAAAGAAAACGAAACATTTTAATAAGTTAAACGAAAAAGGAACGATTCGAAACTGTGTTCGTTTAACAAAACAAGGGATTCATTTAATATTCGATTTTGAAGTTGAGAAAACAAAATCACAAAATAACATAGGAATTGATGTTGGAATTAGTGACGTCATTTCACTTTCAAATAATCAAATTATTTCAAAACATCCACAAAATTGGACACTTTCGAAAATTTTACAAAAACTTTCAAGACAGAAGAAAGGCTCGAAAAATTTTAAACAAACTCAAAGTTTAAGAGAAAATTTTATCGGTTGGTCAATAAATCAAATTAATTTTGATAATGTTGGATCAATTTCGATAGAAAATATTAAAGACATAAGACGAAGCAAGAAGACTGACAGATTTCGATCTCATTGGACTTATACACAAATTTTTCGTCGTTTGAACCTAAAAGCTGAGTCACTTGGTGTCCAAGTGACGAAAGTTGATCCAAGAAATACTTCACGGAAATGTTCAAAGTGTGGTGAAATTGACAAGCGTTCGAGACGTGGCAAAAAGTTTAAGTGCATTTTATGTGGATTTGAACTTGATGCTGATGTGAACGCTTCAAGAAATATCGAATTTCTCGGTAGGGAGTATACAATCCCCTGTGTTAAAAAATAAATTAAATTGTGGTGTCTATATAAAACAAAATTTTAAGATTTGTGTAATTTCTTGTCTTATATAGTATAATTAAAAATATCGATGACAATTGATTCATTTTGATTCAAGTCATCTTTTTACGAGGAGTAAATTAAAATGGAAAAATATGGCGTCTATATCGGTAGATTTCAACCTCTACACAATGCTCATTTATATACAATGAAGTTTGCGCTTGATCGCGTAGAAAAGCTTATCATTGTAATTGGTTCAACAACTACGTCTAAGTCGATCAAAAATCCTTGGACCAGCGTAGAACGACAAAAGATGATTCTTGATTCGTTAAAAGACGAACATAATATTGATTCATCTCGAATCATTTTTGTTAATGCAATCGATTATCTATATAATGATAATTTGTGGACAACGGCATTACAAACAAATATTTCATCTATAATTGATGACGTTGATCAAGACAAAGTAATCTTGTTTGGACACGATAAAGACAAGTCTACGTTTTATCTTCGACTTTTTCCAAATTGGTTACACGTAGATTTTGGTGAGATTAAAGCATTCAAGAACATCAATGCAACTATGATTCGTAATGCATTTTTTTCTGGTGCTCTAAAAGATGTTCGAACGTTTATTCCAAACAAAGTATATGATTTTCTAGTACACGATATAAATACACCGAACTATATTCGATTAACAGACGAGTATAATCATATACAAGAATATCGATCTTTGTGGTCTGTTACACCTTTTCCACCTGTCTTTGTTACGACAGACGCAGTCGTAATTAAGTCTGGACATGTTCTTGTTGTACGTCGTAAAGTAAATCCCGGCCAAGGACTTATTGCGCTTCCTGGTGGATTTTTAACACAAGATGAATTCATCGTTGATGGTATGCTTCGTGAACTCAAAGAAGAAACTGGAATCGCCCTACCAAAAGATGAATTAAAGAAACGTATCGTTGATCAACGTGTGTTTGATCATCCCAATCGTTCACTTCGTGGTAGAACAATTACACACGCATATTGTATGAACCTTGGTGTCGGTGATTTACCGAATGTAAAAGGCCAAGACGATGCAGACAAAGCGTGGTGGATGAGCTTACGAGACGTAAATCGTAACGAAGAACTGTTCTTTGAAGATCATTTTCATATCATTCAACATTTTGTGCACAAGTTTTAGATTTCGTAACAGATAAATCAATTATCTATCGAATAAAATAAGGAGATTATTATGAATAATTTAAGTATGTTAGCGTTAAGTATCGTTCTAGATACAGACAGTTATAAGTGCTCGCATTGGAAACAATATCCTAAAAATACAACAAAAATGTATTCTTACCTCGAATCGCGAGGTGGTAAATATAATAAAACAGTTATGTTTGGACTTCAATATTATTTGAATGAATATCTTACAAAACGAATTACTGTTGCTGACGTTGAAGAAGCGAAAGAATTTGCAGAATTACATGGTGTTCCATTCAATTATGAAGGTTGGATGAGAATTGCAACTGTTCTAGAAGGAAAATTACCCGTACGTATTAAAGCTGTTCCAGAAGGTTACATTATTCCTGTAAAAAATATTTTAATGTCGATCGAAAGCACAGACGAAGAAACTTTCTGGGTTGCAAATTGGCTTGAAACATTATTGTTACGTATTTGGTACACGATCACTGTCGCAACTCATTCTTATCATATTAAACAAATTATCAAAAAGTATCTTGATAAATCGTCTGACAATACTGACAGTGAATTGTTGTTTAAACTTCTGTTGTTTAAACTTCATGATTTTGGTGCGCGCGGAGTCACTTGTCAAGAACAAGCTATTCTTGGTGGAATGGCACATCTTGTAAATTTTATGGGAACTGACACCATCGCAGCGTTATGGGGCGTTCGTAAATACTATGATGAAAAAATTGCTGGTTTTTCTATTCCGGCGTCTGAACATTCGACTATGACAATGTATGGACGAGATGGCGAAGTCGATGCAATGCGAAACATGATCAAACAATACGGTGATGGTAATATTTTTGCTTGTGTTTCTGATCAGTATGATTTCTTTAATGCATGTCGAAACATTTGGGGCGGCGAACTACGAGAAGAAATTCTTAACATGAAAGCCACACTCGTTGTACGACCAGATAGCGGTAATCCTGTCTATTGCATCGTCGCAGGGCTTAAAATTTTTGACGAAAAATTTGGGAGCACAATCAATAGTAAAGGTTATAAAGTACTAAATAAAATTCGTATGATTCAAGGAGATGGTATCAATGAAAAGGACATTGAAAATATCTTAAAAGCTGTATTAGCGGCAGGATTTAGTGCTACAAACGTAAGCTTCGGCATGGGGGGTTCGTTATTACAAAAAGATATCAATCGTGATACACAGAAATTTGCCTTTAAATGTTCGTGGGCAGTTGTTGACGGAAAAGAAATTAATGTCTATAAAGATCCGGTAACTGATCAAGGTAAGAAATCTAAGAAAGGACGATTAAAGCTTGCTCTAATAAGTGAAAATTATGTTCGTACGCTTCCAGAAAATGGTACTGGTCTAGATCTTCTCGAACTTGTTTATGAAAATGGAGAAATTAAAAAAGAATATACGTTTAGTGAAATTCGAAAAAATACAGAAAAAGTATTCGAACAATATGAAGGATGGGTTGATCAAGATTGTTATTAATTGTTATAATTAATTAAGTGATTCCTGATAAACATAGTTACAAACCGACGATTACTCAAACATTACGTAATGAGATCGTCGGTTTTGCTCGTGGTACATTTCTCGAGATTGGTTGTGATATTGCGTACACAACAGAATCATTAATTCCTTATTTTAGTAAACTTGTTGCGATTGATATCGACAAAAGAAGAATAGAAAAGGCACAATCTCGATTTCAAGACGATAAAGTTCAATTTATTGTTGGCACATGTTTAGATATTCCAGTTGATTTATATGATGTTGTTCTTATTGATGCGGCTCATGATTACAAAAATGTGATGAATGATTTTCAAAATGTATATGAAAAAAATAGTGCAAATAAATTTATCGTAGTGTTTCATGATTATGGGCTTACTAAAAGTGGCGTTAAACAAGCCGTTGAACAGATTTCAAAAGATTATGATTGTACATTTACTTTATGTGGTGAAAAAGAAAAGTGGAATCCACATGGTGGAACAATATTCGATTATGAAGCAGCAAAAATTGAGATAAACAAATAATTTTCTCTTGTGTACAAACAAAAATCGTAAAGTATAATATTAACATCACATATTAATTTTAACATGTGTGAATAAAAGAGGGATAATGATGAATAAAATCAAATATTTGGTTGTATTACTGTTAACACTAATTGCTTGTTCTGGTACAAATTCTCTAACAAGTGAAGACGTTGGTGAAATTAGTTTGAATTTGTTAAACGTACCGAGTGAAGTTCAATGTCTACGTATCACAGCGTCGAATTCAATTCGTACTGTCGAACGTGATATTCCACTAACAACTTCGACTGGAGGAGCTGGTGGTGTAAGTAATGTTGCTGATGAAACGCCACTTCAAGGTCTACCGACGGGTGATGTCACAGTTAGTGCTAATGCATATGATGTGACTTGTGAAAACATTGTTTCAACGACAATTCCTACGTGGAAAAGTTTTCCACTTACAGAAGATGTTGAAATTGTTGAAGGCATTCCATACGCGTGGGAACTTGTGTTAAGGCCAAATGGGTATGTTGAACCAAGTGTTGATTGGCAAAGTGATGAAGTTGTTGTAACACCACCCGTAAATGAAGACGTACAAAACTGGTTAGCAACACAAAATTCTGGTTGGTGTAGTAATTCTCTTAATAAACACATAAATATTTGTGGAAATGTAACATATTGTACAACAAATCCACCTATGGGTACATACACAAATGGTATTTCAATTGATTTGGGATTTTATTGGGACGGTACTGATACAGGTAATTTACTTGAAGCAGGTGGTGACAACATAAATAAATTAACAATATCTGTGTCAGCTACAACAAATATTTTGCACGTGTATCAATTAAATTCTAACATTATAGATGTTCAAATATTGCCAGGAAAACATTTAATAAGTTATTATAATGATTCAGCAAATGTTAGACTTTATGTTGATGGCATATTAACAATAAATCAAATTAGTACAAACGTATTAACATTATCAACAACGCAAGGACCAGGATTTGTTTTGGGATCTCGAATGTCAACAGAATCTCCGGTCTCACAATCATCATGGTTAAAATTTGTACCATTCTTTTTTCATCTTAGAAATACAACGACACCTTGGAATTTTAATAATGTTACATCACAACAAACTTCAACTGTTGTTTTATTAAATTCAACAACAATCAATGGTTCAAATTGGAACACTGTCGTTGGAAGTTTAAATGCTTATGCAGCGAATGGATTAAGTTGGGTATCAAATTTTACAACAAATTGTAACTAAAAGTAAATAATACTATAATGTAAACAAAGCGTCGATTAAAATCGACGCTTTGTTATTTTAAAAATTTCCAATATAACTAAATCTTTTATATGAATCAATTGTTTCTGTTTTAAGTGATCTTAATTTAAGATTTAGTTTATTAGCTTTTATTAAAATTGCTTGTGCCATGTCCTGTTTGTGCATATCATCAATTAAAATTATACCATTTTGTTTTAGTTTAGAAACAACAGTTTCAAATTCTTTTATGCGAACTTGTCTATTTCCCAAGTCATAAATGATTAAATCATATTTTTCATCTAATAATTTCCAGTTTTCATATAATAAAAATGAGCCAGTCAGTTGATTTTGAGATTTACAATATTCTATTGTTTTTTGTAACCAAAAATTATTATCATCAACTGAAATTACGTTTTTATTATAAAGTCTTAGTGCGAATGAAGAAAACCCACTACCTAAATCACAAATACATAAATTAGGTGATATTAAATTATCTATAATATATTTTGTTGTTTCATGTGATAGAGCCGCAGAATCTATTGAGACAATTGAACAATACTCGTCACGTTTTTCTTTTAAATTCATATATCTTAATTATGAACCAATCAATTTCTTTGTTTCTTCAAATGATTTTAATAATTCAACAGATTGATAATTAAAGTTTGTTTTTTCTTTACTAAAAGATTCTATTTTTTCAAATCCTTTTATTGCATATAATCGTCTAATATCACCACTATTTTTATAAGCTTTTTTTACAAGTTCTAATAAGTCTTTTTGATCTTTTAGACCTCGATGAACACCATAATGAAATGCCTGTAAATTATTGCATAACAACATATGATTTCCTTGTATTTTTCTATCAAAAACACAAATATGTTTTTCTCGATTACAATTCTTGTCAGGAGATAATTTGTCATTGTTTAAATGAAATTCAACGTTTCTGTTATATGTATTTAATCCAAAAATCTGTGAATTTGAAATAAAATCTTGTAATCCATATTGCAAAAAATCAATTTTTTCTTGTGTCATTCTT
>Ga0172381_10007424_pt1 | contig 10853 bp, 11 predicted proteins | sample Leawel6488metaG_FD_119754 | JGI IMG/M metagenome (GOLD analysis project Ga0172381, IMG submission 119754) | Leachate microbial communities from a municipal landfill in Southern Ontario, Canada - Leachate well 64-88 metaG | ecosystem: Engineered > Solid waste > Landfill > Unclassified | place... | reverse complement strand
TCTATGAATACTGTTCCTTTTTTTATAAACTCTTCAAATTGCTTTTCACTTAATTCTGTAACTCTTTCCATCAGAAATAGGAAACATTAGATTTTATAAAAGTTATGTAGAAGAATTAAATTAAAGTTTGGCTCTTATTTCTGCCTCTCTTTTAGCCCAGATGCCTTTATGCATTTCTTCATTGTATACAGGAACAACTTGTTTTACTAAACCACAGCATATTTTATAATCAGATTCTGGGCAAAATCCGCTGTAATGGCATTTTGGAGCTAGAAGGCTTTTAACATCATCTTCAATTTCTTCACTCTGCCTTACTAAATTCATTTCTTCTTCTGTAATTGCTCTCATTTCAGGCTCTACTGTTCCTCTACAAGTTCTTAATGAAGAATATCCTGTTGTTAAATTGTAAAGGTCAAAATCTTTTATTACAGGGAATTTAATCCCTCTTGGAATAAGAGCAACAGCATCACTTTCAGGAATTCCTGCATTAATTAGCGTTTCATAAGCTAAAATAGATTCAACAGCTCTTTCTTCCCATAATTTAAAGTTACTTCCATCACTAGCTGACAAAGGAACAGAAATAAATTCGCTTGGATGCAATAATCCCAAGGTGCTGGATATATTATCTAATACCCTGTAAATAGATTGAGAATTTTGTTTTAATGTTCTATGTCTTTTGACTTCTCCCCAAACTCTCCATGGTGTATTTACCAAAGTTTGAACAGAAACAGAATCATGATAATCCGCTACAATATTTTCAAGTTCTCTTAAAGATTTTTCCCAGTTTTCTCCAGGAGTTTCAAATAATCTTATTCTATTCTTGAGGTATTCTTTTATTCTTCCTGCTCTTTCTTCTGAACCCGAATCATGTTCGTAAGTAATTATTGGTCCTTGAATTTCTTCTATATCTACTTCATTAGCTAACTCTTCAGCGAATGTTACTCGATGATGGAAAATATTTGGATTTACATTGCTTGCTCTTGGGGCATTTTTTCTTGATTCGTAAACAACACCCATTCCATTTTGATGAACAAGTTTTTCTAATTGGGCAATTATTTCTCTTCCTTCAAGAGGCATATCTTCTGGATTGCTTTCTGCCAGCTTTGAAAAATAAACTAATGTCTCAAGAGGCATGTATAAGAATCCGCCTCCGCTGTGTCCATATTGAACTATTTTGCTTGCTTCCTGTTTTGGAACACCTGTTGTTTGAAGAAATTCATAAGCTTTAATATTCTCTTTTGAAACATCTAAATAAAGTTCCAATAAATCTCCTCCTCTGTTTGCAATGCTTCTTGGAACAACAATTTCTTCTTCACAAATAGGAACTCTTCTTCCAGAAGGCATTAATGCACTTATGTAAGTTGCTCCTGTAAAAATTGAATCAACTAATTTTGAACAATCTCCTTGAAGAACACTCCAGAATCCAATTGAAGTTGAAAGTGAAGCATGTCCTGCACCTGCAGATTTTATTATAGATTTTATTTTTTTAGACTCAAAATCAATTCCTTCTTTTTTCATATCAATAATTTCGTTGATAAATTTCATTCCTTTGAATGTAACTCCCGAAGCTGCATATACTAAATCATCTGGAGTAAGAACTGTTTCTTTTCCTTCACTATCATTAAGTTTTACAACAGGACCATAAGAAAGAAAATTTACCTCTGGAGATATCACTCTTACCATATTTTGTTAAGATATTTTTGTTTTATAAATATAAATGGAAATTAAACATATATATTGAAGTTAAAATTTTCCTGTGCTTCCAAAGCCGCCATCTCCTCTTGCAGTTTCACTTAATTTATCTGCTTCTTCAAATTCAACTTCTGGGAAAGGAATAATAATTATCTGGCCGATTCTTTCTCCTATTTGATAATCTTCCCGCTTATGCTTGTAAAAACGAAGTTTTAATTCTCCTCTGTATCCTGAATCAAGAACACCTACAGAATTACATAAAGAAAGAGATTTATTTGATATGCTGCTGCGAGGAAAAACAAGGCATGCATAACCTTCTGGAATTTCAAAGCTTAATCCAGTTCCATACTCAATAAAATTATAACTTTCTTTTTTGGATATGGCAAATACATCCATTCCTGCATCACCCTTTTTAGAATATTTTGGAATGATTGCTTCTGGAACAAGTTTTTTTATTTTAATTTTCATGTTAGTTTTGCCTTTCAGTATTTCCCTGACTTGTCATTCTTCCCCCTTGATGCTGTCCAGAATAAGGTCTGCAAATATCTCCAATAACTGGTTCCCATAATATCTTAAACATTCGTGCTCCAAGTTCAAAAATAAAATCATATTTGCTTTGATTAAATATTCCAAAAACTAATTGCCCAGAATAACCTGGATTGGTAGTTGAACAGCTTAAGCCAATCCCTCCCTTTTGAAGAGAAACTCTTGGTTTTATATCTGGAATTATATATCGTGGAATATCTTTAGAATCATATTGAATTGGTTCACTTGGACAGTTTATTTTTTCTATTGTTCTTACAAGGAAATAATCTCCTGAAGAAATTGTAATTTTTTTATTACCATCTCTTTCAATATCACCCATAAGTTCTGTTTTAGGTGAATTTCTTTCTGTAACTCCCAGAAAACTTGAACCAACAATTCTTTCTACTCTTCCAACCCTCAATTCTAAATCAACTCCTTCTGGATTTTGTGATTCTCTATCGCACAGATTTTCTATTAAGTTGTATTGTTTATTTAATTCAAGAACTTTTAATCCAGAAAGTTTCATTTTTTTCTCCTTTTTATTAAAATCTTTAGTTAATTTATAAAGACATTTGTAATTTAATCTATATGTTTAACCAACCCAAAAAACCCTGTTCCTTCCATTTCTTTTAATAAGGTTAGGTATTCTATTTCAATTTCTTTACCATCTTGAGGGTTGATAAGATTAACTTTTGAACTATTAAAATTATTAACAAGATAAACATGATTTTTTATTCCTGCAATTCCGTTGTATTTAGACATTTTTTTCAGTAGTTCATCCGGTTCATTAAAAGGAGTTTCATCTTTCCAGAAACAGAAATATTCAAATCCCTTACTACAAAGAAATTCTTTTATTTTCTTATCGTCTGCAATAAACCCTCTTTCTTTTCCAGGAGTTAGATAAGTGGAAATCTCTTCCTGTGATAAAATAATTCCATTTTTTTTAAAAATTGCTTGAAGAACAGAACATAAGCAAAAATCTTCTTTTTCCTGAACATGAAGTTCAATATTATTCATTTTTTGTATATCTCTGCATTTCCTGTTTTTTCTAATACCTTAAAACAGCGTTCAAGATCTAACTCAAGTTTTCTTACCTTTATGCTTCTTGCTTCAAAAAGTTCTTTTGCAAGAATGCTTGGCTCTTTGTAATCTTTAAGATATACAATTTCTTGGATTCCACTATTTACAATTTCTTTTGCACAATCTGCACAGGGATAATAAACGCTATACAATGTTGCACCATGAGCACGCTCTTTTGAAACTTCACTTAATGCGTTTATTTCTGCATGAAGAGCAATGCAGTTTCCTGTTCCTTTAGTTTCAAAATCAACTCCATGTTTCTTTTTTCTGCACCCATTTTCAAGGCAGTTAGTAATGCCTTCTGGAGCACCATTATATCCTTCAGCAATTACTCTTTTATTTTTAATAACAACTGCTCCAGTATGTAAAACTTCACAACTTGAACGTGAAGCAATGGTTATTGCAGCAAGCATATGCTTTTCATCCCAGGTCAATCTCTCTCTTTGCCACTCCATTTTGTTATAGAATTTAATTTCTTTTTAAGAATTTATATTATCTAATCTTTGTATTTGGAAGATATTTTAATGCTTCTATTAACCCCTGCTCTAAAATATCTTTTGGAGTTTGAGGAAAACTTTCAAGACGTGAATCTACTAATTCTCCTTTTCTTGGAACAAAAGGCTGAAGAAAATACTTATGACTATTAATTCCCGTGCAATCATAAATTAATTTTGCTGTCTGTCCTATTTCTTCTGGAGTCATGAAACTTGCCTCTTCGTTACGCCTTATAACAGGAACTATTGTTGTTCTGAATTCATAATCAGGAAACTGGGAAACAACGGCAATTGCTTTCTCATATCCGTCTCTTGCATCAATGAATTCTCTTCCAATAATATCTGCATAAATCTGCGGAGGTCCTTTAACATCCATTGCAACATAATCAACCAAACCTTCTTCCTTTAATTTTCCAAGAGTTATATAATCGCTTCCATTTGTATCAAGTTTAACTGCTAATCCTTTTTCTTTAAGTTTTCTTATGAAATAAGGAAGAGTATGCTGAATTATTGGTTCCCCACCGCAGATAACAACTTTATTTATGAAATCTTTTTTTCTTGCTAAATATTTTATTATTTCTTCTTCTTTAAATAATTCTTCTTGATTAAAAGAACCTTCAACTAATTTTTTATCATGACATGCAGGACAACGATAATTGCAACCATGTGTAAAAATAACAGAACTCAACCCCTTGTCCCAGTCCTGATGACTTTCTTTTCTAAAACCTAGTATAATCATTTCACTCATTTGAGATTATTGATGAAACCATAGTTCCAATATCCTGGCTTGATAATCCAATTGAGGGTTTGTTGTAAGGATATTCCCATCCTTTCTTAATCATTCTTTCTCCTTTATGAACAATAATTGTTGGATAAGTATCAATCGGAGTTCCGTAAATTCCCGCCATTACTCTTCCTTCTTCTGTCCCAACATCATATTTTACAACTTCAATTTTTCCTGATAGTTCTTTTGGAACATATTTTTCATTTTTTATTACACGATCAACTCTCTTCATAGCCTCATCACAGATTGCACATCCTTTTGAGCCAACCACAGCAACTCTTATTGTGCCTTGAGGAATAGAACTTGCCAGTATTTCCAGTCTTAAATCTCTCATGGAATCACTTTCTCCTGAATAATACTCTTCAGTTTTTTCTCTTGCACCCAATTCTCCCTGTTTGCTTTTATTCCAGATTCTTGGATCGCTAAAATAACCAACAACTCTTGTTTTTTGAGAAATTTTTGTCGGGTCGTCATTGCCGCAGCTTGGGCAAGTATCCTTTAATCCGCGTATATGTTCTCCACAAGATAAACAAACAGTATGTTCCCCTGAAAAAACAATTTGAGAAGATTGAGTTTGGTCATAACCTGCCTTGACAAAATCATATACTGCATTTGCTTTATTTGATTTTTCTCCGCTGAAGATATGAGTAATTGCACCCGCTTCTATCATTGGATTCATCTGACTTTGCAAAACCATCCTATCCAATCCGCTTATAGGAGCATCTGCCCTTAAATGAGAAGAGTTTGTATAATAAGGCTCATCTCTTTCAAGACTTCCTTTTACTATTCTTTTTGTTTCTTCAGGGAACTTAATCAAATCAAGTTTTGCAAGTCTTCTGTTGGCAGATTCTCCAGGTGTTTCTTCAATTACAAATTTCATTCCATATCTTTTTGTGAACTCACTTTTTAATGCATACATGTGTGAAAGGATTTTTAATCCAACTTTGTAAGATTCTGCATCTTCATCCATCTGCTTACCTGTTATTGTCTGAACTGCTTCATTTAATCCAACAATTCCAAAGATGTAAGTAGATTTTGATAAATCAATATAACTATCTCCGTCATCTGAAGGAAGTCCGCCCATTGTTCTCATTGGGGAGCCATTTGTATCAAATAAATATTGTATATATCTTCTCTTATTTGTATGTGCTTTTAATGCAAGGAGCATTGTTTTGTCTATTTCTTCAAGGCTTGATTCAAGTTTCTCTTCTATATTATTTCCTTTTGCTCTATATGTTGCTTGAGGAAGATTTATAGAAACATTCTGGAATCCGCAGAATCTCATTTTTTCCGGATGTTTTAATATTGCCGGGTCAGTTATTCTTTCACGAAGTCTGCAACATTGGGAAACATTCATTCCATCTCCCCGGTCATACATAAAATAAATTGAATCATTTTGCTCAACAACTTCGCATGCTTTTCTTAGCAAGGCATCTGAATCCGGGTCTTCAAATGTTCCTCTTCCAACATGAACATCCATCTTTGGGAAATTAAACATGTTCCCATACTTATCTCCTTTTGCTGAAACTCTAAATAAGGATTCTGCAAATCTTCTCGACGCTTTTCTTACTAATTCATGCCCATATGTTGCCCATACTGTTTCGTCTTCGGGCTGGATTACATCACCATTCTTATTATCTAATTCAAGAAGAGGTTTTCCGTCAGCATCTTTATGTCCTTTGTCAACCATAATTCCTTCATATCTCTCTGGTTCTTCTTTTGTTTTTTCAACAACTTCCCATTCTCCTCTTTTATTTTTCTTTATTTTCTTGTACCTTGCTCCCAAAAATAAAGCAGGAACTTCGCGAACATAGTCGGGAGTGTCTAAGTCAATATTAAAATCAATGAATAAAGTCTGTCCGCCTCTTGAGAATGCTGATTGTGATGCTCCAAAAACAAGATTTTGAGCTATTTGGTCCAGTTCTCTATCTGAATATTCTCGAAGAATAGTATAATGATTTGATTCTTCAAATTCATAACCTTTTCCATTCGAATCTTCAAACATTTCTTCTAAAGTTGTTCTTCTTAATACCTTTGATACTTTCCTTATTATATTTCCTTCATTATCTCTCACTACTTCTGCTCCTTCTACCATCTCAACATCTTTTAATAATGCAGGACCATAAAGAGTGTTAAGCATAGGAAAACCAAGAGCTCCTGCATATGAAGATTGAATTGCTGCCAAAAAAGTATGAAGATGATTATTCAAAACCATTGGATTATGTGCAGGAGAACTTTTAGCATCAAGATTTGCAACTACTTTATCTAATCCGAATTTTTTTATATATTCTGCCGAATGAGCAGAACAATAAACTCTGTCAGGATAGCCCAAATCATGAATCTGTAACTCTCCATTTCTGTGAGCTTCTGCGACATCTTCATCAAATATATCTCTTAATGCTTTTTCTTTTAATATTAATTCTGCAATTCCAAGATTTACAGCCTCCGGGTTATTGATTTTTATATTGCTATTTTCATTTGATTTTCCTACTATTAATTGGTCAACATCATCTAACGTAAGAGAAACTCTTCTTCCCCCAAGAACTTCATTTTTCGAATAGCCTCTTTCCATCAGGGATGCATCAATAAGAGAAAATAATTCTTCTTGTTCAACAGACCTGTCTCCTTTTCTGTTTGCTAAAACTTCTTCAACTCTTTTTACTGCTGAATGAGCATCTTCATATCCAACAATTGTCCTGTCTAAAATGAATTTGATTAAGGTTCCTTCATCAAACTTATGGTGAGCTCCGTTGTGCAGACTTCCTATCTGGAGTTGCTTATCGGTTGCATCAAGATTTACATCTATTGGTAGATTAACAAGTCTGTTTCTTACTTCACTTCGTTTTTCTCTGTATCTGTTGTAAAATACTCCTGTTGGGTCTAAATTTCCATTTTCTACAATGTGCATTGCTATAGGGAAAATTTCATCATAAGAAACTCCTAATTGAGAAGATATACTTGTGCTTATTTCTCTGGCATTTCTTTCCTTGAAAACTCTTACAACCGTGTCCTGAACATCTTCTACATGAGGAACTGTAATTCCACTATGTTCAAATGTATCTTGAGATCTAAGGGTAGTGATTATCTCTTCAGTTATCTCTCCAACTTGTTCATTAGAATAATTTTGTCCTGATGCTATTGAAGCTTTGCTTATTGCAGAAGAAATTGCTTCTCTATTAAATGGAATTGGAATTGTATCCCCTCGTTTTATTACAGCTACAATATCCTTTTTTGGAACTGGTCTTAAAAGTTCATCTAATGTTTTCGGTAGTTTAACCTTTGTAACAAATCCCTTAGGTTCTGCAACAGTGCATGAATCATTTCCACATTCTAAAGAAGTCTCCTCTCTCATTTTATAAATTCTTAATCTCCTGTTTAAAATCATTTATATCCTGAAAATCTCTATATACTGAAGCGAAGCGAATATAGGCAACATTGTCCAGCTTTTTTATTTTCTTCATTACAAGCTCGCCTATTTCTGAAGTTTTAATTTCTTTTTTTCCTCTTTTTCTTATCTGTTCTTCAATTTCATTTATCATATTAATTATTTTCTCCTTTGCAACAGGGCGCTTTTCAAATGCCCTATTTATCCCGCTTTCCATTTTTTCCCTGTCAAACTTTTCCCGGCGTCCGTCTTTTTTTATTACGTAAATATCCTCTTTCGCTATTTTTTCGTATGTTGTGAATCTTTTTCCGCATTTCAGGCACTCGCGCCTTCTCCGAATTTCATCAGCAGATTCTCTTTTATCTGTAACTTTTGATTTTTCGCTTGAACAATACGGACAATACATCTTTTTTATCCAAAAGAGAAGAATACAATAGATTGTATCTTACCTCTCTTTTTATCCTATCAGTTGTAGGATAAAGAAATATTTTCTGCAAACTATTTAAAGATTTATTTTCACTGAAATATAATAAAACTGATATACAATATTTCAGAGGAGATTTTAATAAACTAAATTTTAAAAAAGATTTTTAGAGTTAAATTTGTTTTCTCTAAACTTCCAAGAAAGACTTTTAAACTACAAAATCTTTTAATATATATGTTTGATTATGTAAATCAGGTGATGAATCTTAATGGAATATATCTTGTTTTATTTGTAATTATGCTAATATGGTCTGCAGTATGGAAGTATATTGCATTATGGAAAGCTGGAAGAAATAATCATCTTGTATGGTTTATTATATTCGCTCTTGTAAATACAGTAGGAATTTTAGAAATTCTTTACATCTTTGTATTCTCAAAGATGAAGAAGAATAATTTTAGAGCAAGAAAAGCAAAAAAGAGAAAAAGAAGATAGTTTGAAAGTCGTTCTAGTGCAATAATTCTTATAAACTTCTTTTATTTATTCCCTTTGTGAAAAAGCTAAACCGCGTTGCTATTCGGCTTCAAAAAGATATTTTAGCTGAAATTTTAAAAGAAACATCCAAAGCAACTCTGACAAATTACGAAAGAGTTGAAGACTTTGTTGAAACCTTAAGGATAATTAATAAAGAATTTGAAGAAACATATTCTACGGGGCTTTCTGATTACAGGGATTTGCTTAAAGAGAACGATTTTTACAAAAAATTGCCGATAAGAAATGAATAAACTTTACTTATTTTTTAATAACTGACACATTCTGCATATTTTATTTCTGCTTGGCTCGCCACAAATTTCACAATAGTTTAATTTCTCTTTTGACTTTAAATTTTGCAGGTTAGGTGAAAGAGAATCAAAGTTTTTCATAATATTTTCTTTTTCTTTTGTTGAAAGATTGTTTGTAAATTTTCTTAATTGTATTCTGTAAGAATCAATTGCACACGGGCAGTGTTCATAAACAACTGGGAGCTTCATCTTTTTTGAATATTCTCTTATATCATCTTCTGCAATATGAAATAAAGGTTTTATTCTTGAAATGAATTTTTTATCCTTCTTGTTTTGAGTTATTGCTCCTGAATTCACACTTAACTGCGGGGAGCCTTTAAGGATATTAAGAATAAATGTCTGGACTTCATCGTCTAAGTTATGTCCTGTTGCAATTTTATCAACTTTTAGTTTTCTTGCTTCCTTATTCATAATCCATTTTTTTATTACTCCGCATATTGCACAGTTTTTTAATCCTTTATCACTTTGAATTGCAGTTCTGATATAACACATGGAATTTCCCATTTCTTCTTTAATATCGTAAAGATGAAGTTTTATATCAATTTGTTTGCATAATTTTTCTATTGCATCAAGGCAGTTTTTGCTGTAAGCTCCCATTGAAAGATTTATGTGAAATCCTTCAATATTATATCCAAATTTTTTTAATAAGTAAGCAGTAACTGTTGAATCCTTGCCTCCTGAAAGTGCAACTAAAATTTTTTCTTTTTTATTTACTCCAATTTTTTCAAGAGTTCGTTTAAATTGAGCTTCTAATTTATTCATAGTAAAGAATAAGAAATAATCGTTTTAAATTTAATCTAATAAGCTCCAGACAATGGTATATTCCTCTTTTATCTCATTTGTGTAATCTGTAAGTTCTTTTGCAGATTTTTCTTTATTTAAGTCCAGAATAAAATTAGAAACTACTTCACTTAATTTTACTTTAAACCCTTCAGGAGCTCCGCTTCCATGGACTACACTTGGGAACATATAGTTTACATTAATAAAATCAAATATTGCTTTTTGAGAATAAGCATCATATTTACTTAGATTAGTATCAATTCGTGCGGAGATAGAGCCTTTTATTGGGTTAAATACATCCTGTCCTTCTTTTGAACTTACTACTCTAAGCCATTTATATGAACTTTTTGAACTGCCTATCCCTTTAGGATGCTGAAAAGTATCTATAACTAAACCATACATATTTTTTGTATTTGGCACAGGGATAGTTCCATAATCTTTTCCATAAATCATTCCTGCAAGCTTAAATTCTCCATTTGCCCAGTCTCCCATAATGTTAAATGCTCCTTCTCCTGAAATTATTCTTTCATTAACCTGATTCCATTCTAAATTAGCATTATCCGGATTCACATAGCTTAAATAAATTTTGAAAGTTTCAAAAGCATTTAAAAGATTTTGATTATCTGAAGAGTTAACTTTTCCATTTATCCAGTCTTCATAAAAATCTATTCCTTCACTTGCAATAATTGATTCAAAAACATGCGCTGCTGTCCAGTCTTTTCCCATTTGAATTGGGTAGTCTATTCCTGCAGATTTCAGCTTCTCACATGCTTCAAAAAAGGAATTCCATGAGTTTATGCTTTCTGCAGTTATATTATTATTATCAAGAATTTTTTTATTATACCATACT
>Ga0172381_10007422_pt1 | contig 10856 bp, 10 predicted proteins | sample Leawel6488metaG_FD_119754 | JGI IMG/M metagenome (GOLD analysis project Ga0172381, IMG submission 119754) | Leachate microbial communities from a municipal landfill in Southern Ontario, Canada - Leachate well 64-88 metaG | ecosystem: Engineered > Solid waste > Landfill > Unclassified | place... | reverse complement strand
CGCTAACGCAATTGCCGTTGCAAATAATATGAGGTATTATTCTGATCAATCAAGCAATGCCAATTCTACAGGAAACGCAATATCAATTGCAGCAGCTGGTACATATCCAGAAGATTACATGTGGCTTAATGCCGATTTAGACGCAACAAAGGCCGGAAGACAAATTCAGATAACAGTAGAAGCCAGAGTACCAGAGGGATCTTCTGGAGGTTCATATTCTACAAGTTACGGAATTAAATCAGAAGAGGGAGCGATTTAATAACAAAATTATATGACAAATATAATGAAAATTATTGGTTTAATATTCTTGGGATTGTTGTGTGTAATTACTTTTACTAACGCATCCGAAGTGACTGGCAACCTTGATACCGGCATGCAAACCGGTATGCAGGGATCAGTTGTAAATCCTCCCGTTGCCAGTCCAGTTGCGGGGACTTATACTTCTGTTCAGAATGTTTCTTTGAGTGCTTCTGGAGCTACAAGCATTAGATATACAAAAGATGGGGGGACACCGTCGTGTTCTGTTGGTAATATTTATTCTTCCCCAATTTTTGTTAATGAAACAATAACAATCAAAGCTATTGCATGTTATTCAAGTAGCGCATCTGCGGTAACGAATTTTGTATATACGATTAATATAATTATTTCAGGATCGCAAACATCGTCTTTGTTGGACAACGATATTTTGAATCCTCCAAGTGGATCATCAAATAATTCAACCCCATTCTTAACCTCTAATCAGCAAATCACAATAGATGTGCCAGTTACTGGGGGAACAAGCGAAATAATTATTCCCGCAGACACAACTATTACGAGTGTTGGTGGTGGAAATTTTGACGCGACTTCATTAACCGCTGGAGTCGTAGCTTCTGGAACCTTATCTGGTTTGGGCACAGGCGCGGTTGTTGATGGATCGTTACAATGGGGAATAGCTAATTTGGGATTACAATTTAGTCCTGCGATTACATTGAAAATATATGTTGGAGCTTCTTTCAATGGACAAACGCTAACAATTATGCGTTCCACTTCGGGAAGTTCGGGCTGGACATCAGACGGAGTTTCTCCAGGCACCTGTGTTGTCGCAGATGGTATATGTCAATTTACGGCAACCAAGGCCTCATATTATGCTACTTACCACACAGAGTCTTCTGGCGGTGGTGGAGGAGGTGGTGGCGGAGGCTCGTATTCTCCTATAATAGCCACCATAATATATAAATCGGGAGACATAAACAAAGATAACAAGGTGGATAAATATGATTTAGCCTTATTGATGGCAAATTGGGGGTCAACAGGAACAAGCGCCTCAGATTTAAACAATGATGGCAAAGTCGATAAATATGATTTAGCCATTTTAATGGCAAATTGGAGTTAATTTAATAAAAATAAAACCATGAAAAAACACAAAACAAAAATTTTAATATTTGGGCTGGTTGTAATTACAATGTTAGGGGCTGGATTGTTTTTTACGGCTGAAGCATATGCATCATCAATTTATGTTTTTCCTACATCTGAAACAAAGATAGTGGGTAATACTTTCGACATCTCTGTCAGTGTATCCGCAAGCGGATCAAAAATTTGCGCAGTTGAAGGGAAATTAATATTAAATGATTTAATTTGCAATTCTATTACAATGGCAGATGGATTAATGGCTCAATCTTCTCCAACCTGTAGTAACCCCTATTTTTTAATCGGCATTCCCGGGTGTACAACTGCCGATAGTAAAACATTATTTACGGTAAATGTTAAAGCAAATGCCGTAGGAAGTGCTACAGCAAGCCTTACAGGAGTCGATATTATAGGAGAGGGAAATTCTTTATCTTCTAATTCTTCGGGTGGAAATTATAAAATAAACGCTTTGTCTGTGCCTCAAAAAGTAGAAACTGAAGTTAAAAATATTCAAGCTACTCCGAAAGTTTCATCTACACCGGCATCTACAACAGAAACAACAACAGAAGAACAACAGGGAACGCAGGAGCCACAGGAAACAAATGATCAACCAAGTGTAACTCAAACAGAAGAATTATCACAAACAGGATTTTTGGCCACAATAGCTTCGGCGCCATTGAATATGAAGATAATTGTTTCTTTGATTATTATTGTTTTAATAGTCTTGACGGTGCTCTGGTTTATGGGGAGATTGAAATTTAGGAAAAAGAACATAATAAAATAACAATAAAAATAAAATCGAGCCCTTAACGGGGCTCGATTTTTTTGGTTTCTAGAAAGTGATTTTGAATAAAGATAGGCCGTTTAATAAATAAATTGTTTTTCCATCGCTAGACACAGTTATATCCTTTATATTATCGAATTTTTCGCTTTGGAATTGCGCAACAATTTCTCCGGTTTTTTTGAAGACTAAAACTTTATTATTTACGGGTTCCAAAATATACAAATAGGGGATTCCTGGTAGGGTATATATCTTGTCTGGGTTTTCTAATAATGGATAATAATCTGCTTTTAATGTTTCTTGATAAGCACCTGCCCAATATCTGTCTATACTACCATTTTTGTTTAATATCCATATATTTCCGTCGGCTGCGAAAGAAACGGGATTATCCGGTAATTTAGTATTGTTTTTTGAAAACCAATATTGGCAATTTTGTTTTTCTGCATTTTTATCGTAGGGGCATTTTAAAATTAATTTTTTATCTTGATCCAAGAAATAAAGATTAGAAAAGTTTATTTTAAAGGCTATTACATTAAAATCATTAATTGGAAATTGTATTTTACTATCAATAAACTCGTTGGGCGCTTTAAAATAAGTTATATTGTCTGGTTTTCCATAAAACATTATGGTTTCTGAATCAAGAGGAAATCCAAAATTAAATTTTTGATCTTTATTAATTATTTCTCCGGTTTTTGTATTTAGATTTAGTCCAAAAATATTTTTTATGGCCGGATTGAAAAAGTATATGCTTTTTCCCATAGCTATCATTTTTTGAGGGGCAAAAGCGTCGCCTTCACTAGATTTTATCCCAGAAAAATCGAAAACAATCTCGGGATTATCTATTACGGTAAAATTATTAAGCTGCAATAAATAGCCGTCGATTTCTTGCCTAAGGTTTTCAAAGCCCCTTTTAAAAGCAGAGCTCTGTTTGGTTTCAGGAAGTGATTTTGCCAAAGAATTTAAATCTTCTAATGCTGACAGAAATATGGGGTTGGATTCTTTTTTGTTGCCAGAATCAAATAATTGTTGTGCTTCAGATTTTTTTGTTTGGACAGACTCTAAAATCTTGTTTGCCCCTGCTAATTGTTTTTGTCCTTGTATTTGAAACGCATAAAAACCGATTAACAATATAATAATAAAAGCCCCGATTACAAATACGTTTTTCTTTATTTTTACTGGTGGACGGAATTTATTAACTTTGCTTCTGGAAAGATTTAAGAAAGGGATGTTAATTTTTATATTTGGCAAAGGAATTTTAAAAACCAGTTTTTTGAGTCCATTTCTTATTAATTTCCAAAGGCCCATAAATATTTTTGTAATGGGGGATAATGCATCTGCTAAAGAGAATTTATCTTTAGCTTTATCAAAATTTAAAACCTGTGGGGTTTCATTTTTTGTTAATTTTTCCTTTTCTTCTGTAAAAGAAACTAAGACTGCAACCCCGGAGATTTCTTTTAGTTCTTTTTCTTTTAAAGATAAAATTTCTTTTAATTTTTTGTCTGTAAAAACCGATAGGGAAGCAACCTCATTTAAAATATTTTCTGTGATAAAAAAATTAGCCACCTCTTTTGTCATTATCACGACAACATCTTCATTCATTAACTTTCCAGATATAAAATTACCAAAGAATTTTAGCGGGTATGGGTTTATTTCTTCTTGGACCAGTTTTTGGGCGATATTTACGATTTTCCCTCCTCGTAGCAAGAAGGCAAACATTTTTTCTGCCTTTGTAAAATGGAAAATAGAGTCTTTGATAGATAAAACGGCAAAATTTAAATTACCAAGCCAAGAGACGTCGCCCTTTTTGGTTAAACCTTCCAAATATTCATTGCCTCTTTTCAAGGCTTCGGTTAAACTTTTTTCTGGCGTTCTTAAAGAAGAAATATAATATTCCTTCTTTATTTGAGCAGATAAAGTGTCTATTAATTTATAGTTTTGAGGAAGGGCATTTTTTAATTCTCCGACAGCATAAAGATTGCCCATTTTTCTTTCATCGAAAGTAGTGGGGTCATAACAAAAACTATCAAAGAGAAGGTCCTCTTTCTTTTTAGGGTTGAAGTGAAATTCAAAAACTTTCATCCTGTAGAAGAATTTTGAACAGTCTTTATAAATAAAGCCTGGTCAAAATTATTATTCAAAATTCTCTACAGGACTAGTCCCGAAGAGAATTTCAAAGTTAAAAATTTACGCAACCTTAATTTTAAAAACCTTTGCCCTTGAGAAGTTTTTAAATAATCTTCTCTTCTTTCTGCATCATCTTTGTTTAGACAAGCTTCGGCATAGATTAATTTTAATGGGATCCTATTTCTTGTCGAGCGATTATTTTTGGTATTATGTTCTTTCAATCTTTTCTGTAAATCTTGTGTATAGCCAATATAAAAGTTATTATCTTTCAAGCTTAGTAACACATAAATATAATACCAATTTGAAATTCTTCTGCGGGGCATTACTCTATTATAATTTTTTATTGATTTTGTAGCAAATGCTTTATGTTTTAAATTGTTATGATATAACAAAAACACGGGCACTTAGCTTCCTCCTTCGTCCCGATAAATCGGGACTACGGACGGACAAAGCAGTTGTTATAAAAATGGGCATTTGGCGCAGTGGTAGCGCGTTTCGTTCACATCGAAAAGGTCAGAGGTTCGAATCCTCTAATGCCCACAAATTTTATAAAATAGCAGCTATTGACTTTTGTTAATTTTCTTGGTATAATTAATAATATAGAAAATAAGAAGAGTTTTTAAGGGCTCTTTTAAAAAAAGGAGGTTTGAAAATGCTTTTAAGAGAGGGTTATAGAAGAAAGTGGATGAGAACCGACAATGTAACCTTTCTAATAGAAGACAGGCAATCAGTTCTTGAAACAATATTGAACGATCGGGTTAAGAGAGTAACTATTGCTACAAACAAGGATCCCAATAACGGTTCTCAATATATCATAAATTTTGTTTTCGACGGTAAAAAAGTTATACTTGCCCCAAAAATAAAAACAGAGTATATTGGCAACGACGAAAGAGATCCTAACGAGGGATGGGTTCCTAGAAAAGAGTATAGCCTGGCTTATAAAAGGGCATGTGCTATAATCTACGGTTATCTAAGGCGCGGAAATTAAGTCTTTAAAATTTTCGTGCCTTTTTCATTTGAAAATGTTATAATAGTAATACTAATAATTAATTTTATTTATATAGCGATTGCGTCGATATATTTTCCTCGCTGTTGCTCGAAAAATATGGAAAAACACCCTTTAATTAGAGCTATTTATCTTTATTTATTCACCATTATAGGCTTGGTGCTTTTGGTGATAGGAAGCGTTAGATTTATAGATATGGGTCTTAAGGCGTTTATTTTTACAGCAGCAGACGAAGCACAAAGAATAAGCCAAAAATATTATGGAATGACATCTCCTATGCTCCCAATTGCGGCCGAAAAAATGCAATTAATTGAAGAAAACACAAAATTAACAGATGAAGAAATAGCTTCTATAAAACAATGGGCAGCAGACTATAAAATACAACAGGAAGAAATGACAAAGATAGACTACGTTAAATCAGAGAGGCAAAGAGATGCTTCTACAAATCTTGCAATGATTTTGGTTGGTTTGCCATTATATTTATATCATTGGTCATTAATCAAAAAAGATGCTAAGAAATATTCAGAAGTAAAAAAGGAAACGGCATAATGAAACAGGAAGATTTTGAAATGTTGGTTGCAGAAGCTCTAGAAAATTTACCAGAAAACATTCAGAAAAAAATGGAAAATGTTGCAATAATTGTGCAAGAAAATCCAACAGCAGAGCAACTAAAACAAACAGGAGTAAGGCAGGGGAGTTTATTACTGGGACTTTATGAGGGGATTCCGCAAACAGCTTGGGGTAGGGGTTTTGGTGGAAATTTGCCAGACAAAATTACAATTTTTCAATCACCCATAGAACAGTTTGCTTTTAATCCAGAAGAAATTAAAAAATTAGTTAAAAATACAGTTATCCACGAAATTGCGCACCACTTTGGTTTTGATGAAAAAGGGGCACAGAGAGTCGCTCGGAAATAGTTTTTAAAGATACACAATATTTTTCCCAGCGGGAAAAATTTGTTCATCTCTCGGCTCGCTGCCGAGCACATAAAAACTATGTGCTCGGACCATGCCAGCAAGCCTGCGAGGTGATCTTAAAAAACCATTTCTTCGCTTTTATAATAAATTACAAAAGTATGATCAAGCTTAAACCATTTGAACAATCTCCCGGACTTTGTGGTCCAGCTTCTTTGAAGATGGTTTTGGATTATTACGGAAGACCAGTTACAGAAAATGAGTTAGCAAAAGTTTCTGGTGCAACAAGGGAAAAAGGAGTTTCTTTAGAGGGACTTGTCAAAGCTGCTAAACACTTTGGATTCCATACTTTTTACAAAGAAGAAAGTTCTTTTGATGATATAAGATATTTTATAAAAAGAGATATACCCGTTATTGTTTCTTGGTTTTCTATATTTGGTGGAAGTTATGACGGTCATTTTTCTGTAGTTATAGATATTGATAAAGAAAAAATAACCCTGAGGGACCCTTATCCAGAAAAAATTTTTACATATGCAAAAAAAAGACAATTGTCATTAGATGATTTCCGTAAGTTATGGTTTGACTTCGAAGGGGATTTTATAAAATCGCAAAAAGATTTATTATTAAGACAGATATTGGTTGTAACACCATTTAAGGAAAAATTTCCACTTAAATCAAAAAAAAGAAATAAAAGACCAATAAAAAAAATTGAGCAATCTAAAATAGAAATAAATAATCAAAATAAGGAGGTCGACGAGCTAACCAAAAACAAACAACAAATAAATAATAACTAATAATTAAAAATATTATGGATACACAGCAAATTCATGAATGTTGCAAGGGTCATATGAAATCATTGTTTGGAGTTTTTGCAACAATACTTATAATCGTAATTACAATTTGGTTTGGAGTTGGTGTTTGGTCAAAAATTAGTTCTGGTATCAGCACAAATCCAAATCTTCCAAATTCAATAACAGTTTCTGGCGATGGGGAAGTTTACGCAAAGCCAGACTTAGGAATCACGAGCTTTTCAGTAGTCACAGACAAAATAACTGTTGCTGAGGCTATGGCAGAAAATACTACAAAAATGAATGCAGTTATAACTGCGGTTAAAGGTCAAGGCGTAGAAGAAAAAGACATAAAAACAACAGTATTTAATATTTATCCTAAATATGAATGGCAACAGGCAACCTGTACAAGAACTATTTGCCCTCCTGGGAAAAATATTTTAACTGGATATGAAATTACTCAACAAATAGAAGTTAAAGTAAGGGATTTAACAAAAGTTGGAGATATTATTCAAAAAGCAACAGACGCTGGGTCTAATCAGGTTGGCAGTTTGCAATTTACGATAGACGACGAAGATATATTTAAGAAGCAAGCAAGAGAAGAAGCAATTGCTAAGGCAAAAACAAAAGCAGAGGATTTAGCCGCGCAGCTCGGAGTAAAATTGGGAAAAATTATATCATTTAGTGAAAATGGAAATAATCCATACCCAGTTTATGATTATTATACCAAAGCAATGGGTGCTGGTACCGTAGAGGCTGCAGCAGCTCCATCAATACAAACGGGAGAAAACAAAATCGCGGTTTCTGTTAATATTACTTACGAAATAAAATAATATGCCCCGTAGGAAATAAAAGGGTTGGCGTTGCAAAGACAGAAAAGAGAAATATGACGAACATTGGTGTTAAAATTGATAAGCATATTTCCAGCGAAGAAAACCCTGGTATTATTTAAAGCGAGGCATTATAATTAATAAATAGATAATTGATTAATAACTGGAAATATTTAATTTCCTAACGGGGTATGGGAGAAGCACAGTGGCTTTTTATAATTCCATTTTGGATATTATTAGCAATAATAGTTGCGGGGTTTTTCTTTCAGATACCTCTTCTGATTGGGTTGGCTTTACCATTTTTTGTGATATTGCTTTCGACAAAGGCTTAAAAGAAATCCCTCCTTAGTGGAGGGATTTTCTTTTTCTTATATAAATTGTAAAATATAGCAATGGAAGAAATAATCTCTCGTCCAAAAACCAGAAGCCCGAAACAGAATATAATTATAGCTTGGTTTAATTGGCATTTTTCTGAAGCACCAAAAAACATTTTAAAAATTTGGGGTAATTTTTTGGCGTTCAATTTTAATTATTTTTCAATAAACACGCTCCTGAAAACATTTTTTTCTCCATGGAAAAAAATTCAGTGGTCTTATGGCAGGGGATTTGATTTTGGAAGATTTATTTCAACCCTTACTTCGAATATAATTTCTAGAATCATTGGAGCCACGGTTAGAACCTTTATTATTGGTCTGGCTTTTTTTATAGAATTTTTTATTTTATTGGGAGGGGTAGTAGTTTTCCTTTTTTGGGTATTTTTACCGTTTTTATTAATCCTTGGCTTTTGGTTCGGAATAAGAATAATTCCTTAGTTTTTTATGATTTTCAATCTTAAAAATACAGCTATTTATCAAGCCTTATTATTTAAGGAAAATTTTAAATTGAATTGGCTGAAAGGACTTCAAAAGCTTTTTCTTTGGCTATTTATAATTTTTTCAGTCTCTTTTTTGTACGGATTTTTTGATTCAGAATCTGCTTTTTCATCTGTAAAAAACTTATCACTATTTTTTGGGCTATTGCTGATTTCTTTAATTTTATCTATATTTTTCTGGTCGTTTAGAATGTTTTTTGAGCAAAAATTAGCAAATCCAGTTTTAAATTATTCTTTATTTGAGGCAGTAAATACTCCAGATGATTATAACTTTGCTTCCTTTTTGGATTTAGAAGCTGCAGAGTCTGTATTGCAGGTTTTAAGATTTAGTAAGAAAAGAAAATTGGATGTTGTGCCAACTCAGGTTTTACTTTATTTTTTGCTAAGCGAAAAAAGCACAAAGGTAAACTTCATTTTCAATAGGGCGCTTTTGGACCAGAAAGGATTAAAAGATTTGCTTAAAAAATTTTTAAGTGAAATAGGTGGTAATAAATTTTTAAATAAACTTTCTCCAGATTGCGAAAAAATTATTTTAAACGCAGCAAAGTTGTCATTAGAAAATAATAAAGAAAAAATAGGAGTAGGGGAGTTATTAGCAGCAACAAGCGAAGTAGATCCGTTTTTCAAAAGAACTTTGTTGCAGTCAGAAATAAAAGCAGAAGATTTGGCCAATATAAATTGGTGGATAGACAAATTAATAAACAGAATAGAAGATTCAAGAAAGTTTTGGACAAAAGAAAATTTAATAAGAAAAGGATCGTTGGCCACAGATTGGGCATCTGGCTATACGGCAAACCTGGACAACTTTTCCACAGACTGGACAGAAATTATAAAACGCAGAGGTTATGGAGGAATAATCGGTCATAATCAAGAAATAAGCCAAATAGAAAGAGCCTTGAGTAGAGAGAATATAAATAATGTTTTATTGATTGGAGATCAGGGGACGGGGAGAAGAGGTGTTATCCACGAATTGGCAAGAAAATCTATATTTAATTTAAGTACTCCGCAAATTAATTCCAAAAGGTTTGTTTTCTTGGATATCGTTTCGATATTATCTTCAACTGGAAATAGAAAAGCAGCCGAATCAACCTTGGATTTAGTTTTTAGAGAGGCAATAACTGCAGGAAATGTAATATTGGTTATTGACGATTTTCATAATTATATAGGTCAAGAAGAAAAACCCGGCATTATAGATATTTCTGGGGTTCTTAACCCATATTTGAATTTGCCTCGTTTCCAAATGATCGCTATTACTCATTTCCCTGGGTTTCATAAATTTATAGAACCACAACAATCGATATTAAATATTTTTGAAAAGGTTGAAGTTATAGAAAACACAGAAAAAGAAGCCATACAAATATTGGAAAACGCAGCGCTTGGCCTAGAACAAAAATATAAATTATTTACAAGCTATCAGTCAATAAGAGATATTGTAAAATTAAGCAGTCGTTATATTCCATCGGTCCCTTTTCCTAAAAAAGCTTTGGATTTGTTGGATGAATTAATGGTTTATGTGTCTAGATATACAAAGAGTAAAATTATTTTACCAGAGCATGTAGCCAGAGTAATTTCTGACAAAACCCAAATACCAGTAGGCAATGTTGAGCAAAAAGAAAAAGAAGTTTTGTTAAATTTAGAGGATTTAATTCATCAAAGAATTATTAATCAAGAAGAAGCGGTAAGTGAAATCAGTTCGGCTTTAAGAAGGGCTAGGGCAGACATTACCGTAAGAAAGGGGCCAATGGGTGGGTTCTTGTTTTTGGGACCAACAGGAGTTGGAAAAACAGAAACAGCAAAAGCCTTAGCCGATGTTTACTTTGGTTCAGAAAAGAAAATGATAAGACTAGATATGTCTGAATTCCAAAGTATAGGGGACATTTCTAGGCTTCTTGGAAATAATGAATCAGATGGATTATTGACTACGCCAATAAGAGAAAATCCATTTTCTTTGATTTTGCTCGATGAAATAGAAAAGGCGCATCCAAACATTTTAAATTTATTTTTGCAAGTTCTAGACGAAGGCACGCTAACAGACGGATTAGGCAGAAAAGTTGATTTTAGAAACGCAATTATTATTGCGACATCCAACGCTGGATACCAAATAATTTTGGAAGCATTAGGACAATCTAAACCAATGCCAGAAGTAAAACAAAAGT
>Ga0172381_10007421_pt1 | contig 10856 bp, 8 predicted proteins | sample Leawel6488metaG_FD_119754 | JGI IMG/M metagenome (GOLD analysis project Ga0172381, IMG submission 119754) | Leachate microbial communities from a municipal landfill in Southern Ontario, Canada - Leachate well 64-88 metaG | ecosystem: Engineered > Solid waste > Landfill > Unclassified | place... | reverse complement strand
ATTACTCCTTTATAGAAAGGTTAAAAACAGCAAAACCAGTAGTTGGGGTTAGGATTGGGAGTAAGTTTGGTTGTTGGGGTTAGTAGTTGGTATAGTTGTTGGTGATTTTGTCTAACAACCAATCCTTACTACTAAACCTACTCCCGGCCCTTATCCCAACTACAATCGTTTAACTTGACGAGCTTCCCGCCGAATTCTCATGTTCTTCGACAAATTTCTTAAGCTTCTTTAATGCCAGTTCTTCGATCTGGCGCACCCGTTCACGGGAAACCCCCAGTTTCTTTGCTACCTCTGCCAGAGTATGCGTCTTGCCGTTGGTCAGGCCAAAGCGCATATCCAGGACATTACGCTCTCTTTTAGACATCTGCTCCATCAGGCTGCCCACATGCTCTTTATCCAGGAGATGCTCGATCTGGGCATCCGGAGAAATTGAATTTTGATCCTCTACCAGGTCCATTACCTGATTTTCTCCGTCATCGCCTACCGGGGCCTCTAAAGATGAGGTTGTGGTAGATAGCCAAAAGTTGATCTGGGAAACCTTATCCTTGGTGACTTTCAATTTCTTGGCTATCTCTTCATCAGAGGGGATCCTCTTCAATTTCTGGGATAAACGCTCTTTTGTCTTCTTCCACTTTGTGATTAATTCATTCATGTAAACTGGGATACGGATCATCTTGCCCTGCTCAACGATCGAGCGCATTATAGACTGTTTGATCCACCAGGCAGCATAAGTAGAAAAACGGTACCCCTTTCTAGGATCAAACTTATCAACTGCCCGCATCAGGCCAAGATTACCCTCTTCAATCAGGTCCAATAAAGGTATGCCTAAATACATATACCTTTTGGCAATATTGATCACCAGGCGCAGATTTGCCCTGATCATCGCCTTGCGGGCCTGTTCATTGCCCTTACGGACCTTATTGCCCAGGGTTACCTCTTCCTCCGCCTTTAGCAGAGGAATAATACGTATTTCTTTAAGATATGTTTTTAAGGCTTCCATAGTCGTCGTGCGTCGGGCGTCGGGCGTCGTGCGTAAAATTCCTCTAAGGTTTACACACGGCACACGACGCGTGACGCTTTAGTTTTATTTTTTCTTGCTCGTCAATACTGCCTGGGCTGCCGCGAGCTTGGCGATCGGAACGCGGAACGGAGAACAGCTCACGTAATTCATCCCCACCTTGTGGCAGAACTCCACTGAACGGGGCTCACCTCCATGCTCACCGCAAATACCCACTTCCAGGTCTTTGCGGGTCTTCCTGCCGCGCTCAATACCCATTTTGATCAACTCTCCGATACCTTCCTGATCGATGCTCTGGAAGGGATCTTCCCGCAAAATCCCCTTATTCAGGTACTCCGGAAGGAACCCTCCGATGTCATCACGGGAAAAACCAAACCCCATCTGGGTCAGGTCATTGGTGCCGAAAGAAAAGAACTGCGCCACAGTGGCCAGTTTTCCGGCAACAATACAGGCGCGCGGGATCTCGATCATCGTCCCAAACATATGCTTGATCGCCTTGAGGTTATACTTCTTGAGTGTTTCTGCGTAAACCTGCTTAGCCAGGGCCAGCTGATCTTCCAGTTCTTTCACTTCGCCTACTACGGGGATCATGATCTCCGGATAAGGCTTTTTACCGGCCTGGATCAGCTCAGCGGCCGACTCAAGAATAGCGCGGATCTGCATCATGCTTACTTCCGGGTAGGTAACCCCTAAACGCACGCCGCGATGCCCCATCATCGGATTGGACTCATGCAGGGCCGAGGCGCGGTCAGAAAGCTCATCCATGGAGACGTTCAAATCCCTGGCCAAAGCCTCGAGCTTTGCCTGCTCGCGGGGAACAAACTCATGCAAAGGCGGATCCAGAAGACGGAAAACAACCGGTAAGCCGTCCATTGCCTCCAAAGTACCCTTGGTATCTTTCTTAACGTAAGGGAACAACTCTTCTAAGGCTTTTTTACGTTCTTCTACGGTCTTGGACATGATCATTTTTCGCAGGAAAAAAAGCGGTTCATCAGAACCCTTGCCGTAAAACATGTGCTCGGTCCTGAACAGGCCGATGCCTTCCGCCCCAAATTGCCGGGCCCTTCTGGCATCTTCCGGAGTATCCGCGTTGGTGCGGATACCGAGCCTCTTTATCTTATCGCAGATACCGATGAAGTCGGTAAGGATCTTATTTTCCTCCGCAGCATCCATCATCGGAAGCTGCCCCTCGTAGACGTTACCCTTGGTGCCGTTTAAGGTGATCCAATCGCCTTCTTTGAGCACCTTGCCGTCAATATGTAATTCTTTTTTATCATATTCGATATGTATGCTCGCGCAGCCGACAACGCAGCACTTGCCCCATCCACGGGCAACTAAAGCCGCGTGAGAGGTCATGCCGCCGCGGGCAGTAAGGATCGCCTGGGCAGCGCGCATACCTTCCACGTCTTCCGGGTTGGTCTCTTCGCGCACCAGGATCACTTTTTTACCCTGTTTTGCCCATTCCACCGCGTCTTTGGCGGAGAATACGATCTGGCCGCAGGCGCCACCCGGACCGGCAGGCAGGCCCTTACCCATCGGCCTCTGCTTTAATTCGACCTTCGGGTCGATCACCGGATGCAAAAGCTCATCCAACTGTGCAGGAGTTACGCGGGTTACGGCAATCTCCTTAGTGATTAGTTTTTCTTTCAGCATATCCATGGCCATGCGCACGGCAGCCGGACCATTACGCTTACCTACACGGCACTGCAGCATAAAAAGCCTACCTTTTTCAATGGTAAACTCGATATCCTGCATGTCGTGGTAATGCTTTTCCAGGCGCCTTTGAATATCAAAAAGCTCCTTGTAAAGCTTGGGCATGCCTTTTTCCAGACTGACCAACTCCTTATTATGGTCGGATTTTGAAAGTTCATTTATTGGGGCAGGCGTGCGGATACCGGCAACCACGTCTTCGCCCTGGGCGTTGACCAGATATTCTCCGTAGAACTTGTTTTCTCCGTTGCCGGGATTTCGCGTAAAAGCCACACCGGTAGCGGAATCCGACCCCATGTTCCCGAAAACCATGGTCTGCACGTTTACCGCGGTGCCCCACTCATGCGGGATGTTCTCGATACGGCGGTAGCTGATCGCGCGCTTGCCGTTCCATGAGGAAAATACCGCTCCGATACCTCCCCAGAGCTGCTCATACGGCTCATCGGGAAACTCTTTACCCAGAACTTCCTTTATCTTAGCCTTATACTGCGCGCAAAGGGACTTTAAGTCGGCTACCTTAAGATCGGTGTCCTGGCTATACCCCTTCTCCTTCTTCAGGCGGTTCATAATCTTTTCCAGCTGTTTACGGATACCGGATTCATCGTCTTTCGGCTCGATCCCGCCTGCCTTTTCCATGACCACATCGGAGTACATCGTGATCAATCGACGATAGGCGTCATAGACAAAACGGTCGTTACCGCCGCTCTGCTTGATCAATCCGGGAATGGTCTTTTCGGTGAGGCCGACATTCAGGACCGTCTCCATCATCCCGGGCATAGAGCGCCTGGCGCCGGAACGCACGGAAACCAGAAGCGGGTTGGAAGGGTCGCCGAATTTTCTTTCCATCAGCTTTTCCACCTTTTCCACCGCCTTCAGTACTTCCTCTTTCATCCCCTGGGGGTATTTCTTTTTATTCTGATAATAATATGTGCAAACCTCGGTGGTAATCGTAAAGCCCGGCGGAACAGGCAATTTCAGGTCCTTGTGCCCTGCCATTTCGGCAAGATTGGCGCCTTTACCACCCAAGAGATTTTTCATGCTTTCATTTCCGTCAGCCTTGCCACCGCCAAAGAAGTACACGTATTTCTTTGCCACTTTTACTACCCTCCTTTTAGTTCGTTTACTCGTTATCCCGTTTACTCGTTATCTCGTCTGAATAGGAAAAGTTTTTACGAGATAACGAAACAACGAAAAAACGAGATAACGGATTATTTAATCTTATCTTTTAAATATTCTGCTACCCGCTCAATGCTGATCCTCTCCTGCAGCATACTGTCCCGGTCACGGACGGTAACCTGCTTATCATCAAGAGACTGGACGTCCACGGTAACGCAATAAAGCGTGCCTACTTCATCCTGCCTGCGATAGAGCTTTCCGATGGCGCCGGTGTCGTCATAGACACAAACGAACTCTTTTTTTAGTTCGGCAGAGATCTTTTTAGCCGTTTCCACGATCTCCGGGCGGTTCCTTAAAAGCGGCAGCACCGCCGCTTTAACCGGGGCAAGCTTTTTATGCAGCTTAAGGACCACGCGGATATCCTCCTTGACCTTCTCTTCATGATAGGCATCTGCTAAAAATGCCAAAACGCTCCTGTCCACCCCTCCGGAGGGCTCTATAATATAGGGATAGAACCTCTCCTTGGTGGCGTCGTCAAAATACCTCAAATCCCGGCCGCTCACCTCGGCATGCCGTTTTAAATCGAAATCCGTGCGGTTGGCAATGCCTTCCAGTTACGACCAGCCAAAGGGAAAATTATATTCGATGTCCGTGCAGGCCCTGGCGTAATGCGCCAACTCGGTTTTCTCGTGCGGGCGCTTGCGCAGATTATCAGTTTTTATCCCCAGGCCCAGGTACCACTGAAAACGATAAGCGATCCATTCCTCAAGGGCCTGGTCGGCCTGCGCGGGATTGACAAAATATTCGATCTCCATCTGCTCGAATTCCCGGGTGCGGAAAGTAAAATTCCCCGGGGTGATCTCGTTTCGAAAGGCCTTGCCGACCTGCGCCATGCCAAAGGGAAGCTTGGGGTGCCGGGAATCAAGGATGTTGATGAAGTTCACAAACATCCCCTGCGCGGTTTCCGGGCGCAGATAAATCTCGCTTGAGCCATCCTCCACCGGCCCCTGATGGGTCTTGAACATCAGGTTAAAGGGCCTGGCCTCGGTCAGCTCACCGCCGCACTCCGGACAAACCTTTTTGCCTTTGAGGTCCTCGGCCTTAAAACGCTTCTTACAGGTTTTACAGTCGGATTTAAGATCAAAGAAATTTTCCACGTGCCCCGAGGCCTCCCAGACCTTGGGATGCATCAGGATCGCCGCGTCCATGCCGAAGATATCGTTTCTCCGGTAAACACAGGATTCCCACCAGGCGCGCTTAAGGTTATTCTTCAGCTCCACCCCGTAAGGGCCGTAGTCCCAGGTATTGGCCAGGCCGCCGTAGATATCGCTGCCCTGAAAGATGAACCCTCTGCGTTTGCAAAGTGAGACTATTTTTTCCATCGCGTGAATGTGATTACTTCAGCCACTGGCGGTACTGGCTGAATTCCTCGGAATATAATAAGGCGGTTTCTTCGTCAATAATTCCTTCGTTAAGGTATTTCCTGATCGAATCGTACATGGTCTGCATATGGTACATCCCGCTGGTCTGGACTATCGTCGGCAACTGGATCAATTCGTCCTTACGGACAATCGTCCTGACGGCATCGTTTCCAATGACCACTTCGCTGGCCAGGACCCTGCCGTTTTTATCCCTGCGCGGGATGAGCAGCTGAAAGATGATCCCCCTGATACAGTTTGCCAGCTGTGCCAGGACCTGCCTGCGGTTTTCTACCGGGAAAATACTGGCCATACGGTCAATCGCCTGGATCGTGTTCGGGGCGTGAAAAGAAGCGATCACCAGGTACCCCGCCTCCGCGGCAATCAACGCGGTCTTCACCGTTTCGATATCGTCCATTTCCCCTACCACGATCACGTTGGGGTCCTGGCGCAGGCTGCTTTTCAGGGCCACGGAGAAAGAATTGGTATCGACCCCCACTTCCCTCTGCTTGATAATGCTCTTGACGTTATTATGGATGTATTCGATGGGGCGTTCCAGGGTGATCACCACCGCTTTTCTTTCCTGGTTGATCAACTCCACCATCGCGGCGATCGTAGTGGTCTTTCCCGATCCGGTCGGCCCGACTACCAGCACCAGGCCGTCTTTCTGCCTGGCCAGGTCCTTGGTCACATCGGGTATTTTAAGTTCCTCAAAAGAGAAAAACTTGGCGCTGATCAACCTGAAGGTAACCTCCATAAAACCCCTCTGCTGATGCAGGTTGACGCGGAAACGGTTATGCATATCATACTGAAAGCCGAAATCCAGCTCTTTATCTTCTTCAAACCGGGTGATCTGCTCTTCGTCCATCAGGCTATAGACCAGGTTGGCGATATCTTCCGGGTTCAACTCCGCCATTTCCATCATCTGCAGCTCACCGTTTATGCGTAAAGTCGGAGGCTGATCCACAACCAGGTGCAGATCAGAGGCTCCGGCCTTGATCACCTGGTTCAGGATCTTATTGATATTCAGGCGCTCGATGACCTGCAGGATGCGCTGTTCCTCATTCTGCCCGATCTTGGTAAAAATACCGCCGGCATAGAAATTCCTTTTATTGGTTACCGCGCGGATCCAGTTGATCTTTACTACAGCCTCGATAAAAAGGTCCTCTTTGGGCAGCTGGAACTTAACGTTCAACTCGGAATTCAGGGCCAGGGCCTCATCTATCTCAAGGTCGATCTCCAGGCAAACCCCGTCGGCAGAAATATTCTTGATCACTCCGGTTTTTTTGCGGACGGTTTTATCCTGGATACTTTTGATCTCATAGACCACCGGGATACGGGTGTAAACCCGCAGGTTTTTTCTGCGATTGATCAGGTTATAGGACAGCATGTTTCTCCTTCGGATTAACCATTAAGAAGCTTGAATTCTATCATACAATCACGGCACTTGTCAATACAAACGCAAAATTCAAAACGCAAAGATCAAAACTAAAGCTTAAAACGTAAAACTGTAACCTAAAACAGTAAATTCCGTATTGCGTAGTGCGTAAATTTAAAAACCTCAAGCTTACAGCTGATAACTTACAACTTAAAGCTGAATTTTTAAGTTTTAAGTTTTAGTTTTGCGTTTTACGTTGTAGTTTTGCGCTTTGCGCTTTGAGTTTTGCACTATTCTCTGGATCTGGCCGTTGAAATCATCGCCAGCACGCTGTCCAGGTCAAGCTTTCCGCGTATGTCTTTAATGTATATTTTAAAAAAACCGTCCTTGGCGTCAACAACATTACAATCGAAGAATTGCTCCTCACCGGAAAGGTTGTAATTGATAAAACCTTTGCGGCTGCCCAGGGAAAAACGCGCCATTTTCACGTTCCTCTGGTCCCCCAGGTCGGGAATGAATATCCCCTTCATGATCACGAAAAAAGTATCGATGATATTTTGCACCCCCGGCAGGCTCGCGTACATGGTGTGCCTGATAAAATTATAGTTATCGGCGATGCCGTATTTACGCAGTTGCGGGAACAAGCCGATGAAAAAATCAGGCGGTTTATAAAGCAGGTATACCGTCGGGACCTTTTCCTGGCGCGACTTGCGTTTATAATAAACTTTTTTTACGGTCTCCTGGATCACGCAAAACCCCTTGGGGATACGGATCTCCATCTTCTCGAATTCATAAGGGAGAAAACTATCGGCAAGCTGGGGCGTGAGCCCGGAGGTATTGATATCCTCGTGAGGCGTCATGCAGAGGATAGGGATCTCTTCGCAGCTTCCGATACCGCTTTTAATGTAGAGCTTAAGCAGAGACGGCCCGCTAAGCTTAAAAATCAGGACCACCGCCAGAGATAATGCCACCGCGATCAGAAAATACCTCGAGAGTTTCTTGCCGGGCTTATGACCGGAATGGCCCTTCATCTTCAACCTTCCTGCCTTTCTTTGAGCTTGCCCATCTCATCTTCTTTGATGGAAAAAGTGTGCTCTTTGGCCGGAAACTTCCCCTGGACAACCTCTTGCTTATATTCATTTATCGCCTGGAGGATCAAAGGCGAAAGATTAGCGTATTTTTTCACAAATTTCGGGGTATAACGCTCAAACAACCCCAACATATCATTGATCACCAGCACTTGTCCGTCGCAGCCGGCTCCGGCACCGATACCGATCAACGGAATGCGTAGTTTTCCGGCGATCAGTTCGGAAATTTTATCCGGCACACACTCCAGCACCAGAGAAAAACACCCCAAGCGCTCCAGTAACAGCGCCTGATCGATCAGGCGCTGGGCCGCCTGCGCGTCTTTACCCTGGACCTTGAACCCTCCGATCTTATCCGCGGTCTGTGGGGTCAACCCAATGTGCCCCATTACCGGGATACCGCTTTTAATGATCTCCTCGGTGGCCTCGGGGCAGGCAGCAAACCACTCCAGTTTTACGGCATCACAGAGCCCTTCTTTGATGAAGCGTGCCGCGTTTTTGGCGGACTCACCCGGATCCAACTGATAAGAATCAAAAGGCATGTCCCCGACAACCAACGCGTGCTTCACCGCGCGCGTTACCGCTTTAGAGTGGTGGAGCATCTCCATCATGCCGACCTTGGTCGTGGAATCAAGCCCCAAAACAACGTTTGCCAGCGAATCGCCTACCAGGATCATATCAATTCCCGCCTGGTCCACTAAAGAGGCAGTGGGATAATCATAAGCGGTGAGCATGGTGATCTTGCGTTTGTTCTTCAGGGATAAGATGTCTTGGACAGTGAGCTTAGCAGATTCAGTCATATATTCGCCTCAATTTATTGTTTCGTTCGGCGTTCTGTGTTCGGCGAACGGCGTAAGCGCCAACGCAGAACCCTGAACGCTGAACGCCGTTCGAACCTTACATTCTCAACGCGGGAATAAACATCTGCGCCACCTTGAAATATATGATCAGGCCGCAGACATCCACCACGCTGGTGGTGATCGGGCCGGCGAGGACCGCGGGGTCCAATCCGACCTTCTTCGAAAAAAGCGGTAAAAATACCCCTGTGGAAATAGCAAGCATCCCGATACAGATCATACTCAAACCAACGACTACTGCCAGGCTGAAATCCTTTTGCAGGAGGAATGCCCGGCCGAAGGCCACGCTACCGATGATCAGGCTCATCAATAAAGCCGCGCTGAATTCCAGCTTGATCACCTTAAAGACATTTTTAAAATTGACGTCTCCGGTTGCCAGTCCCCGGATAATGGTGATCGAGGTTTGCGCCCCGGCATTACCGCCGGTGTCCAGTAACATCGGGATGAAAAAAGCCAGCGCCACCACCGAACTTAAGGTATGCTCAAAGTTTTTCAGAACTGTCCCGGTAAGAAAATCGAATACCAGAAGCAGGATCAGCCACCCGGCACGCCGTTTTACCAGCTCAAAAGCGCTGGCCCGGGCGTAGCTGATGATCTCGCCGCCTTCGGGGCTCATCTTGCCGATCTCGTACATTTCCTTGGTGGCTTGTTTTTCCAGCAAATCCATAATATCATCAACGGTGATCACGCCGAGCAGAATGCCTTCCTTATCCACAACCGGGGCATCCGGCAAATCGTATTTTTTAAATAACCCGGCAACTTCCCCTACTGCCGCCTCGGCATTGATCCTGGTCACTTCCGAGGCGTACATCAACTCCCTGATAGAGATGTCCGGAGGGGCCTTGAGAAGCTCCTGGATCGGCACATAGCCGATCAAACGGCGCATATCATCGGTGATAAAGGCCGAATAGATATTACTGCGGTATTCGGTGCGTAAATTTTCCTGGATCGCCAGAATGGCCTGCTTGGCGGTCAGCTCTTTCTTTAAGGCGACAAACTCCGTGGTCATAAGACTGCCGGCGGTGCCTTCCGGGTAATCCATTAATCTCTTGATATCCTGGGCCTCTTCCTTATTGACCAGGTTAAGGAATTTCTTCAGGACCTTTTCCGGCAGTTCCTTGAAGAGATCCGCTCTTTCGTCCGGAGCCATGTCGTTGATGATCTGCACCAACTCGGCGTTATCCATATTATTGATGACAAAGGTCTGCTCGGGGAAGACCAGGTTCTCGAAAACCTCAACCTTTTTTTTGGTCCCCAGCAGCTTAAAAACAAGGATCTTCTCCGACGGATCCAGGTGCCACCACCCCAGGGCCAGGTCAACGGAATGGATGCTCTTTAGAAAGGCCTTCAAGGCGTTAAAATCCTTTGCCTCGATGAATTCCTTTATCTCGGGCAGAAAAAGCGCGATGACGTCTATTTTTTTAGGAGCCTGATTCTTCATCTCTCTACATTCGTCCCTTTAAAAACAAGGTCCTTTTCTTCGATGACCTTGACCTCTGTGCCGGGAAAATCATTTACTAACAGGCGGGCCTTAACTTTGCCCAACACGAAAATGGCCGTGGACAAACCATCGGCCAATGCACCTTGATCGGAAATTACCGTAACCGACACTACCCCTGAATCAGCCGGATAGCCGCTGCGGGGATCGATAATATGACTGTAGCGCCGGTTATCCCGGATGAAATACTGATTATAGTCTCCGGAGGTAGCGATGGTCCTGTCCACCAGGTCCAGGTATCCCCGAAAATCATTATTACGCGGGTCCTGAATGGCCACCCGCCAGGGATCTCCAAACTTGCTGCCCAGGCAAAAAACCTGGCCACCGGCGTTGATCAGGCAGCTGGTGATGCCGGCAGATTTGAGCCTGGCAACGGCGCGATCAATAGCAAACCCTTTTGCGATTCCTCCCATATCCAGCTTCATTCCGGGAATTTTTAATTTTACCACATTATCGGCATCCTGCAAAATGATTTTATCCGATCCGACCAGGGCCAGGGCGCGGCGGATCTGCGCCTGGGAAGGCACCTGGAAATTCCGGTCCGTAAAACCCCAAAGGTCCATCAGCGGGCCCACGGTAATATCAAAGGCCCCGGCGGTAACCCGGGAAAGATCCTTTGACCGCTTGATCAGGCCGTAGGTTTCCGGGCTGGCTTCAAGATATCCCTCCTGGTTCAACCTGAAGATCTCGCTTTGCGGATCATACTTACTTAATAATCTTTCGATCCTTTTGAATTCCTCAAAAACGATCCCCGGTGCGCGCCGGTCAGAGGAAGT
>Ga0172381_10007419_pt1 | contig 10857 bp, 9 predicted proteins | sample Leawel6488metaG_FD_119754 | JGI IMG/M metagenome (GOLD analysis project Ga0172381, IMG submission 119754) | Leachate microbial communities from a municipal landfill in Southern Ontario, Canada - Leachate well 64-88 metaG | ecosystem: Engineered > Solid waste > Landfill > Unclassified | place... | reverse complement strand
TGGAGATTCTCCTGCTATTAATAAACATGATAATGCAAAACTTATATGGGCTGCAAATGAAGGCCATATAGAGATTGTTCGTTTGCTTCTCGATAAAATTAATGCCCAAGATAGGCGTGGAATTAATGCTCAAAATAGGCGTAATCGGACAGCACTTCAAGAAGCTGTGATCACGGACAATATAAATATTGTCGGCTTGATACTTGATGAAGGTGCTGATGTTGATGCTCAAGATGAAGCCGGCTTTACAGCACTTATACTGGCCACAATGAGAAACAATGCAGCCATTGTCGACTTGTTACTCGATAGAGGAGCTGATATTAATGCTCGAACTATATTTGGTTTTACAGCACTTGATCTAGCAAATCATAACCAAGAAGTAAAAAAGATCTTTATAAGCTAAGCTATACACGCCTACAAAAACTTCAAAAAAGAAGTGTTAAAAGTAACGTGTGACAAATGAAAACAGCTGATGTTTATCAGCTATTCCTAAAAACCACGACGTATATCAAGTAATTTGTGGGAAATAATTCCCCACAAAAAAAATACGCTGTTTATTGCAATAAGCCTCTGGGCTGGTGGAAACAGAGCAACCAAAACCCACGATATCACACACGTAAATCCGACAAGAAATAATAGATTGTGAAACAGCCCACGATGATGGGCGGTAGCAACAATAAGAAGTACCGCTATACAAAGCGCGGCCATATATCCTTGATGAGCTAAAACACTCATCAAAAAAAGAAGGACCACGCTGCCATACAATAGTCGACGTGCCTTACTCGTTGTATCAATATCAGGAAAGAGAGAGCCAATAATAGTTGCACATAATCCAAAAAGCAGTAATGGTTTATTATTAAATAAATCTTGATTAATAATCCAAATTCCCACAAGAGCAATCAGATAAAAGAAGAGTCCCCCTATAACATGCCCTCGATAATTCACTACGGCTCCTGTTTTTTAACCTGTAAACGCATAAGCTTGGTTTGTGGATAATAAAAAGAAAGAACTTCTTTATATCCCCATCCTTCACGCACCATCTGACGAGCACCCCACTGACACAGTCCTAAATGATGCCCTATTCCATGCCCTTTGAATACAAGTTTTTGCCCTAATGATTCAATAACAAATGCGCAACTCTTAAGCCCTTTGAGAAGTGTTAGTTTTTTTTCAGGAAGATTAAACCAACCCGTTGATGTGCGAATACGCAATCCATGAACTACGTTAGCAAGATCAACATCATATACCTTAACATCACGCAACCTACCAAAACGAGAAAATTCCTTTTTAAAGAGTTCTTCTAGTTCACTAAGAGTAAACGACTTTTCCCAGGAATAGCCGTGGGAATTGTAGCAGTAGGTACACGGATAGGTACGCTTAAGATAGGGAGATCCAACAAAATCAACGCCTTTTTTGAGTGCAGGAATAATTCCTCCACAACAGGAATCAAACATGGCAAGAATAGGCTTATCATTGTAAGAAAGAACTACTCCGCGCGTAGCCTCAACCACATCCTTAAATTTTTCACCATGGAAACAGCCCTTGTACACCTGATGGGCATTCGTATTTTTAATATCATACGGCCGTTGAGTTCTTTTTCGTGCAGCACGTGCTCTTTGTTCAAGCACCTTATGAATACCATAACTACGGAAACAGATAGCTGATGCCCTATTAACCTCATCAGGCCATCCTGGCCAACTTTCTGTACTAATCACCGATAAAACATAATCTTCTAGATCAATATAATTAATAAGATACAACCCATCACCATCCCGCTGTATGATAAACGCACCGTAATAGTCTTGCCCATTCACACGCGTAACATCACTACGAGGAAGAATGAAAAGCTTTTCTTGTTTAATAGCTTGATCATTAAGTAAAAAGGTCCGCCGATCAGCGGTAACGGTAATTTTTTTTTCTTCATACGCCTGACGATTTTTTTTATCAGGAAAAATAACTTCAAATCCACTCTTGTTTTCAAAAACCCATGAAATATCTTTATACGAATCTGCTTGTGTCAGAAGAACTTTAATGGGAATCTCACATGCAAGAACCCGCAAACCAGCATTCTGATCAGCAATGGCTAATGAACACAAGAATAAGAAAAAAAGAAATATGTATTTTTTATAATTCATGATAATAAAGCTAAAAATTTTTCAGGAACAGAATGTTTCTTATCAATCCCCTCATTGGCCAATGAATCGGCTATACTATTTTCTTCACGGGGAATATGGCACACACAATAAGACATTCCTTCAAGCAGCTCAACTGCACGGCGATATAATATCTGTAATTGAGGATCCTTAACACGATATTCTTTAAGAAGTTGTCGGACGAGCAATTGTGAATCTGACTTTATACATACATCTCCCAAATCTACAAGATGTTCACGCACATAGGCAAGCCCGAGAAGAAGAGCGCTGTATTCTGCTTGATTATTTGTTTTATTGCCCAAGAAAAATCCTTTTTTCAGTACCACCTTTTCACCATGAGTAATATACACACCAGCACCAGCTGGTCCCGGGTTATTACGCGCAGCACCATCAATACAGAGCGTCAAAGAATCGGTAGAATGAGCAGAAGATGCGCTAAAAAAGTTAAGCTGTTTCATAAAAATTAACTTTCACCGGTAGAAGGGATGGGATTATAAATAAGCCGGAAACAATCTTTGCACGTTACTAATTTATTACCAGAAATTTCAGCCAAATCATTTGCATTTAGCGCATATACACAAGCGGAACAACTTTTATTCACCAGGGGAACAACGGGATTTGGCGTTCTTTTTTTCAACTGATCATACTGCTCAAGAAGTTCTTGCGGAACACCTACCACATACGTAGGCCGTTGAAGAGTATAGCCAGAAATTTCCCGATCAAGGTAGCCAAGTCGTTCTTGAATAGTAATACTCTGGGTTTCACTCGCATGTATTTTTTCTGAACTACGCGCAAGCAACTCCTCATAACCTTTTTGCAACTCATCCCGCACAACCCACAGCTTGAATAAATCTTCTTCCAACCGAGCTCTCTCTTGTTGAGCAACAACAAGTTCTTTTTCAAGTGAAAAGAATTCTTTAGGGCTATGTGCTTGTTCCAATTTTTTCTTATACTGAATCACACGCGCATCGCACGTAGCTAACTCAAGGTCAAGAGCCGCTACGAGCTTATGCTGATCACGAAGTTTTAGCTCTTCCTTTTTTAGTTGGTCAGTAAAAGTTTTAACCTGTTGAGAAATTTTTTCTTGTTCTGAAAGAAGTTTTTCTCGTTCTCGAGAAAAGTGAAGTAATCGTTGATCGAGTTCTATCAACCGAATAAACCGCTCAAACAGCGCGCTTTCCATAGACTACCTCGTATATTCGTGGTGTGGGGATCTTGGTGGGCCCACCAGGATTCGAACCTGGGACCTCTCGGTTATGAGCCGATTGCTCTAACCGCTGAGCTATGGGCCCCACCTGTACGACAAAGCTTAAAGGTTTTGCTATTTTTGTGAAGGAGTTATAACTATTTTGCCAGCAAAAAATCTTTTAAACGAACACTGTAAGCCCATTCATTATCATACCAACCACACACCTGAAGGAATGCCCCACATACCTTAGTAAGGTGCGTATCAATAACAACAGAATAACTATTGCCTACATAATCACTCGACACCAACGGCTGAGAAGAAAGGGCCAAAATTCCCTTCATATTCCCTTCAGCTGCACGAGCAAACAACGCATGAACTTCATCGATAGAAACTGTTTTTTTCAGCTGAATAACAGCATCAAGCAATGATACATTAGCAACAGGCACGCGCAACGAAAGGCCCTGTATTTTACCTACAAGGTCAGGAAATATCTGATCAACAACATCCACAGCTCCCGTTGTTGTAGGAATAATATTAAGTACTGCTGAACGGCTACGTCGCGGATCAGCAGCGGACGCATCAACGTCTAATAAAGACTGACTATTGGTATAGGCATGAACGGTAGTTACAAAAGCACTTTCAATACCACACTCCTTACGAAGCACCGCTATCACCGGAACAAGAGCATTCGTGGTACAGCTACCTAATGACACAATCGTATGTTTTGCAGGATTAAACTCTTGCTGATTAACACCAGGAATAATTGTAATATCCTGTCCTTGAGCAGGGGCTGTAATAAGAACTTTCTGCGCCCCAGCATCAATATGTTTCTGTGCTTCAGAGCGGCTAGTAAACTTGCCCGTTGCATCAACCACCCAGTCAATAGTATATTTTTTCCAGTCACATTCGCTCGGCGTAAGAGCAGAACAAAGTGCTATTTTTTTTGAGTTAATAAACAGCGCACCATCTTTATACTCAACTTCTCCCGGAAACATACCCATAAGTGTGTCATAGGTAAATGAATAAGCAGCCATTGCTGGATCGCTTTTCCCCACATTAATCACCACAAGCTCTATGTTTTTTTGTGCTTCTGGATCAGAGAATAAGACACGAACAAAATTTCTACCAATTCTTCCAAAACCGTTTAATGCTATTCTCAGCATAAAACTCTCCCTTCTTTATAAAAAAAATATTACAACCAGGAACGTACGCGGGCTAGCATAGCAACCTCACTCTGTTCATCAAGTTCTGGCAATTCAAGAAGTAACGGAGTTCCCTGAAAAACCTGTGTTAAATCGTGTAAGACTTCTTCACCAAGTACCCCTGCACCAGGAGCAGCGTGCCTATCAAGATGAGACCCTCTTAATTCAACAGAATCATTAAGATGAACAAGGCGTGCCAACTTCCCATGTTTATTAAAAAAATGGCGCCTTACCACTGGATCATCCAGTGAATATCCAAAAGCAAAGGCATGTGCTGTATCAATACACAAAGAAACTCGTTCCGGATAATTAACGCGTTCCCTGATAAGCAATAGCTCCTCAATATCACTCCCTAAGGAGCGTCCACCAAAAGCTGTATTTTCCAATAATATCTGAATATGGGGAATAATTTTAAGAGCACGTGAAAGAGTACGAGCGGCAGAAGATATTCCACGTTCACGATCAGTATCAATAAGGGCCCCTGGATGTAACACCACATGGGAAAACAAATAATAGCGGGCCAACATAAGATCTCTCATAAGAAGATGAAATGCATCTGAACGGTAATCAGCAAGATTAATATAATAAGAAGCATGAAGATAAAGTGCAGAAAAATGATCTCGTCTCTCCTCTATATATGTTTGAATATACGGATCTTTTTTGACATATTTTCCCGTTGTCTCATATGAAAAAAAAGTCTGAAAAAAAGGGAGCTTTAACCGCTCCGCCTTTATAAAAAGATCACATAATGAAGTACCAAGCCGTACATGAAGCCCAACCCCTTCCATACAACACTCACTCGAGAAAAGCAGGTGGAAATACTTTGGGATCTAGATGATTTTTTAGAACAGCATAAAAATCTTGTTTTATTCTATTCAACCCTTCTTGAGTTGCTGACTCAAAACGCATCGAAACCATTTCTTGGGTATTGGAACAACGAATTAAGCCCCAACCATAAGGGGTAACCGCCTTTACTCCATCAATCGTACACACGGTAGCTTCCTTATGATCAGAAAAAAACTGTTCCGCTTCTTCAATCACCTTCGTTCCCGTAGTTCTTGCACATAAAATACGAATTTCAGGAGTACTAAAAAGAGGTGTAAAGAGTGCGCTAATATCCTCAAGAGAGTTATTGTTTTTTGCAATAAGCTCACACAGACGAAGAGCGGCATATATACCGTCATCATACCCGAAATAGCGATCATTAAAGAAAAAATGGCAACTTAACTCACCTCCAAAGAGAGCATTGTGGAGAACCATCTCTTTTTTAATAATCGAATGGCCAGAAGGAGAAACGTACGCACGGGCACCAACATCAGTTAAAAATTTTTGCACAAAAGCTGAACACTTAATGTCATACACAATGGAAGCCTGCGGAACATGGGCAACAATATCGCTCCCAAATAAAACAATAAGCCGATCACCTCCAACAATTTCCCCCTTCTTTGTCATGGGAGCCATACGATCACCATCACCATCAAATCCTATACCAAAACGAGCATCAGTCGTTGCAAGAAGAAGTTTGAGAGTCTTCATGTTTTCGGCAATAACAGGATCCGGTTCATGATTAGGAAACTCGCCATCTAGATGATCATATAAAAAACGAACATTCTGCCACTGCAACTGAGAAACAATTTCTGGCATAACCACAGCAGTTGGCCCATTAGAACAGTCAATAATGCAGGGCTGATCAAAATTTTTTAAGTGCTGAAATTTCTTTACCATCCACGTAATATAACGATCAACCATAGGATAAGATTGTTTCGTTCCGGGAAGAACAGAACTGTAACTGACTCGAGAACGGAAAAATTCTCGTATCTTTTGGATGTGATGCCCCCACAAAGATTCTTTCCCCAGACATATCTTAATACCATTAAATTCCTTCCCATTATGAGAAGCGGTAACCATAAGTCCCGCATCAACAGGAAGCGTATGTAAAGCAAAATAGAGAACAGGGGTCGGACAAATGCCCATAAAGATAACGTTCAGCCCACTTTTAACCATAGCACGAGCAAGTTCGTCTTGAATCACCTGAGAATGAAGCCGCGCATCACGACCAATAGCAACTGTCTTGAGATCTGGTTTTTGAGTTAAGAAATAATAGGCTATCGCTTGACCAAGGGCATAAATTTCATGGAGATACAACTCAGAACCAACTTTTCCTCGGATATCGTACTCTCGGAACACTCTGTCATCCACGCTAGGCCCTTACCTAATTTTTAGTGATCACCTCACAGCCCCACCATATTCACCACATGTACGGTATACTTTTATACCACATTTTTACGCTGTTGCATACGCACACATTAAAAAATATTTTTCCAGAGAAAACATAACAAAATCCTGCATCTACAAAGTTTTTTTCAAAAAAACAAAAATGCAACAACTAAAAACAGGTAACAACTAATTTCAACAACAGCGCCTTTTTAATCCACAAAAAAAGCCCCGAAGATAAAGTGCTTTTTTTGGCTATTATGATACAGTATTCTGACATCTTTTTAAAAAGCAAGAAGCCTATGATTCCCTTAAAACTTCAGATTAAAAATTTCGTGAGCTACGGCGCTCAAACACAAACAGTCGACTTCTCTCCTCATCGGCTCATGTGCCTTGCAGGGAAAAACGGCCATGGTAAATCTGCTCTTCTTGATGCAATCACCTGGGCATTATGGGGCCAGGCTCGTAAAGCAAGTGGTACAAGTAAAGCTGACGAAGGCATCATGCGCTTAGGACAAACGCATATGCTCGTAGGCCTAGACTTTATGTGCCAGAACAGGGTTTATCATGTACGGCGCGAATTTGCCTATCATTATGGAAAACCAACATCTTATCTAGAATTTGGCATGCGCGACGAAGCTGCAGGAGTAATACGACCACTGACCGATAAAACAATGAAGGCGACTCAAGAACTCATTGAAAAAACGGTAGGGCTTGATTACGAATGTTTTATCAATTCAGCATTCTTACGCCAAGGTCATGCCAATGAATTCTCACAAAAATCTCCCAAAGATCGCAAAGAGCTTTTGGCAACAATTCTTGGACTTAATCATTTTGAAAACATACGAAAAAGTGCTCTCGACAAAGCAAAACAGGCTTCATCAGAAAAAGATCATATTGAACAGTTCATTACCAAATTGAGCTCTGAGCTTGCGCAACAGCCCGACCTCCATAAACAACTTCAACATATGAGCAATACGATTGAGCAGCTGACAGCACAAGAATTAACAACAAAACTTACCTTACAATCATTACGAAACCAAAGAGCCGAATATAACCAACACAAACTTTCCTATGAACGCCTTCTCTTTTCATACCAATCAGTTCAAGAAAATTGGAAAGCTCTACACACCCAATTTATAGAAACAGTTACCATCTACCGAGCTATTGCCCTTAAAGCACGCACGCTACACCTACCTACAACACAGGAACTCGAAGCTATCGAACAGGCATACGCAGACATACAAAAAAGCTTTGCCCATAAAGTGCACATCCAAGAATCTCTTTTCTCGCTTGAGAAAGAACAACAGGAGCATGTAACACGTCTTTCTGCTGAGCAACAGGAAAAAGCAACTCACGTACGCCAACAGCTGTATACCATCCAAGAAAAAGAAATGCGTTACCTATCCACCAAAGAGTCACTGTGCAATAACATCCAGGTAATTACGCAAGACTACGAAAAAATAAAAATAGCTCGTCAACGTAGCACCAGTTTACAACAGGAAGAACTACTCCTGATTACTACCTACACGCGCGAAAAAAAACAGCTTGAGCGTCGACAGATTTTTTATCAATCATATATTCACAAACAACAAACCGTTTTGTCTGAATTGCAACTAGAACAGCAAAAACGATCTCTTATCATCAACTCATTACAACCATCCTGTCCACTCTGTTTACAAGGCCTGTCTTCAGATCATCAACATCGTATAGACATGCAAGCACGTACACGCATATCCCTCAAAGAGCATCAAAATGCGCGGCTCAGCACCATTATTTCTCGTTTAGAAAGATTAATATCCAATCAAAAACATTACTGTCTCACCCAAGAACAGACGCTTGCTCACATAAAAAAAGAGCTGACACTCTTTAATCATATTCTCCAGCAAGAAACAGAAAATCGCACCACTTACGAAAAACTGTGCGCTGAAAAACGAGACGTAGAACAGGAACTTATTCAAGAACAGCTCAAGAAAAAAACAAAGGAAGAGTATTATAAAGAGCTTCTTAAAAATTCATCGGAGCTCATCATCAATGATCAAGCATATCTGAAGAGAGCGCACGACATAGAGCATCTTAGACAAGAACTTACACAGGTAGATAAACTCTGCTCACAGGAAGCACCTATACGAAACAAAAGACAAGAATTATTTCACTTACGAAGTATGCAAGAAGAGCTTTCACGTGAACTATTTCTTCAAGAAGAACGCAAAAAAAATATAGCACACTACATAAAATCTTTGCGCTCATTAAAAAAAGAAGAAGAAAAACTACATACAGAAGTTACCCTAAAAAAAGAGTGCTTAACGCAAGAACTTGAAATTGTTCAACAAGAACAAGAGCTAAGCGCATCTCTTGAAAAAATAAGTCGCGAAAAAGAGTTTCTTCTTCAACAACAAGGAGCCTGGCAACAACAGGTTAAACAACAAGAAAAACAGGCATATGACATTATCGATTACAAAAACAAACTCATAATAAGTCAGACAGCATATGAAGATTACACTGCTATTGCATCCGCTCTTAGCAAAGATGGTATACAAGCTCTTCTGATAGAAGATGCTCTTCCCGAATTTGAGCATGAGGCGAATAATCTTTTATCTTTACTCACCGATAATCAAGCACATCTTTCAATTGAATCATTACGAGATCTACGCAGTGGAAAAACAAAAGAAACGTTGGATATTCATATTTCAGACGAAGCAGGAATTCGCCCCTATGAACTTTTTTCAGGTGGTGAGGCATTTAGAATAGATTTCGCCCTACGCATCGCCCTCTCAAAACTCCTTGCACGCCGTGCAGGAGCCACCCTACAAACGCTCATTATCGATGAAGGATTTGGATCACAAGATGAAGAAGGATTGTCACGTCTCGTAGACGCACTTAATAAGATTCAAGAAGAGTTTGCAAAAATTATCGTCGTTTCTCATTTACCTCAACTCAAAGATCAATTCCCCGTCCACTTCTTAATCAACAAAGGCCCAGAAGGAAGCATGGTTGAAGTCATTGAACACGAGTAATTGTACGCAGCTAGCAAACCTTTCTCTTTCATTGATCAAGGCTTATCTATAAATCCTTTACAAACCATAATAGCAATTGATCGTCAATAGGACGTTTTTCTCCGCGAACGACAGGCTGATAGTTGTAGGTTGCTCCATTACCATCCGGAATATACCCCAATTTAAAATATAATCTTTGTGCATTACTATAATATTGATGAAATCCAGCACTTAATCCAATCTTTTTATATCCCAGTTTTCGTGCCTGTTTTTCAAGTTCGCTAATTAAGGCTGTACCAAGACCCTGTTTTTGATATTGACTCTCTACACAAACATCATAAATCTCAGGAATATCATTTTCTTTAAAGTAAGGATATTCCGAAGTAAACCTGAGCGAGCCAAGGCCAATAATTTGATTGTCCTGTTCTATGACAAAAACAATTTTTCTTCCCTTCTCATAATCTAAAAAATAGCCCTCCCACCTACCAAAGGTACTTATATATCGAGAATGACGCTCAAAAAGATTGTCAAGCACACCTAAATCCTTTTTAACCAAGGAACGAATATTCATTAGGACCCCTTACAAGATAATGATATTTTTCACCCTATTTTAAAATTGATCTTAAAAACATACTCATGCAACCGATTAAACATGCATAGTTTAAAAAAAAAAGCTCGAACCAAAAATTCGAACTCCTTTTTTAAAATCAGTAATACTCGGTTCGATATACATACACATACCGAACTCCTCAATAAACAGCATTCAAAAAATGCTGCTCTCTCTAAGTAATTTGTTAATTTTCAAATGTGTTTTTAAAGCTACAACACAAATAAGAAAAACAATCCATTCTTTTCTTCTGGCTATTTCAAAATATTAACAATTTTCATTTAGAAAGATTTATTCATAATACCAAAGCCTTACATAGAAGCAAGAGCATTTCAGCAAAAAATAATTCTTCTGTAAAAAATCGAAAAAGAAGAACACGAATTGTATTCCGTGCTCTTCTTTAATTAAAATTAAAACTCGCAACTTCCCTATTTAACAATCAAACTATAACAAAACAGCTGCAAGTAATGCACACAACATATTGGCTAGAGTACCT
>Ga0172381_10007418_pt1 | contig 10857 bp, 7 predicted proteins | sample Leawel6488metaG_FD_119754 | JGI IMG/M metagenome (GOLD analysis project Ga0172381, IMG submission 119754) | Leachate microbial communities from a municipal landfill in Southern Ontario, Canada - Leachate well 64-88 metaG | ecosystem: Engineered > Solid waste > Landfill > Unclassified | place... | reverse complement strand
GTGAGGGGATTCCCGTTCTTCGCCGTATCCATTGCCCTGATGGAGGATGAGAAAAATATTGTCCTCGGGGTCGTGTACGACCCGATTGCAGATGAGTGTTACTGGGCTGAGCAAGGTAAAGGGGCATACATGAATGGCCGGAAAATTTTCGTGAACAGTCTTTCTGACATGGAGAAAGCGACATTTCTCATCGATCACGGAAAATCGGAGCAGCATAAAGTAGAGTTCCTGCGCTCTCTGAGTGCCTTAACTCTCAACAGAGGTGCAACTGTTCTGCGGCAGGGTGCCACGGCGCTGATGCTCTGTTATGTGGCCAAAGGCAGCTTCGATGCATTCCTAAGCTTTGGGGATCAGCTCTACGATTACGCTGCGGGGCTCCTTATTGCTGAAGAAGCGGGAGCGGATATCTCTGATACGAAAGGGAATGCATGGAATACGGCCAGCACTTCGCTTTTGGTTGCCAATGCAGCGATGCATTCAGTAATTCTTACGCGTAATATTTCTTAACGAAAGAAAGGACGTTTCGAATATGCTCCTCATTCCCGGAGGCTTGCGGCAGCATTTGTGAATACAGTTTTTTTCCAAGGATAATCCAGAATTTTACCTTCACGTAGGGAGTATTTTCCTTGGATAGCGGTGTTGCCGATCACAGCATCAAAGAGTTCCACGTTTGACACGTATAGAGAAGAAACTCGCTCATTTCAGCCACGATTCAAATTCTTCAGAAGAAGGCAGAATCGCAAGGAATGTCTTGAGGAGGGGCAGAAGCTTCGCCTTATCTTTTTCGGAGGGCTCTTCTCCGGTGATACCCATCGTGTCGGTAAGGCTCTCGATTTTTCCGGCAAGCGTGCAAAATTCCAGAAGTTTCGGATGGAAAAAGTAATTCTTTGCGATGGCTTGAAAACGGACATCTCCGGAATGAAATGGAACGAAGATTGTGGAGAATGAGCCTTTGGCTGGCTGCATAAGGTTTACGATCGGTCGTCTCTGTTCCAGCGCTTTCATCACTTCGGCAATGTTTTGCTCACAGTGTTGGTGAGCGAATAGATGCACGAACGACTTGTGGAGTTGTGTGTAGAACTCTTGAATCTCAAGTGCGGATGGAGAGCCATCCTTCACTGGCATATCGCTGTTGCCGTTATGAGTACTGTCTGCCATTGACTAATGATGATTGGGGAGAGCTCCTCTTCGAAATCGGAGCTACTGATACCCTCTTGCCTGAAGATTAAATAATTCTGCATACAACCCCGATTGTTTCATGAGTTCGTCATGGGAACCCTGTTCCAGAACTTTTCCTTCATTGATCACTACAATGCGATCTGCCATCCGGACGGTGGAGAAACGATGAGAGATGAGCAGCACTGTTTTATCTTTGCAGAGTTCCTCGACGCGCTCGAATATTTCCGCTTCCGCTTTTGCATCAATGGCCGCAGTTGGTTCATCCAAAATGAGCACGGGGGCATTGCGGAAGTAAGCGCGAGCCAGTGCGATTTTTTGCCATTGTCCTACAGAGAGTTCCGTGCCCGATTCGAACATGCGTCCGATGATTTGTTCGTATCCTCTTTCCAATGTTGTGATCACCGCGTTCGCTCCGGCATCCGTTGCGGCGCGCTCGATTTCTTTCATATCCAGGCTGCGGAGCACGTTACCGTAATAGATATTGTTTTTTGCGGAGTCTTCATAGCGGTTGAAGTCCTGAAAGAGGATGGCCAGTTGCCTGTGCCAATGCTCCAAATCGAGTTCACGCACATCTGTGCCATCGACCAGAATGCGTCCTTCCGTGGGATCGTAGAAACGCGCAAGCAATTTGATGATAGTTGTTTTTCCGGCGCCATTCTCTCCCACGAATGCCACTTTTTCTTTCGGCTGTATGGCGAGAGAAAAATCGTGCAGCACATCCTGCTGCATTCCCGGATAGCGAAAAGAGACATGATCAAATGTAATGGAGGGGGCATGTTCAAGTTTCAATGATTTTGCTTTCAGTGGTGATGTGATGGATTGCGGAGTATCCATCACTTCGAAAAAGCTCTTCACGTATAAACTCGCTTCAAAGACATCGTTGAGATTGCGCAGGAACCCGCCGAGACCGTTCTGAAAGTTGCTGACGATCTGAGTGTAAAAGCTGATGTCGCCAATCGTCACGCGCTTCTTGAATGCGAGCAGGATGACATAGATTTCGATGCCGATCAGGACGACGGTGGAAAACAAGTTGAAGAGCAGGCGCAGCAGAAATGCCTTTGTCGCCACCTTTTTGTTTTCTCTGTAGAACTCCTCCTGCACTCCGGTTGTCTCTTTGATGAAGAGCGGCGCAAGTTTGAAGATGCGCAGTTCTTTGATGTGCTGAGCGCCCTGCAGCATGTTCGAAAGGTATGAATATCGTTTTTTTCGCGGACTATGCCAATCCCATATGGACCATTCCGCCTGCGATTCGTACAGCCGCGAAAGGAACTCAGGAATGGAAATAAGGATCACCGGCAGAAGAAGGATCCAATTCAACGTGAGGATGGCGATGAAGGCGATGAGAAACTGGAACAGGCTTTGCACCATGAAGAGAAGCCCCGTGATAAGGTTTTGCGGCCTGTACCACGAATCTCTGATCTGCTCCAGACGATCGCGGAAGGCCGGATCTTCGAACTTCTCAATGTCCAATTGCGCGATGCGTCCGAACAGCCGGGTATTCAGGTAGATGGGAAACCTGGTCCAGAGCAGCCGTTCCATGTAGTGCTGCGTGCTGAAAGCGGCATCGAGCAGAAAATAGGTCACGATGCGGGTTACGAGAAGCAGAACGATATGTTGCATATTGATCGTCGTCGGATCTCCCAGGCCCGCAATGACCGTGTCGATGATCAGTTTGTAGATGTAGGCGTTCACGAAGGGAACGACGCTCGGAACGAGTGCGCTCAAGACGGAGACAATAAACAACCGCTTATCCATGTCCCAGATCATTCCGGTCAGTCTTCTGGAGACTACGAAAGCTTCTCTTGCTCGCTGAAGCCGTGGTTTGCTGATGAATGCGAAGCGCATTGCCATCACTGTAGCTTTTTTACAAAAACAGGGCGAGATCCAAATGGACCTCGCCCCTGACTTGTTTCAATTTTCCTTGCTTAAGGCCGACTAGAGTTTAAGCGTCGGAAGATTGAACAAGTGGTTATTCTGACAGCAGAGAAGCTGTCCAACTTCAGCAAGCGTTCTTCGAGTGCTTGCCGTTACACTCGTAAACGCGGGCCGCGTTTCGGGTGACTCGGGTTTTGGAGAAAGACTTCTTCAAGAGAAGCCTCCTTTCAGGTTAGGGGTCATTCAACACAAAGAAATGAACGACGTCACACTTATGTCTAGCCGGCCGAGTGTGAGTGCCGTTCTCCATCAACGCGATGCCGACACAACTGTCACAGTATTCCCGGACTTTGCAGTCCATGCACTGAGGCATGTCTGCCATCCGGAATTTGCTCATCGTCCTTTGTCGGGACTGAACAGACAGAAGCATGTCGACATCGACATGTCTTACATTGCCGATCACTTCGGGAAGGTCAAGGCAGGGATACAGGTTTCCCAACGGATCCACAGCGATCTGCGTGATGCCTGCGGTACATGGATGCATGCAGGTGGTGCAGTCGCGGTACCATTCCATCTTGGAAAAGTTGTGGGTCCTCTGCAAAAACGGAAGTAGCTTCTCATTCATTTCCCTGTCCGAGAGACGGAGTTTGATACCGTCATCTGAACCTGACCGCCTTGGAGTGATATACGGCGAGTAAAAAATGGCGATGTCAGCAATCTCCTTGAGGGTCTGATGAATCAGATCCAACTGGTCAATGTTGTGCTTGCCGACAGTCACAGAGAGCGTGAGCGGCATGCCGACTTCAGAAAGTTGTCTGATGCTCTCAGCAATCTTGTTGAAGGGGTAGATCCTTTGAGTGGTGTCCGATTGGCCGTCGACGATGTCGTAGATGGAAATCTGCATGTCGAAGACGGGCAACTTTGCCAGAGCGGCGATTTTTTCGGAGTCCAGGAGTGTTCCATTGGATTTGATTTCAAGCATGAAATTCAAATCCGCGAACATGTTCAGAACTTCGATCGCGTCCGGTCTCAGGAAGAGTTCCCCCCCTGTCAGGGAGGTAAAGACAACACCTGCCCTCCTCAGAGCCGATGCCAGCCGATGCAATTCTTCAATAGGCAAGCCATGGTTGATGTAATCGGTGAGGTAGCAATACCGGCAACGACAATTGCACAGATGCGTCAGTTCAATGTCTGCGGTAACGAGTTGCCAGGTCTTCTTCGCATAGGTCTTCAACCTTGCAAGCGGCGTTTCTTTCTTCTCTGCCGCCTCGTTCCCGATGCTTTCTTGTGCGCCGATAGATCCATTGTCTCCGGAACGAAACCGTGCGATCTCACTTCGTAGGTCTTCACAATCTTCCGAAATATCGGCCCAGCAATCCGGGTCGTAGTCCGGAAAATCTTTCGGAGTCGGTGTGAAGCCAGGATCACTCAAGAGTCGCTGCGCGATCCTTGATGAACCCCCTTCGAAGAAAATCGCATCCTTCGAATCCGTTCTCATTGCATAGAACGCATCCGAAAACTGTCGAGAAACAATAGTGTTCATGGGTCTTTCTCCGGTGTTTTCAAAGGTCAGCCGAAACACCGTGGTGCAATATGTACCACGGATCATGAATCGTAGTTATTGAAAATATACGGGTCAAACTCTTTGGTATTTTTCACAGGAATCGCTGTTCTTCGCCTTTGCAGCACGAATAACGGGGCAGGCGCAGAAGATTTCTCATAGGAAGTCAATATTTCCGCTACAGTAAGCCAAGAAATACGTTCTATCCACCGGTAGAACGCCCGCCTTCGCCCCGCGCCTGCGGGAACTTCGGCGGGCAAGCCCCTCCGACTTGTCGTTGGCAAGATGTTATAAGCGCTTTACATAGCCAAAAAAACGGGTAGAGTACGGGTTTGCATGACGGACCTTCCCGCTTCCATCGAGGCGTACCTCGCTGATGCCGGCTTCTCGGCGACGGAGATTCTGACGCTCAAAAAACTGCTCGAAGGCGGGGCGCTCACACTCCGCGAATTGGCCGCCAAAACGGGCAAATCCACCGGAGTGCTGGATGCGGCGGTGAAGAAACTGCTCACGCGCCGCCTCATCTGCCGCGAAACCGTGAACGATACGCCCAAGATGCTGCTCAAGTCCCTTGATCCGATCTTGCAGTGGGTGAAGCGCGATACCGAAGAGAAACTGGAAACCATGAAGAGCCGCGCCAAGAACTTCGAGACCTTCATCGCTTCGCTCAAGGTCGAGAACACGCGGCCCGAGATGGAATACTTCGAGGGCGAGGAGGGGATCAAGAAGGCGTACACGAAACTTCTGGATCTGCAGGTGAAGGAATTTCTGCACTACCGTCCGGTCACGATGAAAGAGGAGGAGGATCCACTGCGCGAATTCCGCGTGCAGTACTTTCGCGGGCGGTACCGGCGCGGCATCTTTGCGCGGGCGCTGGCCCCCAATACCTCTCTCGGCCGGCGCTTTCAGTCGCGCGATGCCTTCGAGTACCGCGAGACGCAGCTGATCAAAGAGGAGGAGTTCCCCATCACTTTCGAAAAGATCATCGCCGGTGACACGGTGGCGTGTTTCAACCATCTGGAGCAGCGCGCGTGTTATCTCAAATACCCCGAGCTGGCCCACACGGAGCGCACGATGTTCGAGCTTCTGTGGCGTCGTGCCAAAGAGCCGCTCTCGCAGGCCCAAACTGTCGGGGTCACCGTACCCAAGAGCTCGGAACCGCTGATTTCGCTCAGCACGCGGTCACTCTCGAGCCTTCGTGAGTTCTTCTTAAGCCGCACGAGTGTGGTGATTTTTTTGGCGGGAGCGGTGCTGGCTGGGGGAGTCACCTATGGGTTGTGGTGGCAGCATAACTATCTCAATACCCAAAGACTCAAGGAACAGGCAAAAGCCATTGCCGCAACTGCTGCTCCAGAATTCGTTATCGAAGATATTAATAAGATTCATATAGCGTCCGATATGAAGACATCTGCATATCAGCGCATCTTCAAAAAACTCAATGAAATTAGAACAAGGAATCCTTCTGTCACATATTCATACATTATGAGGCTAATCGATGGAGAAAAAGCACTATTTGAATTTGTTGCTGATGCTGATTCAAATCATTACACTTCTTCACATATTAATATTGATCAGGATGGTGTACCGGATGAAGAAGAAGAAAATCCATGGCCTGGAGAAGTGTATGACGCTTCTCTTGAGATGGAGTCAATGGAGTCACTGATTCGGCCGGTAGGCATTGATGCTTTTCCAGATCAATGGGGTACTTGGATTTCTGGTTGGGCTCCGATTCAAGACTCATCAGGCAAGACCATCGCGATATTTGGAGTTGATATTAATGCTAGTGATATTGATGACCTAACATCACAATCATTTCAACCCATTTTATATTTCCTTGGTTTATTTTTGCTTTTCGTCTTCATCCGTCTCGCGGCCTTCAACCGGCCGCTTTTCTTCGATCTGCTCAAGGTGCTGCGATCCAGAGGAGTGCTGACGGCTTTGGGACTCTGTGTTTTCATCGCACTTGCTATAACATATGGTATTTATCAATACACGTTGGACGTGATGAGAGAGAAAGAGGGTCAACGGCTCATGGCCATTGCCTCCACGGCCGCAGCAGAAATTGATGCACAGGATTTAGAACCACTGCGTTTTGCTCGTGATATGGAGCGGCCAGAGTATCAGAGAGTTTTTAAGAAGCTAAACGAAATCAGGGATTGTAATGAGCACGTAAAGTGGGTGTATATCATGCGTCCAACGAAGGATCGAACTGTATGGGAATTTGTAGCGGATGCCGATGTTAACATGGGAACTTCTTTTATCGATCAATCAGATTGGAATAATGATGGAAAGCTTGATGAAGCAGATGAAAATAGCCCTCCGGGAACGCGTTATGATGCAACAGGACAAAAAATTGCAATTGAAGGTATTTTAAGGCCCGATTTTGAATGGCTAATAGATCAATGGGGTCGTACTTTGAGTGCCTATGCCCCAATTTCCGATGCGGCAGGGCAAAAAGTTGCTCTATTAGCTATAGATATAGATACTTCATTTTTTCTAAAGCAAGTACGAGATGAATTTGCGCCGTATTTGTGGTTTTGTGGAGTATTAGTAGTTCTACTAATGGTTCTTATTTTATTTAGATTATTGCGTTATTTGTATAAATGGAGCGATTAAATGAATATGATGTTTAAAAGGATTAAGTGTAACAATTTCAATTACGAATTGAATGCTTTAAATATCCCCAACTAATCAATTTTTGCATCCCGTTCTTCTGAAAAGACACACCAATATCATTCCTATAGAACATTTTTGGGATGTGAATCTTCTTCAAAATTGTATTAGTTTTCTCTCTGGCAGAATCAATTGATTTACCAATAGCTGTAACGTATAGGATATATCCTGGATGATCTGAGACATAATATTGTTTCATGCCATTCTTCAAATATTTCATCGATATCCCCTCAAAGTGAATTTGCTTGAAATTATTTTTCAGTATCGATGGATGGAAGAAAACCTCAATCCCAAGAGAAGAAATCCCTTTCATTTTTGGAGTATAAGGAAAGGGAGGTACGGCAACTAAAGTAACCATCCCAAAGCCCTTTCTCCATTTAAGTTTGAACTTCTGTTTATCAGCAACTGCTTTTAAAAATTTATGCCACGGAGAAATATGAATTTCACTGTGGAGATGGATAATTGGAGAGCCAAGTCTTGGTGTTATTTCCAGAGCGAAAGCTCCTTTCTTATTGATAATACAATTAACATCAATATCTCCTCTAAAATCAATTTCACGCAAAAATGGTTTTAATTTTGCAAGAGTCTCCTGAAAAAGTTGATTATTTTCATCATTTTCATACCAAGCCAGCGTTCCCATTTCACTGGTAGCAGGTCCCAGATCGCCAGGAAACATTTTTTTATGTTCTACGTTGATTTCAATTGGGCCAACCCAATCATTGCCATTAAAATATCGTCCCACACCAATTTCGATGCCATATACTCTTTTCTGAAGAGTAATGGTTCCGAGGCTATTGCCATAATTTGATTTGTAGTTTTCTAAAACTGAAATAGCATCATGGTTATCTTGAAATTTTCCAACGTAATTGATATCCCTCGAAACATGTCCATTTTGTTTGATAACCCAAGGTCCTTTTTTACATTTTTTGATGAAATGAATTGCTCCATCAATATTTTTGAAATCAAACGTAGACAATGTTTTGAGATTGTATCGTTTTAAGATTCTCTTTGACCATTGTCTATTAGTTTCGAGTAAATCACCAAATTTTGACCCGCCAAAAACTGAGTAACCATCTTTTCTTAATTTATCTTGAATATCTCCAAATCCAATATCATCAAAAACAATCAAACCATCTTTTTTGACCCACCCAAGCTCTTTCTCCCAATTCAGAGTTTTCTTTACCAGATTGTGAAAACTGCCTCTTAATTTTTTATCTTCAATGTATAACTTTACATCACAACCTTCCTTTTTGAGCAAATAAGCGAGGTTTGCAGCAACTAATTCATGAGAAATAAAGAGGACTCTCACTGTGGAATAGTAGGCAAAAATTGTGTATAATGAAAGTAAAGATAAATATGGATAAAACTAATAAGTTTTTTTTGGCTGTTGTGTTGATAATTGCAGTTGCCACTGCCTACACAACCTATAGAACTATATTTATGCGAGATATAATAATTATTGAGAATATCGAAACAAAATCATGAATCTATATTTGTGTCCAGATGCAGCGCCAAACTTTCTAAGTTTTTTTGATTTATCTATTGCACCGACATTACTTTATTACTCATACATTCCTTTATTTGTTTTATGCGTTTTCTTTGGGTTCTTCATTTTACTTAAAGATCACTTCTCTGTGCTCAGTAAGTATTTTTTTGTATTAAATATATTTTTTGCAGTTTATATTTTTCTTTCAATAATCCAGTGGGTCGCTGCATATTTGGAGATTGTTCATTTTGCTTGGCAGCTTTATCTCTTTGCTGAGGTCGGAGTATTCATTTTTTCGGTTCTCTTTGCATATGTTTTCCTTTTCCAAAGAGACGTACCAAAAATGTTTAAGTGGTGCACAATCATTGTTTTGATTTGTATAGCAGTAGTGTTACCAACACAATTAAACGTTAGCGAGTTTGATCTTCAAAATTGCGAGAGCGTACCAGGATCAATTTGGTCGATAGTCTACATATTTGAGTTGATCTGTCTTGCCACGATTGTCCTAATTACCGTTGCAAGGTTGCGTTTAAAGGAAGGGCGCTCAAGAAAATTGGAGTATGTTTTCTTCTGCGTCGGACTAATTTTCTTTTTGGGGATTTTCTGGGGATCGAATTTCTTTGCCGAACTAACCAATACTTATGAAATAAACCTTATTGGTCCGATGGGCATGCTTATATTCTTGAGTTCGATTGCATACATAATTGTTAAGTTTAAAGCATTCAACGCCAAGCTCTTTGGGTCGCAAGTTTTAGTGATTTCTCTTTGGTTTCTGATTGGTGCACTCCTTTTTGTGAGACAAATTGAGCATGCTCGTATAGTAATTTTGTTTACCTTTGGCTTAGTTGGTATTCTTGGATTTAATTTAATTCGAAGTGTCAGACGAGAGATTGAACAACGCGAAAAGATTGAAAAATTGGCAATTGATTTGGAAAAGGCCAACCAAGAACTTAAAGAACTCGACCGCCAGAAAGACGAACTCCTGAGCATCGTGAGCCATCAACTGAATACTCCTATCACTTCGGTGAAGTGGTACCTCGAGATGCTGCTTGATGGCGACTCCGGCGAACTGAATGAGGAACAGAAGAAGCAGCTCATGACCATGCAGGGGGTCACGGCGGACCTTGTGGACCTCGTTGGCATGATCTTGGATGTCTCGCGCATTCAGCTGGGCCGTATGAAGGTGGACCGCGCCCCGCTCGATCTGGGCGTCTTCTTTAGCGAGGTGCTGGCTGTCATCGATCCCAGAGCGATTGTGAAGAAGCAGCAGTTCATCAAGCTGATCCCAGCTGCCCTCCCCACGGCTGCGCTCGACAAGCGCCTGATGCGCATGACCTTAGAGAACCTGCTCAGCAATGCCGTCAAATACACGCCGGAGGGCGGCAAGGTGGAGCTGAAGGTGGAGGTCAAAGGCAAGACGCTCCGCTACTCTGTTCAAGATACGGGCTGCGGCATCCCCAAGGAGGATCAGGAGAAGATCTTTGGCAAGCTCTTCCGTGCCACCAACGTGCGCAATACGGAGGGCAATGGCTTGGGACTCTTCGCCGCCAAGGGCGCTGCAGAGGCGCAGGGGGGCAAGGTGTGGTTCGAAAGCGAATCCGGCAAGGGAACCACGTTCTACGTGGAGGTGCCGCTCTGGGAGGCGCAGGAACAGGAGTTGGTGAAAACGGTCGCGCTGGGGTGAAACCAAAGTGAAACATAATCGGCTTCTGATTGTGATTATTTTGATGCAGCACTTTTTTGCTTTCCACATGAACCCCAGTTATCTCTGGAAATATCGTGGAAAACGATGGTCACAACCTCGGGTGGGCATCCAACAATATCGCATACATCTTCGGTAATTCTTTTGATCAGCTTATTCTTTTGTTCCACCGTTTTTCCCTCGAGAATATCTATGGTGATTACCGGCATGATAATGAAGCGAAGCATTAAAAGCCTATCCCAATACGTGTCCAAGTCAAAGTTCCATGGCGCAGGGGGGCAAGGTGTGGTTCGAAAGCGAATCCGGCAAGGGAACCACATTCTACGTGGAGGTGCCGCTCTGGGAGGCGCAGGAACAGGAGTTGGTGAAAACGGTCGCGCT
>Ga0172381_10007417_pt1 | contig 10857 bp, 12 predicted proteins | sample Leawel6488metaG_FD_119754 | JGI IMG/M metagenome (GOLD analysis project Ga0172381, IMG submission 119754) | Leachate microbial communities from a municipal landfill in Southern Ontario, Canada - Leachate well 64-88 metaG | ecosystem: Engineered > Solid waste > Landfill > Unclassified | place... | reverse complement strand
GATTTTTATGTTTTTGTAAACGCTGAAGATAATAAAGTTTCGGTACTTTACAAAAGACAGGATGGAAATTATGGTTTAATTTCTCCTGAGTATTAGAATATGGTAATTGGGATATCTACTGCATCATTTTTTTCAAAATCTACCACTGAAGATAGTTTTAGTATAATTAAATCTTTAGGTTTTAAGACTTGCGAGGTTTTTTTGACAACATTTAGTGAGTATAAATATGAATTTGGGGTTTTGCTGCAAGAAAAATCCGAAGGCATTGATGTTTATAGTGTTCATTCATTAAACCAGCATTATGAACCTGAATTATTTAATATTGTAGAAAGAACAAGAAAAGATAGTGAATTTTATTTCGAAGAAGTATGCAATATAGCAAAAATTTTAAACGCTAAATATTATACATTTCACGGACCAGCAAGACTTAAGAAAACTAAATATTCCCTTGATTTTCAATGGATTTCTAATAGATTATTTTCTTTAAACACTATTCTATCCACCATTACCCAGGGTGAGTGTCTTTTAGCATATGAAAATGTACACTGGACTTATTTTAATGACCCCAGTTTTTTTGAATCTCTTAAAAAAATTTCTCAAATAAAAGCGTGTCTAGATATAAAACAAGCTATGCAATCAGGAATAGATATTTATTCTTATATAGATGTCATGCATCATCGATTGGTTAATGTACATTTATGCGATTATAATGAAAAAGGTGAATTAAGAATACCTGGAAGAGGTTGTTTTGATTTTACTAAGTTATTTTTTAAACTTATTTCAATAGGGTATAATGGGCCCCTAATGATTGAAGTTTATCCAAAAGACTATAATAATTTTGATGAATTAGCAGCAAGTAAAGAATATCTAGAAGATTGTTTAAATAAGGCGTATAAAAAGTTTAATAAAATAGGAGAGATTTATGGACAAGATAAAAGAAACATTGAGATTTGATTATAACAATATGATGGATTCATATATAGGTAAAAAAGAAGGTATTTCTGAAAAAGAACTTAACAGCATGAAATTGATTGCAAATGAAGCACACAATAGTTTTAAAAATAATAGAGGAAAGGGAATGTTAGGATGGGTAGACCTCCCATATACTCAAAACTTAATAATTAAAGATATACTATTAACGGCAAAAGCAGTAAAAAAAGCTGAATATTTTGTAGTATTAGGCATTGGTGGCTCGGCTTTAGGGCCTATGGCACTATTTCAAGCTTTATGTAATATAAGACACAATGATCTTAAACGTTCTAAAAGAAGAAGCCCTAAGTTTTATGTAGAAGATAATGTTGATCCTGAAAGGATGCAATCTTTATTTGAAGTATTAGATCTTGATAAAACTGTATTCAATGTTATTACAAAAAGCGGTTCTACTTCCGAAACTATGAGCCAATTTTTAATAATAAGCGATATATTAAAAAAGAAGTATGGGGAGAGATATAAGGATCATATAATTGCAACAACCGATGAAGTTAACGGAAACCTAATTAAAATTGCAAAAGCTGAAGGTTTTAAATGCTTTTATATTCCATCAGGAGTTGGCGGAAGATTTAGTGTGATTTCTCCCGTAGGATTATTTCCTGCGGCAGTATTAGGAATTAATATTAAGTTACTTTTGAAGGGTTGTGCAGAAATGGATAAAATGTGCAGAAAAAGCTCTTTTGAAACGAACCCTGCTTTAATAGCCGCCACACTTCAATATTTAGCCATGAAAAAGGGTAAGAACATTAGTGTGATGATGCCATATGCTGATAGCTTAAAACTAATGGCCGATTGGTATTGCCAACTTTGGGGAGAAAGCTTAGGTAAAGAAAGCAACATTTTTGGGGAAAAGGTTAATGTGGGACAAACACCGGTTAAAGCGCTGGGCGTTACTGATCAACATAGTCAGGTTCAACTATATACAGAGGGTCCTTTAGATAAAGTTGTTACTTTTTTATCTGTTGATAAATATAGAGCAACGATTCTCATTCCTGCTGGATATGAGAATTTTAGTTCAATCTCTTTTCTATCTGGACATACTCTTAATGAACTAATTATAGCCGAAATGGTGGCGACTGAATATGCTTTAACAAAAAACGAAAGAATGAACTGTAAAATTATTTTACCTTACGTTGATGAATATTATGTAGGACAGTTAATGATGTTTTATATGCTTCAAACTGCCTATTGTGGTTATTTATTAAATATAGACGCTTTTAATCAACCAGGTGTTGAAGAAGGAAAAAACGCCACTTACGCGCTTCTTGGCCGAAAGGGATACGAAATGAAAGCTGAGGAATTAAATTCTAAGAGGAATAAATCTAGTAGGTATATTGTTGGAAAATAGTAGATCTCTCGATATTAATATCGAAATGCTTGAGTATTTTTATGGTTGTCAAGCATTATGTAACGTAAATTTTTCTTGCGATTATCCTTTTGGGAAAATCTCTATATTTGGAAAATATGAAGCGGGGAAAACGTCTTTAGTTCGTGCAATCGTTGGTTTGGAAAAAATTAATAAAGGTTCTATTAAATATTGTGGAGAAGATGTATTAAATCCTATTAAATCAGGTCTTTTTCAAGTCCTATTCACTAACAACAATTTTTTTAAATATAAATCGGTCTTTTCAAACTTATCTTATATATTATCTTTGCAGAATATTGAAAGAAAAAATATAGAATTTAAAGTACTTTCTACTTTAAAAGAAATGGATATAATACATCTTAAAAATTCTAAAATATATAAATTATCACCATTGGATTTAATTAAAGTTCAACTTGCAAAATTATTATTAAGGGATACAAAATTTGTGCTAGTTGATAATATATTTTCTTCATTGAACACGGAAGAACGTAAAGAAGCCTACAATATTTTTAAAAATTTAGTAGATAAGAGTATTAATCGTTCATTTATATATACTACAGATTTGCCAGAAGAAGCTATAACGTTCGGTGGGAAGATAATTGCGTTAAGATATGGAAATATGGAGCAAGAGGGCTATTGGGAAGAATTTATCAATAATCCAATTAACCTTTATGTTGACCGACTATTCAATCCAAATAGAAATTTTAGACGTAAAAATGATATCCCACCTCCGCTTAATAAATTTATCAACATAAATTCATTTGAAAACTATATGGTCTCATATTCTTTGAAGGAATGCGATTACGATGAAGGTTTAAAGGCAAAAAAACTTAATTATTCTAGTTTAGGAGGTATATTCCTTGTAAATACAGATTTAGGGAATATTTTTTCACAAATTTTAAAGGAAGAATATTATGTTAATATTTCTGGAGAAACAAGATATTATTCAACAGAGTCTGAAAAAAGGTTGACTATTTCTAACTAATAAGTTATATTTTTTTAAAAGAAACGCTTGTTTCAAAAAATAAATTAATCAATCTGAATCAATGATTTTCGGCGAGTAAGCTTGATGTAGTTATTAAGACATTAATTACTTCTAGCTATTTGCTAGAAGTTTTTTTTAGGGGGTATATATGAAAAGAATTGCAGTAATTGGAATTATTATTGAAAAAAACAGAAAAACGGCTGATGAGGTTCAAAAATTACTTTCTGAAAACGCAGAGATTATACAAGGTAGAATGGGTATTCCAAACATACAAAATGACATATATATAATCAGCGTTGTGATAAAAGCTGAGAACGAAAGAATCAGTGCATTGACGGGAAAATTAGGTCGATTAAATAATGTTTCAGTTAAAGCGGCAATAACTAATGTTGAAGTAGAATAAAGGAGATTATTAAATGAAAAAATTGATTATAGTTGTTTCACTGTTATTAATTATATCTATCCCATTAATTCTTTTGGATGGATGTATCCCTGTACAAGGACACAATGAAAATATAGATATTCATATTGCTGTCCCAGATGGAGCCCCAGCTTTGGCAATAGCAAAAATGCTAAATGAAAATTCACAGTTTGAAGGATATAATGTTTCTTATTCCATAATAACTGGAGGTTCTACTGCAATAAACGCAGCAGTTAACAATAACGAAGTAGATATTTTAATAGCTCCCACAAATTTAGGAGCTATTCTATACAATAGATTAAAAGGCTCAAAAAATATTCAATTGATAGCGAATGAATTTAATTCGTTATTATATATTGTTGGAAAAGATATTTCAGTTGATTCATTAGAAGAACTTAAGGGAAAAGTAGTTTTTACAATAGGAGAGGGCGCAACTCCTGATTTAACATTTCAATACATTTTATCTCAAAATGGAATTCAATATAATGTCACAGATGACCCAAGCGAGGAAGAAGTAGGAATTCAGTATGAAAGTGATGCTTCAGTTTTATTGCCAAAAATGAGCTCAGGTCTAGTACAATTTGCTATTTTAGGTGAGCCAGCTGTAACTAAAACTCTAAACTCGTTTGGATTTTCCGAATTGTTTAGCTTTAATGATATGTGGAATCAGGTTACACAAACAACCGAGGGCTTCCCTCAGGCAAGTTTTTTTGCTATTGGCGAAATTCTTCAACCTGAACATCAAGATTTACTTGATTGGTTCGTTGATAACTCGATAGATAATGTTGAATGGGTAAACAATAACCCAACGTTAGCTCAAGAAACATTAGAATCTAATGGATGGGCAACCCCTGTTCCTTTAAACACTGAACTAATAACAAGATGCAATATGCAATATATCAGTGCGGTAGAAGCAAGAGATTCAATTGAAAGCTACCTTACAGTACTTCACAGATTGAATCCCGCAACCGTGGGAGGAAGTATCCCTCCGGATGATTTTTATTATCAAGGATAAACACGAAATAAGTAATCCAAATCAATGATAATTGTAAAAATAAATAAATTTAAGGATTTCATAAAAAATATATTTTGGCCTTTTGTTGGTTTGGGTATATTTTTTATAATTTGGTATATAATTGCTCGGATTATTAATCTCGAATTGATATTACCATCTCCGGATGAATCTTTTAAAAGATTATTTATTTTATTTGGGAAAAGTTTTTTTTGGCAAGCAGTTCTTTCCACCTTAACTAGATCAATTATTAGTTTTTGTATATCTTTGGTTCTTGGAACAATATTGTCAATCCTGTCATATATTTTTAAACCAATAAAAAAAATAATTGCTCCAATAGTTGTTTTGCTTAGATCTGTTCCAACAATGTCGATTATACTAATATCGTTAATATGGTTTAAAAATGCTGTAGCACCTATTGTAATTTCAACAATAATTACTTTCCCAATACTGTATTCTGGATTCATGTCCTCTTTAGATGAAATAGACCGCAAGGTTGTAGAGATGTCGGATTTTTATCATGTACCTTTTATTCAAAAATTGCTTAAGTTATTTCTCCCATATGTTGCGCCCTCTTCCCTTAATGCGATTCAATCAGGCTTATCTTTCAACATAAAACTAATAATCGCTGCAGAGGTTTTAGCTTCTACAACTCAAAGCATGGGAAGATATATGCAGGTTTCTAAAGTTTATTTAGACACGGCCGAATTGTTAGGGTGGACAATAATGGCTATTCTTATAAGTTATTTACTAGAATCAATTATATTATTAATAAAAAAAATTGTTATTAGGTGGAATTAATGTATTTAAAGAATATTAATAAAAAATATGGGGATAATGAAATATTTAATAATTTTAATTTAAGTATTCCAGATAATAAAATCACTATAATTTTAGGGGATTCAGGTGTTGGAAAATCTACTTTGTTAAATATAATCTCTGATGATACAGAATTTCAAGGTGAAATAATTGACGAAATCCCAAGAACTTTCTCTGCGGTTTTTTCTGAACAGAGATTATTGAAAAATTTAACTGTTTATGGAAATCTAGATTATGTATTAAAAAATAAAATCAGAGATAAAAAAGAAAGAAATAATTTGATTTATAGAAAATTAGAATCATTGGAAATATTAGATAAAATTAACGATTATCCATCTGCTTTATCAACTGGTATTGGACAAAGAGTAGCGCTTGCAAGAGCTTTTCTTTATCCCTCTAATACAATTATTATGGACGAACCTTTTAGAGGATTGGATATAGGAATAAAAGCCCGTTTAATAAAATTATTTTACAACATTTGGATGGAAAATAAACAAACTGTTGTCATGGTAACCCACGATGTAAACGAGGCTTTATTGATGGCCGATAAAATTGTAGTTATTGGAAATAAACCAGCTACAATCAAGTATGAGGTTTCTTTAAATGGTGTCCAAAATGACCGAGATTTAGCAGAAGATCAATACAAAAATTACTACTCAGAAATATTATCTGTTTTTTTAAAATGATAAATTCTTTAATCATTATTTTTTAAATTATTAGAGTTTATATTGCATTGACTATAACTAATATTTAAGTTAAACTTTGCTAATGAAAGTATTAGGTTTAGATCCAGGTTATGGTACCTTGGGATATGGGGTAATTGAAGGATCTTTAGATAAATGCAAACTGATTGCATATGGTGCAATAATTACTCCTAAAAGTGAACGATTTCCTGAAAGATTAAGATTCATTGGGGAAAAAATTATTGATTTAAACAGAGAATTTTGTCCCGACGAAATTGCTTTAGAGGAGTTATTTTTCCAAAAGAATGCAAAAACAGCTATAATGGTTGCTGAAGCTAGAGGTGTAATTTTATATGAGTGTGAAAGTTTTAACATACCACTATTTGAATATACCCCACTTCAAATTAAGCAGTCTTTAACTGGATACGGAAGAGCCGATAAAAAACAAATTCAAGAAATGGTTAAAGTTTTATTGAAAATGGAAAAGATTCCTAAACCTGATGATGCTGCAGATGCTCTTGCTGTTGCAATAACTCACATTCAAACGAATAAAATTTTCGGTAATTATAAAATTTAAAAATTAAGGATTATATGATTGGTTTTATTAAAGGTATAATAACAAATGTTTATGAAGAACAAGTTGTATTAGAAAATAACGGGATTGGTTACGTTATAAATATATCTATTAATACGAAAAATCAAATTGAAAAATCAAACGAAGAAATTAAATTGTTTACACATATGCAAGTTAGGGAAGATGATATTTCATTATTTGGTTTTTTTAGCATTGAAGAAAAACGTATGTTTTTAAATCTAATATCCGTTTCAGGTATTGGACCCAAAGCAGCCTTAACAATTTTATCGGGTTTGGCTTTAAACTCCTTGGCCTTGGCAATTGTTTCTGAAGATACCAAATCCCTTTCTAAAATTAAGGGGGTGGGGAAAAAGACAGCGGAAAGAATTATTTTAGAACTTAAAGAGATTATTTCTAAACAACATAATTTAAGTTCCTTGATATCGCCAGAAGATAATAATTCTGATATGGTTGACGCAATAGAGGCACTTTGTGGATTAGGAATATCCAGGTCGGAAGCAATGGTGGCAGTGCAAAATTCTATAGATCACTCTAACTCTTTAGAGGAATTAGTAATAAATTCTTTAAAAAAGCTAAATAAATAAAATGAAAGAAAAAGATAACAACGAAAACAGAATTCTAACTGGAGAAATATTAGATTTAGATATTTTGGAAAATGAAAATATTTTAAGGCCTTTTTCTCTAGATGAATTTATCGGTCAAAATACTATAAAAGATAATCTTAGAACATTTTTAAATGCTGCAAAAAAAAGGATGGAATCGCTAGATCATGTTTTATTATATGGACCTCCGGGTTTAGGGAAGACAACGTTGAGTAAAATTATTGCCAACGAAATGGGCGCAGACTTTAAGATTGCTTCTGGCCCATCTCTAACTAATTGTGGAGAACTAGCTGCCCTTTTAACTTCGCTAAAACCAAATTCTGTTTTATTTATTGATGAAATCCATAGACTTAACCATTTGGTTGAAGAGTCACTTTACCCTGTTATGGAAGATTTTAAATTTGACATGTTTATAGGGAAAGGACCCTCAGCTCGTCCATTAAGACTTGATATTAATAAGTTTACTTTAGTGGGAGCTACCACAAAAGCAGGAAATATATCATCCCCGTTAAGAGATAGGTTTGGTGTTTTTTGTAGGTTAGAAATGTATTACCCCGAGGATCTAGTAAAGATTGTTAAGAGAACAGCTAATATCCTCAATATTAAAATTAGAGAAGAAGCAGCTTTTGAAATAGCTTCTAGGTCAAGAGGAACACCTAGAATTGCAAATCGTTTACTAAAAAGGGTTAGAGATTATGCTAGTTGTGCTGACCTTGATGAAATTAGCATAAATATAACACAAGACGGTCTAAATAAGATGGGGATAGACATTCTTGGCCTTGATCGTGTTGATAGAGAAATTTTATCTACAATAATACTTAAATATGATGGTGGTCCTGTAGGGCTTGACACAATCTCAGCTTCTTGTGGTGAAGAATCTAATACAATTGAGGATGTATATGAGCCTTATCTTATACAGTTGGGTTTTATTGCAAGAACTCCCAGAGGTAGAGTCTGTACTAGAAAAGCATATGAACACCTTGGGCTATCCTTTCCTAAAGATAATAATGATTTGTTTAACTGGATTAATAATGAATAATTTTTACAAAAGGACAGATTTTTCATATACTTTGCCACAAGTATTAATCGCCCAAACACCAGCGAATCCTAGAGACTCTTCTCGATTATTGGTATACAACTTGATGAGTGATTTTATAGATAATACTTATTTCAACCAAATTACTGATTTTTTGCTACCGAGTGATGTTTTAGTAATTAATAATACAAAAGTAATACCTGCACGCATATTTGGTTATGATAAGAATCAGAGAAAATTCGAAATACTACTTTTAAAAAGAAATGATTTATATCATTGGGAATGCTTGATAAAACCTGCAAGAAAGCTAAAAATTGGTGAGTTCTTATATATTAGCGATGAACTTAGTTTAGAATTAGTAAGTTTTCTTGACGACAATGGAATAAGAATCATAAAGTTTATATTCAAGGGAAAGTTTGAAGATATTTTAGGAAGAGTTGGGGCCACTCCCCTTCCTCCATACATTACTACCCATTTAGATGACCCCAACAAATACCAAACCATTTATGCAAAGCATGATGGTTCATCTGCGGCACCTACAGCAGGGCTTCATTTCACTGCGGAATTATTAAAAAAAATTAAAGATAAAGGAATTAAAGTCGTTGAGATTTTGCTACACGTAGGACTGGGTACTTTTAGACCTGTGAAAGAGGATAATATCCTTGATCATAAAATGCATAAGGAATTTTACTCAATATCAGAAGAGTCAGCGAGAATTATTAATAATGCCATAGATAATAAATCGAGGATAATTGCCGTAGGAACAACAACGGTAAGAACCCTTGAAACTGTTGCTACAAAAGATGGGCATGTAATGTCTGGAGAAGGGGAAACTGAAATATTTATTTATCCTCCTTATGAATTTAAAATAGTTAATGGGATAATCACTAATTTTCATCTACCTGAAAGTACGTTGTTAATGTTGGTTTCAGCATTTATAGGCCGAGATAAAACACTTGAAATATATAAATTTGCAGTAGAAGAAAAATATAGATTTTTTAGTTTTGGTGATGCGATGTTTTTAACGAGGGGTAATTGTGTTTAAATTTGAGGTAATTAAGATATGTAAGCAATCTGGGGCAAGAATATCAAAATTCTATACTCCTTCTGGAATTATTGAAACTCCTGTATTTATGCCTGTGGGAACAAATGGTACGGTAAAAGGCCTATCTCCAGATGAATTAGCCGAATGTGGGAGTCAAATTATTTTATCCAATACTTACCATTTATATCTTAGGCCTGGAACAAACATTATTTCTAAAGCAAAGGGACTTCATAACTTCATGAATTGGCATAAACCAATTTTAACAGATAGTGGTGGTTTTCAGGTATTTTCTCTTTCTAAAATAAGGGAAATATCAGATGATGGAGTATTATTTTCTAGCCACATAGATGGTAGTAAACATTATATATCTCCAGCTGATGCAATAAACATACAGAAAATTTTAGGAAGCGATATTATGATGGCTTTCGACGAATGTACAAGTGGAGATGCTGGATATGAAAAAAGTAAAGTTGCTTTAGAGAGAACGTTAAAATGGTTGAAAATTTGTTATGAAACATCAAATAGTGATGATCAAATGTTATTTCCAATTGTTCAAGGAAATATATTTAAAGATCTTAGAATAGAAAGCATAGAAAAAACATTACCCTTTTGTAAATGCGGAATCGCTATTGGAGGATTATCTGTTGGTGAAGAAAAATCAACTATGTATCAAATTTTAGATTGTTTGAAAGAATATTATCCATCAAACATGCCGAGATATCTAATGGGAGTAGGAAGTGCGGATTGCATTATTGAAGGAGTTATTAGAGGAATAGATATGTTCGATTGTGTATTGCCAACCAGAATAGCAAGAAACGGAACCGCTATGACGAGTCAAGGAGATTTAACAGTTAGAAATGCGAAATATAAAGAGGATTTTTCCCCTATTGAAGAAGGTTGTGACTGTTATGCATGCAAGAATTATTCAAGGGCATATATTAGGCATTTAATTAATGCTGATGAGATGCTAGGGGGAAGATTGATTTCAATCCATAACATTCGATTTTTGCACAGATTAGTTAATGAAATAAAAAAGGCAATATGGGAAGATAGATTATTAGATTTTAGAAGAGATTTTCTTGGAAACTATCATTTATAATAAATAATAATTTCTAGAAACTTATAAAATATTTTTGTAATTTCATAATCCTATTGATTTAACATTTTGCATCATAAATACAAGAAGGATTAAACTCAACTAAAAGCTATTTTGCTTGTAATAAGACGATGTATGTGATACAATCAACTAAATTATACAAAGGAGACATAAAATGTTTGGAACAGACGGAAATAACTGGATATT
>Ga0172381_10007416_pt1 | contig 10858 bp, 22 predicted proteins | sample Leawel6488metaG_FD_119754 | JGI IMG/M metagenome (GOLD analysis project Ga0172381, IMG submission 119754) | Leachate microbial communities from a municipal landfill in Southern Ontario, Canada - Leachate well 64-88 metaG | ecosystem: Engineered > Solid waste > Landfill > Unclassified | place... | reverse complement strand
CAAGAAGTAGTTCAATATATTCGTGGTTATCTTTATCCTCCACAAAGAAGTCGCCTAATTGTCTTGACCTTTCAGTTAAAACCAAACGGAGATCAGCAATATTAAGCTTCTGATATTCTCCTGTTACCTTTTCTATACTATCCCAATATGCCTTTAGTTTCACATCATCAACAGGCTGAACCACTGTTTTGTGTCGGTTCATCATCCTGTTTTTATATTCTTCTAAGGTTTCTTCGTTGTTCATTATCTTACCATTTGTCATTTTCGCCTCCTAATACAAACCCTGGCTTTGTATGTTCGCCATTTTCAAAGGATTCCGTTGACTTGCCGTTATTGATTGGTTTTGAATCAAAATTATTACTATTCCATCGGGACAATCTTTTACTTAATTCAAAGGTTTTCTCTATTTCAAATTTCATTTTTGTTCCCGTTAAATTTTGTTCTGTCCAATATTCAAAAAATTTGGTTATCATTTTTAATCCATATTCACTTTCAAAATTTTTGCATTTAAGTAAAAATTCATTTTTACGATCTTCTATATTACTACTTTTTTTTTCTTTTAATTTAATTTCCTTTCCTTTAATAGCATTGCCTTCGGATTGCGGTTGCAATGCGTTCGCATTAACTGGTTGAATATCAGGACTATTTATTTTATTCCAACGTGATAATGCTGACTTTTTAGCACCCAAACTCTTATCTTCCCTAATCTTTAAATTCTCCAAAACTCTTTCCGAATAGAAATTATCTCCATCAATAATAAATAGATTTGAATTACGCAATACGTCTGCAACAATATCGCAATCCGTTCTCAATTCAAACGCAATGCGTTCGCATTCAACAAAGGGTATATATCCTCCCTGTTCGTGTAACATTTCAGTAATAGCCCAAAAAATATCAATGCCAACTGAACCGTGTTTCATTCGCAGTCCGATCATTTTAGGATCAGTACGGGCATTGTAGTCGTGAGGAAAGTATTGACTGTTCTTCATAATTCAAAAAAGCCACAAACAGCAGGGGTGCGATAACCCCAAAACCCGAAGGAAGGAATTAACCCTGCTGTTGTGACCGTATCTAAAATGTGAATGAAATATTCCATGATTTTGAAGTTACCGCATTTCAAAGGTACGAAAACCAATACCCCAAAGTCAAGGGGTGTTCAAAACTTATTTTCCTTTGGTATAAAGGAGTGAAAATCAAAGGAATAGCTACTCTGTCCCCCCTACTCCTGGTACGTCATATTTCTCCTTTAATTTTTCAACCATTTTAATGTGGTTGTCAATAGCCAACCGATATTCCTTTATTTGTTCCATGTGAGCATTAATAAGGCTTTGCAGGGCTTCACCAAAGGTGTCAAACCATTTAGTTTTAGCCATTTCGGTCTTTGTGTCCCTGCATCTTCTCCCAAAACCATCAATAAAGGTGATAGTTTTATCAGTCTCACTCTCAATTTCAAAGGGATCAATGGTTCCCCAATTGCTTATTCTGTATTTTATCATCACTATTTCTGTATTTCGTACCTTATATTACACTTCTCACACTCGATCACCGTAGAGTAGTCCTTCTCCTTTACTACCGCCTTACCCGTAAGCACGTGATCCTTATAGCACTTCTTCTCCCTTGCCGACATTGCAGAAGCCATATGCTCTCCTAAGTCCTCCAATTCAGGCTTTTCTTCTTCCTCCAACAAACGACTTTTACCTTTGGCTATTCTATCCAACCTTTTCACAATACTCTCATTCCTTTCCATCGCTCTCAAAGCCGTATCAAACAAAGAACCATCGGAATCCAATATATTAAAATTCACATGGTCAACCATATAAACCTCCACTTTCTCCTTTGCCTGCTGAAAGTTCTCCGCAATAACAAAATACCCGTCACTATACCTATCCACTTTTACTTCGTAAAGACTTTTCATAATCCCGGTATATTAAGTCCACGTTTTTCAAATTCGCATTTAGCCTTTTCAAAAACCTCCTGTTCTGCGGAATCCAAAGGCTTGCCTGCCCTTACCTTATTCAAAACTCTTGTCCTTTCCACTGCAACCTTACACATAGCCTCGATACGGGGATCGGCAGGGATATAATTCCTCTTCTCAACAGGCAAATCTTCATTACAGTCCTCTTCTTCCAAAGGAACAATCACCGGTTTAGAAACCCTATATGGCTCTAATGTCTTATCAGCGTCAGCAGGCAACGACACAACCGGCAAAGGAACTACTTCGTCCATATGCCTTATTTCGATACCATTACCTATATAAAACCCAAGCCTTGTCATGGTTTTCCTTACGGCCTCATAACTCAACCCGTCATTAGCCTCACACAACCCCCTCAAACTATCATACTCTGTCCGGGTAGCACCTGCAACTAACACCACTGATTTACTTTTCATGTCTCTTAGATTTACGGTTTATTTTCACCTTTATTATACATTCCCCCTTATTCCAATACTCATTAGCCCCTTTCCTGAAAGCATACCTTATCCTTGACGCCATCCCCGAAAAGGTTTCCTCTCCCCTGCACAATCCACTCACAGTCATATACACCCCCTTCCCCGAAACAGAATACCCCGTTTGTCCCAATGTTTTTGATTTTGTCACCATAATGTCCCAATGTTTTGACAATTGTCCCCATTCAAATTTCGACAAATATAGCCATTTTTGTACAAAATTAAACAAATATACCACAAAAAGTTGTTAACACACATCCCAATGTCCCCACACTTTCATCATTGGGACAAATTATTGTCCCCATAACCCTTTTTTTGTCCCAATCATTGCCTAAATTGTCCCCATAAATCAAAAAAATGTCCCAATGTTGTCCCCATAATTCAAACATCGGGACACCTTTTACCCCAAAATCACCAAGAAAAACCACTCCAAACAAAAGACTTTTTGGCAGAGATTACCCACCTTTTCATATTTTCAGATTAATTCTATTCCCAGTATTTCTATGTATAAACAATCGCCACCGGCCGAGTAAAAAGGAAAGTACCCCTCCCCTTCTTGGAAAAAATCTGGTAAAATTCATGTCATTATGTCCGAAATCGCTTAGATCATACACTTTGAAATGTATTAGAATTGCTTATATACACATTATCAATTACTTACTATTTAACATAATAACAGTTATAGGAGCTTTACATCTTTAATCATACTGATTTAATCTGTTAATGTGCTGTAATACAATTATTTATTCTATTTACTAAAAACTTGCGTTACTTCTTTTTTTTGTTTTCATCTTTGTTTTTAAACTTCTTTCTGCTTGTTCATGTTCTTAGTTATTGTGTGATAGGCTAAGATTATTTCCTTTTGAATAATACCGGTGTTGTTTCTCTTTTCCTTATTTTTTTGCCCTGCTTCCTGGAATTGCCTGAAATCGGGTTAAATCACCGGTTGTAATCGCTGATCTGTTAATCTGTGTTAATATGGTATAGGTGAATGAAAATACCTTCTTTTTCCTTTGTTTTTTGCCTCGATTTTTTCCTTTGAAATATTCACGATCACTAACTATATGAAATCTGACAGGTTTTAATATGAAATATTTCATGTTTTAGTATGAAATCCTTCATACTGGAATATGAAGGATATTAGTTTATCCTTTGTCGGGTGTTTTTGTTTTGCCTCTGAAAGTATTGATAATACTGGAAAAGTGAAAATAATTGAAAAATAATTCATAAAACACTTGACAAATCTTTATGTCTATTGTACATTTACATCATTATTTATTTATCAATTTAATTTTATCACAATGAAAAAGAAATTCAGTAGAATGAGCGCAGTACAAGTATTTGTTTATTGTAGAAATAAAGGAATGAGTTTAACAGGGTCCGAAAGGATAGGGTTAACTTACTCTTGTAATTCTTTTGAACTTAAAGAACACTTAAATTATCTACTTTATACAAAATAATCACCTTTGAAATTAACGCCAATAAGGCATAAAACAAATACAAATGAAAACAAAAGCACAAGTTTTAAGAGATTATCTTGAACTAAAAACAGTTATCAATGCAGTTATTAACCGTGTTGGGATGGATAATGTTGAAAATATTAACAATCATGGTATTGATGGCGGATATTCTGGATTTATATATAATTCAGAAACTCATCAATTTGCAATGAGACACCGGAAAACTATTGTAAAAATGTTGGAAGATACCGCAAACGATATGGGAGAAGATGTAATTAAAATGGTTTCATCCTTTGGTTTTTTCCGCAATTCTCCAATGGATAATGACGACAGGAAAGAACTTTACCGCTATTTGGGTGGTGCAAGATGTGAACAAAGTACAATAACTAATTTAATGGCATGGTTTGCAGCCGAGGAGGTTTGTAGGTTATTTGAAGATTAAAAAAACAAAGGTTAACTAAAACCGCCCTGCATAAACATTGATTTACGACAGCTTGCGACTGTAGCAGGGAACAAAAAAAATCATTTTCACCTTTGTAATATACAATAATCATGTATAAGTGGAAACCTTCAAAAGCTAAAAGAAAAGAATTTGCTCAAAAAATGGCAACAGATCAAACCTTTTTAAATGCTTATAATGAACGTAAAAAATCAAAGGCAGACAAGAGAAGGCTAACAAGCTCTTTTGATTACAACACAGCAGGAGGCGAATATATTCCAACAAAGCTACAACATGATTTTTGTTTTGAGCATATTGATTTATTTATGACAAAAGAACAAATCCAGGCTGCAAACGATGTTTTATACGGATATTCCTGTAAAGAAAAAATAACACATGATAGCATTCATATAGTTAACGAAATAATTAGAAATTTTCACCTTTAAAACTTACGACAATGAAAACAAAGAAAGAAATTATTTCACAAACAAGGTCAAGAAAAATTGCAAGATCAAATCAGTCTAATTACACTTATCAAATTGCAATGAATGAAAATTATACAAAAGATACCGATGAAAATGTTTTGTATAATATTGGCAATAATAGTGAAAGAATTGGTTTTGCATCTACTAAAAAACAATTTATTGAATTAGTGTTCAATCACGTAAATAGTAAATAAAACCTAATCGCACCAGCCCCCGAAAGGGGGCAATGGAATTTAATAACAATCAAAAAAATAAAACAATGAAAACCAAAGAATTACAAGCAAAAATTAACGAAATGTCTAATAATGAAGGAATCAATGTTGAGTTACATAACTTTTTAGATAATTTCAAAATTGTCTATAAAACTGGAAATAGTTATACTGGAAATTTATCCGCCCGTGTATTTGACCATTTAGGTAGTTGTACAAATAGTTTCATTGAATGCGAAGACGGTTATGTTGAATACCCATTTTAAATAAAAAATTACGGGCGACCCTGGCGTGTCAGGCAGGGTCATAACACAGTAGGAAGGGGACCGTGTTTGTTTAAAAAAGTAACTTATAAAACGTGAAATCATGAAAACAAAAATGTATGCAACTCTAAAAGAAGTAGCGGATAAGGAATTAAAAAAGTTTAACGAGGAGCAATAATCCTTTTTTTCCGGTGCGACTGCTAAAAACCGGCATTTGGAAGTAAGGTCCAACACCGGAACAACTAATAACAACACAATGAAAGATAGCGATAAAATATATGTAATTTGTAGTAATTTGAATTACAAAGGAACGGACAACGTAATGATAACAGATCGTGCATACTGGTTTGTTTTGGCAGAACTTAATAGAACCGGCAAGTGCAAAAAGTATCTATACGAAAGATGCAGCCCGCAAATATTTAACCGCAAGCAATATGAATTATTAAGGGAAGAGTATTCACGGGCTATTCAAAGGAAATATAACGTAGGCGAAAATTGGGAGCAAAACAGATGGTTTGTTGAACAAGTCCGCCCCACTATTTTTTAACCATTAAATATTACAACTATGGGAACCAAGAAACTTATTTGCAGTAGTCATATTAACCTTTTAAGGAAGGTATCAACGCAACTTGCATACAAACAAACAATGGGATTTTCTCAAATAATCTTAGGAGAATCCAACAGGGCAAAAATGGAAGAGGCTGAAAAGCTAATTTATAAGGCAATAAACTTACTTTCAGCAATAGAGTAATGAAAACAAACGCAAAGTTTGTCCGCACTAACGGACAGGATCAGGATACCTTTATTTTCAAAGGACAACCAAGACCAGGAGTTTTCACTTTTGAAATAGAAACTCCGGCAAGCAGGGGAACCTTCAAACATGAAACAATTCGAGTACCATACGACTATATTTTAAACTTTTTAAAACCTTTGAAATGAAAACTAAAATACCCCGTATTATGCCCGTAATTTTCGGGCTTTTTACCCTGTTCTTTGGAATAATACTGATACGATCAACAAAGGAAATGATTGAGTTAACACCCTTTATCCTTTGTTGGATCTTCTTTTCTTTATCCGCCTTATCCTTTTATTTCACCCTAACAAAAAAATACTGGTAATATGAAAATTTATACTCCGGCTGATCCTATCTTTCTGATAAGAATCAACATAAAACAACAAAGTGAGAAAACAGAACACATAACTGTTTATGAAACCACCCTAGATGAGTGCTATAATTTTACGCTAAGTATTCTGAATCAGCAAAAAATGATGCCTAATGTGAGAATGAGAACAACCGTGGAATTTAGGGAAGCATTGGGAGGGGAAAACTTAAAGACAATTTCCTTATCCTTTCACGGATTGAACCCAAAACAAACAAAGGAATTGTTATTAAAATATATTAAGGGATGAAAGAATTTCTGCTCTTTGTCCTGCCTTTTGTTGTAGTGTTTATAATAGGTTCAGTATTTTATAAACCCCGAAAACGAAAGCAAAGGAAAAAAAGTTATCCACAATAGGTACACAATCTTTAATAATACTATATCTTTACAGCATGAAAAAGCACATAGGTTTTTACAGAAAAGTTGGCAATGAGTTAAAATTTGTCAACCGCTTTGGCAAGGTTCTGAAAACCAAGTCCCTTGTCGAAGGAATGAAATTCCTGAAAGAGCAAACAAAGCAGACAGCTACAGCATGAAGAAAATAAAAGCTGAATGTAAGAGTATGCTTGCTGTCCGTATCGAAACGGGCAGCCTTTGTATTCCTTTGACTGTATCCTTTGTCAAGACTTTGAAACGGCTATCAGCTACAACAAAGGGACTACAAATGCAGGATAAGGCTACAATGGGCATCCTGTACCAATATCAGTGTGCCTGGATGCGAAATTTTCAGATTAAAAACAAATATTCCTTTGTTTCCGACAACAAGTTATACTCACTGCCGGAATGGGTGCAAATGATTCACCCCGTAACTCTGTATATCACAGACAAAACCTTTGTAATCCGTTCTGAACACGGTGTTTCAACCGAAATTCCTATCAATGAATTTAGTTATTAACAATTACGCTAAGACTTATTAAACTTATTATCTTTACCCCATGGAAAAAGATACCGAGGCAAAGGCAGAACAAGCGTATGACAAGGCAGTAAAAGTTATTAATTCATCTTACCTGAACCAACATTTTACCGCCTGTCATTCGTATCTTTCCCTTTACCAAACCCTTTACCCAAACCACAGAGACAGGCTTTTCCTTTTGGAATGGAAACTCTCTGAAAGGATAGCATACGTAACTTATACTTAATTATTAAACAATATTTTATGTGTAAATTTTTCAGTTTTACAACCAAAGGAGATGGTATAGCTATGTATATGCCACTCATAGAAAGAATTAAAATTTTCAAAAAAGAATCAAATTATGAGGATTACGATTCTCATACAAGTATTAATGACTTTTTTGGCTTAAAGGGTGCGTTGGAAGATAAGACGAATAAGTATGAAGCTGATTTTATCACTGGAAAGGTGGTGATAGATCAAATGAATACTACTGATGATTCAGGACGGGTTCAGAAATGGTTTAACAAGTTTAGGAAAACAAAAGAGTTTACTAAAATATCTGAATATGCAAACCTTGATTTGAGATCATTGCAGAGCCTCCCTGAAAACATCAAGTTCCCTGACACCATCAACGGCTCCCTTGATTTGAGATCATTGCAGAGCCTCCCTGAAAACATCAAGTTCCCTGACACCATCAAAGGCTACCTTTATTTGAGTTCATTGCCAAAATCATTTCACAACCACAAAGGATTAAAACACCTAAAACATAAAATATAAGCACCCCTTTGATAGTCAACCCAAAGGTGCTTCCGGGGCAGGTGGGAGTGATCCCTACTGCCTCACAAAAAACCGATTACTTAAATATATTTGTTATGGATTATAGCAATATGCCAACAATTTCAAACCTTGATGGATTTACTGGATTTCAGCCAGGAAGAAGAATGGGTAATACCACACGGCTAATAGATTATACTATTCAACTAATTATGCAGGGGGAAAAGGTAAGACTGCTCGATCATGCTTTTAATGGTGATATTAGAAGGTGTAATATAGAATTTGCATATAAAGTACGCAAACGGCTAAGTATCGAACACCCTCACTTAACATTCCTTATTGATACACCGGAAATTATCCTTTTAGATTATAAAGAAAACAAAATAACACCATGACACACGACTACAAAATTATTGAACTCCTGATAAAGGAAATGGAGAAAATTAATGACAATACGTTTCCTTTTTGGACAAGGAAGTGTATGTGTGAAATAGCTAAGAAGTATGCAGAGTATTTCTACTATAAAGAAAAGGATATATTTCATGTACCTTGCCCGGAAGAAGCATCTCCTTTGAAATCTGAATCCATAAAAACGGATGAAGAATTAATAATGGAGGCACATTATATGGAACATTGCGATACGTTTTTTGAACATTTGGATAGTCTTTTAAAGGCACAAAAGAATAGTCGCAATAACCCCGGATTTATTGAGATACTCGTTAAACTTAAAAAAGGAGAATGATGTCAAGCGAACAACAAGACAAAGCCCTGCAACTAAGGCAACAGAGTATTCCTAAAATATCTGATCTGTATGACGATAAAGAAATGGTTGCCAAGACTAATATGTTGAATATGTTGGTGAATCAGCCTCCGAAAGCGGAATGGCTGAAAGAACACCCTATGGTTAAAGGACTTAAATATATCCCTATACAAAGGATAGAATGGCTTTTGACAAGTATATTTGTTAAGTGGTGGGTTGAAATATTGTCTACACAACTTATTGCAAATTCAGTAGTAGTAACTGTTCGGGTATTTTACAAAGATCCTTTGTCGGATGAAATTTTACACCAGGATGGAATAGGCGCAGCACCCCTTCAAACCGATAAAGGTGCAGGTGCAACTGATTTTAACGCTGTGAAAAGTAGTTCTGTTCAAATTGCAGCCCCGGCAGCAGAATCCTATGGTATCAAAGACGCTTGTGAGAAAATCGGTAAGTTGTTTGGAAAGGATATAAGCAGGGCTGATGAAATTTCTTATAGCCTGAATACACAGATGCCGGAGAAGATAACAAAGGAAGACTTACAGGAACTCTACGACTTGAAATACGAATCCCTCACAGAAAGCGAAAAAAACGATGCCGAAAGGATATTGAAGAACCAAGAGGTCAACTCATACAGTAAACTACAGAAACTTTTAATTTCAAAGTAATGGCAGGAATAACAGAAAATGTAGCACGGATAGGGAATTTCACTTCTTCTGAAATCTTTAAACTTATGACAACAGGGAAAGATGGGAAATCCTTTGGTAAACCCGCCCTTGAATACATTGAAGAAAAGAATATGGAGAGGCGGTTACAAAGGTGCATAGACAATGAAACCAATGCCCGCCCTGTCAGTTGGGGAAAGATACTTGAAGGATTTGTTTTCGGACAATTAGGACTTGAATATAAACTTTGTTCAGACGAAACAATTATTCACCCCGAAATTCCTTTTTGGGCAGGTTCAAGTGATGGTTATAAATTTGATGAAGGGAAAACAGTCATAGATGAAAAATGCCCGATTACCCTGAAATCTTTTTGCCAATTAGTTAACCCTATTTATGACGGATTAGAAGGACTTGAAGCTATGGATGCCATACGTGAGGGGCATAAAGATGGGGAGAAGTATTATTGGCAGCTTACCTCGAATGGTATCCTTTCAGGCAGTAAGTACGCTGAACTTATAGTTTGTGTACCATACCACTCACAGCTTGAAGAAATTAGGGAATACGTGAGAAACTATGACGGCAACCAAAATCCTATCATGTGGATAAGCTATGCCGAGGACAACGAACTACCTTATATTGTTGACAAAGGATATTACAGGAACATAAATATCATAAGGTTTGAAATTCCCGAAATTGACAAGGAACTATTAACACAAAGGGTAAAGGCAGCAGGAAAAATGCTTATCAATAACGACTTTCCCGAAGAACTGCCTCCACCTATTTTTAAGGATAAGTATAAAGATTCAATATTATGAATTACACCCCTCCACACCTGCTAGATAAACAAAAGGAACTCCTTGAACTCCTTTATGACTGCTCGGAAGATTTTGCCCTTTTGGAGAGTGTGTGGCACGTAAAAGCATACTCAATAGCGATGAACAGGACTATCAAAATGATAGCCAAGACAAAGGAAATACAACTTGAACTGAATAAAATATACAGAGAGAACCATAAACAATATTTAAGAGGATTAAAAAATGAAACTAAAGAGCCTAAAACTAAAGAATTTCGCTAAATTCAGCGAGATAGAAGTAAATTTTGACGAAAATGTTACCTATTTGATTGGTAATAACGGTGCAGGTAAATCAACGATAGGCTTGACTGGCCTTTGGTTTATCTTTCAGGGAATAGCCGAAAAGTCGAGCCGTGATATACTTATTGGTGAACGCTTCCGGTTTATCGGGGACTATGGAAAGACAGCTTCCGGGGAACTTGTGCTTTATGATGAAAAGACAGGTATGGAGGT
>Ga0172381_10007415_pt1 | contig 10861 bp, 14 predicted proteins | sample Leawel6488metaG_FD_119754 | JGI IMG/M metagenome (GOLD analysis project Ga0172381, IMG submission 119754) | Leachate microbial communities from a municipal landfill in Southern Ontario, Canada - Leachate well 64-88 metaG | ecosystem: Engineered > Solid waste > Landfill > Unclassified | place... | reverse complement strand
TTTCCATTTTAGTTTTTTCTTTTTCTTCTTCATTTATATTTGAAGGATTTACTTTACAAAGATCTTCAAAAGTTGCTTCTTCTGTATGTAATTCTTGTTTTTTTATTTCCCATTCACCATCATCAAGATTAACAATCATTATTTCAAATCTATCTAATGCTGTTTTAAAATCTTGTCTCCTTCTAATAGGAAAAACTAATAAATTTTTAAGAAATTCATTATAAGAAGGATAGGAAGTTTTACCTGATTCTTCTAATACCTTAATTTGATTATAAGGTGTTTGTTTACAAATCATCCAAGGCATGAATCTTCCTTTGGATCAACTTCTACTATAGAATCAATCTTCATGCTAATATTTTTTTTAATATAATTTATTAAATCCAAATCTTTATCATCCATTATATTTTCAATTTCTTTAATAAGAGAAACTGACGGTAAGGCTGAAAGATTTACATTAACCGCTTTTCCTTTATTTACAATATGATCTTTATAATCAATACGAAGCTTACAAACATAAGGAATAGAAAATTCAATTGTGTTGGAATCTTTATTTTCTTTTTTATCTTGACTAAGTTGATCGTATACATTTATTAGAATAGAAATAAGAATTGATTTAAGTACATCACGAACAGTACTTTCATCTTTTGTAGAAGTGGCTTTTAACATCTGGAAAAAATATTCTTCTTCAGAACTTAATTTCATTTAAGAACTCCTTTAGTTTAATGTCCTTTTGTTTCGTTTTCTTTTTTAGAATTATTTTCAAATGATTCATCATCTATATCTTCTAAATCGTCTATGATTTTACTAAAAAGAAAATTATCAACATCTTCTGTTTCAAATCCATATCCAATTAGTATGTGTCTAAATTCCCATATATAATCAAATAAAGTTGTATTTGGATTAAAACTAGGAGTCATGTGAATAACTGTTTTTGTTTCTGTCTCTAGTGTAAGTTTAATCATTTTAAATAAAATCCTTTTTTTTATTTTTTAGTACACTTAACCGAACATCCGTGTTTTATAACAATTTGGAGCAACTTCTACAAGCTGCTGATCTTTTGTTTTTTCAACAGATTCTTTTATCTGTATAAACTCTTCTTGAGTTACTACTTTTCCATTTACAATGATTTCTTCATTCATACTTATCCCCTTATTAAATATATAAAATTTATAAACATTATTTTTTTCTACTAAATTTATATTTAACTTCTTCTTTAAAATAATCCATTTTAACTCCTTTCTCCAGAGCTTCTAATCTTTTTTTATCAAATTCAATAAGTTTGAATGGATCAAAATCTACATAATTATTTTTAGAAGAATAATAATGCCTATCATTCATATTACCTTCCCTTAAAACTTTTTGTTTTGATTCATAAATAATATCACTTACTTGTTCTTTTAATTTTAATCTTCCAACCGATTCTTTTATTTTATTCCATTTTTGTTTAGATTCTTCAACATCTGTTTCTTCGTTATCATCCCCATTTGCTTTAAAACTTCCTTGTTGATTTACATCTTGTTTTTGTAATCCCGCTTTATTCATCCAGGTTGAAATTCTTTTTTGATCGTAAGGAAGAACTTGTTGCATGACATCTTTAACTAATTCAGGTGGTAAAGGTTCTCCACCCATAAGACGATTACTAAGAGTATCCATAATTTGATTGGATAAATCCATTAACTCTTTTTGATTAGTAACAAAATCAGGATCAGTTTTTGATTCTGGATAAGGCATACTTAATACAAAATCAATATCCTCCATTTTAAATCTACCAGAAAGAATCATGTGAATTTTTGTCATCTGTGTAACATTTTCAAGAATAATAGATTGAATCTGAAAAACCAATCTACCAAACTCTTTCCACTTCTGGATAAGTGAAACACCACTATCTCCAAAACCAGAATCATTTGGATCAATAATATTTCGTGGTAAACGAGTTGCTACAATAACTTCATCACGTAACATTTCAGCTTCACCCATTTTACCAATTTCAATTTGTGGAGTTATTTGTGTATATTCAAATAAATCTTTTATTGTAAAAAGTCTATCCCCTAAAGCTTTATCTTCTTTTTTAGTTTGTCTTACCCCTAGATTATCAAGCTTTTCAATAAAATTTGTAAGATAACTTAGTTTCTCTGCTGGGTCTAAAATGTTAGGTAAATTAAGTTGGTATACATCTATCGGAAACATTGCAGCTCTTGCCATAACTTGAAAAGTAACTGCGGCATCCCATTGTTTATATGGAGCTATAGCATGTACAAACAGAGGCATTCCAAAAGGTTCAAAAGGAGAACGAGTGGTCACATTCCTAAAATGTAAAAATCTCCAAGGAGGTAGAGCATATTCTCCTATAATAAAACCTAACAAATATTTTTTATGAATAGAAGTAATGTTATCTTTATTCATAATAGAATCTATAAGTTGTTTAACTCGATCTTGATTTGTATAACGAGCAAGCCCAGCATCATGTTTTATTTTTTCTTCAACTTCAGCAGGAGAAAACTCTAATCTATCTTTTATACGATATACGTTTGTGGGAATAATTTCACTAACTCCAAATTTATCTAATCCCAGTATCCATCCCGCATTACCAAATTGAACTATATCCAAAGCAGTAGGACGAATATAAGAATAAAGATTTATTTTATCATAAAAATCAAGAATAAATTCTTTTTGATCTTTTTTTGCTTCAACAAAAATTGGTTGCATATTTGAATCTGCTTGTACAACTTCATCCGGAATAAGATTCATTGCCCTCGACAATAAGGCAGAATTGTAGTACAGCATCTCAAGATCCTTAAACATAGTAACACGATTTTTATATGATTGGTCATTGTTATATGTTGTAAACCAAAAATCATAAAGACGTTGTACTTGTGGTGGAAATATATCTGCACGAATAGATTCAACATCATTAAAACTTTTCATATTTTTAAAAGAAGTTGAATCTATAGGAAATACCTGATCTGAAGGTTTATTTCCTTTTGGATTTATTCCTAATCCAAAATATTTCTGTAAAAAATTAACTTGTTTATTTTTTAAAGCATTTGGATTATCTATTTCTTTATCAAAATTATTTCCAATACCCATTATACTATCCTCATTTTTCTAACTTATAAAATCTTTGTTAATTAAATTAACAGAATCCACAACAACTCGATTTTTACATATTTGCAAAATGTTATATGGTTGACCATTTTTATCATAACAACTTTTACTGCTTATTATTAACCACTTACCACAATATTCACTTGATTTATTATTTTTTTCTTTTATTGTACTTCCTATTTCTATATTTATCGATTTTCCTGTTACCGCTTTTGGATTAAAACGGATAGTAGCATTCATTCGCATATAAAGAGAGGAATTTAAAAAAAGATTATTTCTAAAACCTTTATACATTGGATCATCTTTATCACCATTTGTAATTCCAAAATTTACATAATCGAAAGCTTCTTCATTTTTTTGAAAATTTAAATTGTTTTTCCTAACAAGAATTGAACCTTTTCCAGAACTTGTTATTAAATGATCTTGAATGGTTGTAACTTTTCCTTCTGAGGTTCCATCTTCCTTTCTTCTATAAACTTTCTTTTTATAACTTGGTTTATTTATCGAAAAGCCTGATTGAATAACATTTAAGTTTTGAATTGAAAAAGCACTTATTGAAGCATCTTCATCATTTATTAACATATAAGTATCAGGACTTATTAACTCACTTGTGTTAAATAATTCTTCTAATGCACAAAAATAAAATTCTCCTGCACTATTTGTAAAAGTAACAAAGGGACTATATTCAAAAGAATCTGAATACGCTCTTTCTGTTAATCTCACTAAAAATTGTGCAGTTGTTTCATTTATCTGATAATAATTATTATTTTTAATTTTTGATAAAGATTTTGTTATAAAAACTTTTTTATCTGAAGAGACTAAACCAAAATCTTTTTTAATAACATCTGCAACCACATTATATAGATTATCATTCCATGCTCGTGACTTTATAGAATCTTTTTGAAAGTAACTAGAGAGAAAACTTATAATATGGTTTCCTCGTAAATGAGTTGCTTTTTTTAGTCCTACTACTTGATTAGAATCCCAAACCCATTTACCAGATAAATAACCATCTTTTTCTTCCCTCTCATATCCTAAATCACTTGTAAATATTGCACCCTCTGCTGATACGATTAAATCAGAAACTACTCCAGTTTCGTCATTAAATTCTAATTCTAAATAACTATAAAATTTAAAAATATCATCGAGCGTAAGGGCTTTATGCCAAGCAATTAAAGGAAACGTTGATAAATCAAGAAGCTTATCATTTTCATCACTTTTAAAAATAAATTTAAAAGGAGTTATTGAACCAACAGACATTATGTTTTACTCTTTTTAAAAAATGTATAATTATTAGTAAATAGAATGATAATTATTTTATTCCTCTTAAAGTAATTTCATCATCTACAAATCCATCACGTACTATCATCATTGTTTGTTCCACTTTTGCTACGCTTTTAATACGATGCAATGAAAATTCGTTAGTACCAATAATACATCCATTTATCCTACAAGTATTTCCATTAAATAAAGGAACGGAAGCTGTAGAATGTAAATGTCCTATTTGTATATCATCAAAAACTTGATCTGATTTAAAACCTATCTGATGTAAAACTCCATACATTTTTGCACTATTAGAAGCTAACGCATAAAATGGAACCCCTGAAAATCCACCACTTCCTCCACCTGACATAAAAGTTCCATGTGATATTAAAAATCTTCTTTTAGAAACTTCTACAACTTTAAATAAACAATCTGATACATTTATTTTTATTTTATTTTTTTCTTTTTGAATTAAATCAAAACATAATGAAAGTTGTTTAGCTAATACATATTCCCAATTTAATTTATGTGAAGTTTTGAAGTGTGGTTTTATGGAAAGTCTTGAATGGTTTCCTACTAAAAATTCAACTGTTATTGAATTGAAATAGCTTTCAATTTCTAAAAGTTTTTTAGTTATATAATCTTGAATAAAAAATACAGCATCTACTTCATCCATTTCATTTGTTCGTACCAACTCTTCGTGTATTGAACCAGATAGTAAATCTCCTAAAAACCATAAATGAATATTTGTAATATTAAATTTTTTACAATAATAAATAAAATAATAAAAAATTCTATCTAATCTTTCCATCATAATTTTTGAATTATATTCATTTGCATAATTTACTTCTTTAGCAATTACAACTTCTCCTAAATGAAAATCAGATAATACTAAAACAGCTTCGGCTTTATTTTCTTTTTTTACTGAAGTTAATTTTAATGCAGAAGGAACTTTTAATGGTAAAATATCTCTTTTATATTTTTTAAGAATTTCATCTTCAAAATTTGAAGATTTTAATAAATCTTCTTTATCTTTTTTAAGTTTTTTATTATCATCCTCAAGAATCAATATTCTTTTTTCTAAACTAAAATCTTCAGATTCTTTTATATTTTCTTTTTTAAAAGTATCTTGCTTATAATATTTAAAACTACCATATTCATTTTCAAAATCCATATTTGATTTTGTTCTAAAATAATTACGTGTAACTTCAATTTCTGGATTATTAGTTTCTTCTCTATATAACTTTGCCACTCTAAGAAGTTCGTTTCTTAATTCTTCTTTATTACTCATTGTTACTCCTTATTATACTAATAATTATCGTGTTTATTAGTATAAATTTTCAAAAGGAATAATTATGGGAAATAGATTAAAAGTTGGTGATTTAACATTACGTGAAATTATAAGAATGTCTGAACATGCATATAAAACCACAATAGACGATAAAAGAAAAAGATATAAAATAGATATTGTATCAGGAAGGGTTTCTTTTAGACGTGGACTCACCTATGATAAATCAACAAAAGATTGGATTCAAACTGGTCGTGAAGTTAGAGTGGATATCCTTGTAAAATCTGATCCAAAGAGTTATAAAGTTACTGACGATATTTCTCCTCACAAATACAACATCACTATTCTTTTTAAAGACTTTCTAAAAAAATGGGATTCTCCCGTTCGTATTCGTACGGGGTCTAACTATAAACCAAAATTTCCAAAAAAAACTGTAGGGAGTGCAGGTAAAATATCAGAAGCAAAAGATGAAAAAGAAAAAGATAAAATTCGTAAAGCAAAAGAGGTAATATCAAATCAGAATAAAAAAATAATGGAATGGAATATTAAAAAAGGCATACAGTTGCAATTTTTTTTTCAAAGTCAGTATGTATATAAAATGAATAATTTATTATTTGGGCCGTGCTATGCAAATCGACCACCCATCATTACAAATCCACATAATTTAATTTTTTTAGACAAACATGTTTTTTTTGTATGTATGAAATTGCTTCCTAGATTATTTGAACATCCATCGTTAAGAAAAATGATTGAGAGTGATGAGAGAGTTGTTTAGACACTTGCAATATAAGCATCTATAATTGTTTTGATCTCATTTTGCAATTCTCCGCGTAATAATGTGCACTCGTATTTTTTAGTCACAAGATGTTGTGCCCTAAATTGGCCACTTGCTCTATAATTTACTTTTAATATTATGGGAATTTTAGTATTATGTTCCGATAACTTAACATCTACAAGAATATCTTCTCTTTCGATATTTACAACATCACTAGAATCTACTCCATGAAATTTTACATAAACTTCTATTGGAAGTATTTCTGATAAATCAATTGAACTCGTATCACTTATTTGATCATCTGTTCCATCAAACAAAGTAACAATTCCACCTGGATAATGAATTATACAATTAGATATAGTTTCTGAAGTATAAGTTTCATTAGCAAGGCCATCTATATCAACTGTCGCTTCTCTATGTATCCGAAGTAAGGCTACAGGGGAACCTAATAAAGATATTTTCATATCTTGTAAATCGTATAAAGCTGGCGCAATTGCTGCACTAATTGTATCCCATATACTTCCTATCGAACCTGAAGTTAGCATTTATTATTTTCCTATTTTTAAATTTCTGTTGTAAACTTTATGACGCCTGAATCCAAACAAGTATCGTTATAAAATGCTTTGGCTTTATCGTTTATTTTTATTTGATATAAAGTTCCACTTGTTAAATCTGCATCTGGATCAATCAACATTACATTACTATCAATATTCCAAGTTACATGATTATCAAAATAAGGAACAAGAGTGATTGCATTTTCTACTGAAGTTTCATCCATTGTAACATTAAAATTTAATAGAATACTGTTTCCTACAGGAACATCAGTTTCATCATTAGCTGGATCAGAAGAAGAAATTACAGGATCGGATGTATTTGTTAATGTTTCTTGAATTACAGAATTTCCAGGATCACCACCAGCCCACTGCTTAATATTTGTAAGCATCTCTTCAACTTCATTTTCACCAGAACCCTCAAGAAGCACTTCTTGAAAATATGCAGTAACATTATGCTGAATATCCCAAATATCACCCATACGTAATTGTTCTTGAAATTCAGAAGCATAAGCTCCCTTTGAAATTTCAAAAGTTAATGTTAACGGAATTAAACCAGAATAACCATTAAAATTAGCGGTTGTAAAAGTTCTTGATAATCGAGAAGCATCCTGTTCTAATAATTTATATCCTATCCGATAGTCATCAGGGTTACTATAAAAAGTAATCATAGGAAAAGTCATTCTCATAGGAATAGAGACCATTCTTTTTCCTATGTTTGAATTATACATTTTTCCTGATACTTGAAAATAGCTTCTAAATTCTCTAGCTAAAGAAGGATCACCCATACTATATGCAGTAAATGGATATTTTAAATTTACTGCATTAAATTGAGAAGATGCTCTTTGGCTCCAACTAACCTCAGTCATATCAGCAAGAACAAATCTAGCTATTCCACTTGTTAAAGAATCCTGTGTATATAAAATACTTGCCATATAACTACGTACTTGTTCAAATACAGCCTTCATTGTCAAAGGAGTGTTTGAAGTAGTGGAGTAATCGTAATATTTTTTAGTTGTAAGAGTTGCCATTTATATTTTTATATAGTCCTCATACTTAAATGGAAATTTATCTATGTATTGTTCGTAAGGTTTAGAATACGTTATTCCATTTTCATCTTTATAAAATTTATCTAAAATTAAATACCAAGTTTTACCCCCGTTTGATGAAAATAAATTTGGTATAATAGTACTTTGTAGCATAGTGTTCTTTTCAACACAACTCATACTACTAATATCCTCATATTCATTATATAACATTGGATTTTTAATTTCATTAATAGGTTCATAGTTAGCTAATTTATTAAAAATAGTATTCACAAAAGGGGCACTATATCCACTATGCCCTTGTTTACAAAAGCATTGAATTAACTCAAAAATTGCTTTACCTAATAATCCTTCATAATCAGAATCTTTATCAAATAACCCCGCTTGTTGCAATTGATCATATGCAAAAGTTTGTAATGATTCTTTTAATTTTTTATTATGAAAGGAATTTATAAGTTTATAGTATTCAAAAAATTCTATAGGGATAAATTTACGTTTATATCTTTCCATACTATTTTTAGTAATTACTTATCATTATTGGTGTTTGTTTTGGAACTGAATCTGCTTCAGGTTCTTTTGCTTCTTTATTGGTTTTATATTTATAAACATCTCTTTTATCTTTACTTTTGTTCCATTCATCATTTGGAAAATTATAAGCATTTTTTACAATTCTTTCTGGACGTAAATTTTGTGGTATTCCAGTAGAAACAATTTCCTCATAGAATTTATCAAATGATTCTGATTCTATAAACTTATTAGCAAGATTAACCACATCTATTGATTCTTCAATATTGAGTAAGTCTTTGAGGGTATCTTCGATATAATCTGGATCTTTTTCTAATCCCATTTCTTTAGCTGTTTTAAGAGCTTCTGGATAACTGGATTGTGCTTTATGTAAATCCACATTATATTTTTTAGCAAATTTATTTATATCAAAAATCATGAATTACCTTTAAATATTTTAATCTTATTTATTAGTAAATTTAAAATAAAAAAATTCCCTATACAGTAAGCAAACTATATAGGGAATCTAAAAGGAGGTAAAAAATGATAGAAGCTAGTTATTCTGTTATATTTTCTTCACCCGATCCAATTGTGTTTGATTGATCTGAATCGGGTTGATCATCATCTTTTGATTTTTTATTTTTCTTCAATTCTTTCTGAAATTCAACATACTCATCTTGTTTTTCTGCAATTAAATTTATAAGAAAAGGATCTCGTTTATTTACAGTTTCAATATTCCACTGTCTTGCAATATCTTCAAGTACTTTTCTTTTAAAAGTAACAAGAACATCTCGTGTATGAATTACACGTTTTTTAGTAAAATCAACCTCTGTATTGCTATAAACTTTTTTTGTTAAATCTTCAACTTTCATATCAATCATTCCAGTTGAATTTTTATAAGTTCTTAGAAACTGGGAAAGCTTAGATTGCTGTTGTGCAAAACCTTTCCACTCTTTATGAAGAAGAGTTCCTTCAATAGAAGCAGGAACAGCTCCTTTGTAATTTTCATTCAACTTATAATAGTATATAGGTTTTTCATGTGCTTCAAAACTTTTTTGATAATCTGGCATTTTCTTTTTACTTTTTCTCCTTATAATTTTTAATATAATTCTTTGTTTTATCTCTAATTTTTTGCCATTCAACTTTTACATTTTTCCAAGATTCTTGAACTTCTTTATAGCTTTCCATATCTTTAATCTTATCCCCATCTTTTGCAAAAATTTGTTGTGCAAAAAATAAACAAATTATTATCATTATAATAGTACAAGTTACATTCATTTTTATTTTCCTTTCCTTTTAATAGTTTTTCTTTAAGCAAATATTGAAAGTAAAAGAATATTAGTTTGGCACTCTTTACAATAGTTAGTATCAGATTCTAATTTCTTCAATCTTTCCTTTTCTTCTTTTGTAAGCATTTCTCTAAACGAAATGTCCTTCTTAAGAATTACATTTCCACAAGCTTCACAATGTTCCATAACAACCTACCTTATATAATTAGTTTTAATATCCTATAATTACATTATAGGTATATAGGCTTCAAAAGTAAACAACTTTTTTACTAGATTTTAAATTTTTTACGATTTTTTTAGTTTCCTTTTTTGGCATCTAATCTATACGTTGTTGTATCAAAAATAAGTGGAGGTATTCTACCAGTATCACCATCATTTTGCTTATCAATACTCAAATACATAATATCCTCTTCTAAATCAATCAGTTCTTTTTCTTCTGGGAAAAAAGATTTCATCATAGCTTTTGGCCTAGTTCCTATTATTACTACACGACTTCTACTCGCATAACTAGCACCACCTTCTATATCTTCTTTAGTAAATCTTATTTTTTTAACATCTTCTAACTCTTTAGGTTTTTTAGCACGAATAACATTTTCATTCAATTGTAATAAATTTACTGCAAAACACTGGTGCTGTCTCAAAATAGAATGTAATTTATTAATGCCATATTTAATACCGTAAGCATCTACACCAGAAAATTCATCTATCATATCTAATGTATCAAAATAAAGAATACAGTAATTATCATTTGGCCCTAGAACACCCCGCTTTCTAAATTCATTTTTTGCTTTATATAAATAAGAATTTAATTCTGTTAAAGACATTGAAGCCGCAGGATAAAAAATAAAATTATCAATAGTTTTCAGACTATCTAAACTACGAGTTATTTTTCTTACTTGATCTCTTGTTTTATCTTCTTGTAAAAGTTCTCCTTGAAGAAACCCCTCTCTTAAACACAACCATCTATCCATAATAGTAATCCAACCCATATCAAAACAAAAATAAATAACAGGTATTTTTTGATTGATTTGAACATTAGC
>Ga0172381_10007414_pt1 | contig 10865 bp, 11 predicted proteins | sample Leawel6488metaG_FD_119754 | JGI IMG/M metagenome (GOLD analysis project Ga0172381, IMG submission 119754) | Leachate microbial communities from a municipal landfill in Southern Ontario, Canada - Leachate well 64-88 metaG | ecosystem: Engineered > Solid waste > Landfill > Unclassified | place... | reverse complement strand
GTATAGCTCTGTAGAGGACCCCGACCCAAAGGCGTTTATCTCTCGAGACTCGACAGGTGCTGCAAAACTATAGGTCAGTCTGACACTATTGTTATTATTTATGTAACTGACGGACGTCGCATATTCATTCGCTATACAGGTGTACCCTGGAACGCTACTAGTACTTGAAACTCTCCGGTAGTCTTGGCCACCTGTGGAGGTCCCGTTATATAGCTGCAAATAGGAAGGTGCTGTCCCAAAAGCTAATTTCCCATACCCAAAGTCTGTAATTAAATTATCAGAACGTTCCTCAAATAAAACCTCTCCGGTGATCTCATGTATAAGCTGGGCCTCGTAGACTCCTTTAAATTTCATAAGTAATTCCTCTTTTATAGGATGGACGTACTTCCTGCACAGGACACGCCTACCGTAATTTCTTCCTCGATAATTTCTGTATCTATGTGGTAAGTTTTAGTATTCATAGAATATCCGCCGGCAGACACTTGCACCCCCGCAGTCTCCGCCACGAGCTTGTTTACATATACTAGCGTTTTAGTTATACCAAAACCCCCTCCACAACTAACCCCTACCTTGGCTAACTCCCTTATCACCCCCGTTTCTTTTTCTGGGTTTATCTCTATCCGTTGTTCTACTGGCAAAGAGAATGCAGCCGCAAAACGAGATGACCCGTACACACCGTACGCCCCTGTAAACCCTATGTAAAAAGGGGATCCCTCCGAAGGTAACTTTATGAGCTCCCCGGTCTCCTCGGGGAGTATACTCTGTCTTAGTTCTATGTCTTTATCATACAGCTGGATACTATCCACCCTACTGTACCCCAAGGTTATCTGGGCCCTATCCACTAAATAAGGTACCGATATATAATACCCTTCCTCTGTTCCATCTGTATTGTAGAGGCTACCCTCCGAGAGTCCTCCTAATGTGTACGGCACGTACCCCTTCACTGTAGTGCTAGACACGGCCGAGGGACTCACCCTATTAATATTTACAAAAGGATCCGGCTGTATGATGGAATTGTTTACGGGGTAGTCCTCTTTATACTGGAACTCCGCTATATTACCCTCTACGTCCACCATCCTTTTGAATAAAGACCCGTTCTTTGAGAAAAGCACTGTAAGCACCCCGTCCTCAAAACTAAACTTAGGGTACAACCCTGCACCCAACACATGGGTGTCTCCTCCGGTCCACTCCCAATCCAGCCCGTTGTGTACCTGCTTCTTATAAAAGATCAGCTTAGCCCCGTCCCTGAAGTTATAAATACGTTCTATAGCGCTGCCACTTGTCTGAACTATTGCAATAAGGGCATAGTTTTCTTGATATGTGTCAAATAAGCCTATGTCTCCCGTGGTACTGTTTACCAGGACATATTTGTAAGAGGGTATCACCACTGGTAAAAAAGTTTCCGGCCAGGTGAGCGTCGTACCGTTTACTATTACAGACGAGGGAGCTAATCTTATTTCTGTATCTCCAGTCTTAGTACAAACATTTAAGTCTTGAGGAGCTCGAACTCCTGCCGAGTACACGAGGATAGACGCACCCGTACTGTGCTTTACCATAAAGGAGTTGCCCACTGTTAGTACTGGCTTATCCATAAAGGTGCTAGGGATGACGGGTCCCACCCTTATTAAGGGTCTGCCACTTTTTATGATTTTTGTATTCGCCACCCGTTACCCTCCTTAGGTCACGATAGTTCCGTGGATGTTGTTAGAGTGCACAGCCCCTTCCTCTACCCTTCGTAAATCTATACCCACTTCCTGTGTACCTATATCATTTTGATGGATATTAGCGTAACGGTAGTTATCCACCTCCACAGCCTGTAGGCCTCTAAATTTACTTCTCCGTACGGTTATAGACCCTCTCTGGGTAGACGCACCATTCACTGCTACCACACCCGCGCTATCAAAAGATAACTGATCCACCGTCACCGATAACCCGTTATCTACCGACAGACCCCCGAAGTTAGCCCAAGGGTCCTTCCCCAATCCCTTAACTTTACAGTGGGTCCTTTTTTGGATGACCCTATTCCCGTACTCCCCTGGATATAGTAAAAGAACACCACCACCTCTCAACATATCTAAGGCCAAATCCATGGAGGACACCGGTGATCTCATACCTCCTAAAGCCGTGTTGGACCCATTAAACGAGTCCACATATACTGTATTCCTCTTTCTTTCTAACCATATAAACTTCTGTAGGGCCACTGTATATTGTGTAAGCACACCCTCATAACCCACCTCTACCACGATCTCTTCTGGAAAGGGGTCCGCATCTGAATACCCCTCGTCTTGTATCTGAAGTACCCCTGACGTAGCGTTTATATAAAACAAGTGGAGAGGGTCTCCACTTACTATAACAAAGGTGTGGGGGCCCTCTCCATACTGAGGAGGTCTTATCGCCCCTATCATGTAATCGGCGCCTTTATCGTGAGGGACTTTGAAGGTGTAATCCGCCATTAGTTCCTCTCATACATGACTCGTATGTTTACTACGAAGCCCTCATCTATAACGCCCTTTATATCAGACCCTGGTAGATCCCAAGAGAGGGTGCTACCAGTCACCGTAAAGTCCACCCCGTACACCTGGGCTGGTCCTCCTATAGGGTCCACGGACACCTCGTCAGGTAATATAGGGGCATAACTTAGGGATAAACTACTACCCGGGAGGCTTCCTATATCCTCGAAATACTCTACTTCTAAAGCCATCTTAATCTCCTTTTAGCTCCAACCGCCGCCGCTACTTACATAGTTCCTACGAGACTGCACCCCAACCCTACTGTAAGGACCCAATGCTGCCGAAATACCAATACCAAAACGAGGCTGCTTTAAACCTTTCACTATCTTAATGGTACTTTTTGCCTCTTCCTTCAACTTATCGAAGCTTTGCTCCAAGTTCTCTTTCATAGACATGTACTTAGAACTTTTTTCCAAGTCTAAGGACACGCCCGAAATAGAGTAGTTAAACTCATCCGCTATCCAGTTTAGGGCTACTGCTCGGCACGCTCTCGCCCCCGCGCCAACTATGATCGCTGAGGACCAGTTGTATGGGAGGTTGTCTAGTGTTATGTCCGTTGCGGGGGGTGCCGAGTTAAAGTCGTACACAGTGTCCAGTAAATAGTAGTACAGCTCCTCATCTTCCCATATATACCCAAACACCTCTGTTTGGGTCTGAAGGAACTTTTCCGTCGAGGGAGGCCTAAACCTATAATTTCTATCGGGGTTGTTGTCCCTGAGGGATATCCTGAGCCTCTTTATGAGTTCATCCAAAAAAGGTAGCTGAGGAGGTCTAAAACCCGATTTATTTGTAACCGTTGAGGTATCCACTACATTGAAATTTTGTATCACCTGCATGATGGGGGAGGTGGCTTCTTCTTTAAAACTCCACCGTACTACCCAGTCCCCTATATTCGCGTCTAAGGGGATAGTTGTTGCCGCATAAAATTCACCTACCCCCGTGGACTGAGGTATCTGATTTGGTTCCCCTATCAACACCTCTAAACCTGTAGTAAAGTCAAAAACAGCATAGGTTATTGCGTACGGGTCTACTAATTGCCCGGCTCCGTTTCTTATGGATATCCTCAGGTCACTTGGCCCTGTTACCTGACCCTTCTGAAAAGCTACACTCATTATAGTTTCCCCTTACTTGTACAGCACGGATAGTTCGTCTTCTACTTCAGGAGCCTCTGTCTTAGCACCTTTTAGGCCTAATAGTTTTAGCATCTGATCATTCTCATTCTCGGGAAGCCCTTTCTTATTGTCTTTCTGCCTTTTCTCTACTAACGCCCCGATATCGGTATTGCTAGCCACCTTCAATTCGTACACCTGTTCCCCATCCAACTTAGCAGCATCTGCCGGTGTGATTACCTTTCCTGCTTGCTTTTCCTTGGCAGCAGCCTGTTCCACCTGGCGTAGCACATCTTTGAGGGCCATGAGTATCTTGTTCCTCTTACCCTCATATCTGGTGGTAAACATACCCGTTTTACCTTTGTCCTTCAGACCCAAGAATCTCTCTAGACCCATGGGGTCTTCCCCCTTAGCATACAGAATGGCTAAAGTCAGTATTTCATACAAGGTTCTTTGTTTCACTTCATCTACATCTACCTTGATCATCTCTACCCCTTTACACTATTACTACTGTTGCCGTTAAGTCCATATAAGGACTTGCTATTTTCTTGTCCGACACCCCTGCACTTTTGACCCAAAAGAGTGTGTCTATTGTCCTGGGTTCGTCCTCTGCCCGTACTTGATATTCCCAGCGTATTGCGTACCTTCCTGTAAACCACGAGTCCCCCACTATGAAGTTAGGTCGAAAAAGCCCTTCCCTCATCTTTAAAGGGACTCTCTCTGTGTAACCTATGGGATTAAAAACTTCGCTTTCTGGAAAGAAAAAACCCACAGCATAGGATACGTCATATGGTGAAAAAGGAGCTTGGGAGGTATCCCTAAAAGCTATAGTTAGATCTGCATCAGTAAGAAACATCCCGTGTTTCAGCACAGGGATTGCCGGGTTCTCTTTCATTACCGGCGGTACCTGTCCTGGATAGAGCGGATCCTCTATATAAAAACCACCCTCGGCGGGTGCTTTACAGAGGGACTCTTTCGAGATGTTGGGTACATAGGCAGTCATAGTAAAAACTGCGCTATGGATTAGAAGATTATCCTAGGCGCCTTCGTCTGCACCCTGTTCTAGGTCTTCGTCGCTTTCCATTGCAAGGATTAGTTCTAGTACTATGTAGACGATGTTGTTGTCGTAGTCTACCAAAGGGATATAATCTACCTGGCCTTCCCAAAGGAACTCCCCTAAACCATCTCTAAGTTCTGTGCTGTCTGCGCCAGGATACTCACTTACGATATAGGCAAGAACAGGTTTGTGAGAAATTTCTTCGAGAGTTTCTTTCCTCTCCGACACGAAATCAGATACTAAGGCATTTAGCACCCGGTAGTCTTCAGGGAGGTCCCCCTCAAACGGTACAGTCAGCTGCACATAGAGGACGAAATCTTCCTCATCTATACCCGCTACCTCTTTATTACCTGATTCATGTATTTCACCTACTAAAGGCTTGCCCCAGGTTATTTTCTTTTTGGCATCTTTTGTAGCCTCAAAAACTTCTTGGATAGTTAGCATATTATCTCCTGCTTCCTAAGATTTCCCCACACAAGGACTTTAATGATCTGATTTTATCCACCAACTCTAAAGCATCCACCTGTAGTTGGTGCGCTAAGTAGTCCTTAACCAGCGTACCCGCCAGGCTAGTCCTGTTGTCCAAATGGAAGTATACCCTGCCTTTATCTGACGAGTACCTTACTAACTTACAACCTGCTGCCATTAAACTTGCTGCCTGGTACATGTCACAGGTCCGGTATTCTTCTGTTTGTTCAGCCATTTTTATATGTCCTTTTGGATGTGCCCCTAGGGGGTGCGCCTATATCTGTATGTTTATTTACAGGTTAAAAAGAATATTTAAAGAATATGCTCGTCGCTTCCATACGCTACAAAACGAAAAAGGACTAAGGAGAGTCTCTCCTTAGTCCTACAAATGTTTTCTGAGCTCTAATGTTGCTTAGAAGTCACCAATGGTGTTGCTTGGGTCTGTTTTAGTACCCACAGTACCAGAACGAATACCTAAACCAGTAACGCCAGCCAAGGTGTCAGTTTCTTCAAAAACAAAAGCATCTTCAAATTTCTTTAAGATACCTTTTTCTCGAGATAACAACACGTTCCCTGAGTTTACTAAAGCAATGCAATCACCAGGATTAACAACAATGTCCTGCCCGATAGTGCCCATTACACCGCGACCTAACTGAGGACGTACACCTACGTCTTCTAAGTAAAGAGCACCGTAGTTCACACCGTCATAACGAATTACTGTATATTTTGAAGCCATGATAAGTTTCCTTTTTCGGTTCCTGTCCGTTCCCCACCCCACTATTGGGACTAGTTTTACAAGACTTTGTACTTTTGTTTATCTGTATTATTAGATTATGTCTTAGCCACCTCTATTAGGGGGCTGGTTTTGCTATGAGCGTGTACTCCACTTTACCAGGCACAGTGCCTGAGTAGTTTGAGTAGGTGATTAACATCGCACGGGCACCGAGAGGATCATTTTTAAGGTATATAGTTTCGGTCGCTATTACCCCCGTCCCAGAGAACGTCCTCTCTATCACAAATTCGTCTTCATAAAAAGGTACACTAGATACCGCCAAGGCTCCTCTCGCCGAGGAGGCTCCCGCTACCCACCCTCTAGCCGCTTCTGATAAAGCGGACAGCTGGGCGCTCTTAGCATAGTTGTCAATTTGTACACCCCTACGCACCCCTTCTGTCCCTACCGCCTTCGCAGGAGCTTCCGCTAGGTCACTTTCCCCATCCACCCCATTCACATAAGTCGCTTTGAAGTACAACGGGGTACTGGCAAAGGACACTGCGGCCAAGCTGATGTCTGCGCTCTGCACCTCTGCTAGGGATACCGTGATCAATATCCGCGGGTCGGAAATGCCTCGTTCTGATAGGTAGGGGATGGAACCTTTCACCTTATAGAAGGTAGCAAACTCCCCTACCGCTACATACACATTCAAGTACTCCGCGTCCAGTATACCTAACTCAGCTTTATCCACAAAAAGATTTACCTGATTACTGTAAACCTTTTCTAGTTGTAGCCTTATTGTTGTTGCCATGTCTCTGCCTCTTTTGTTTTAATGTCTTTCAAAACCGCTACGAAACCATTAACAGATTATGATTTCAAGAGGTTCCATTCCTGGAGCCACCCTTTCGCTATGTTCTCCCAGGAGTAGGCGACCGCTTTCTTGTGTGCTTTTTCTGCCCAGTACCAGCGGTAAGGCTCGTCTGTTAGTGTCTTTATTACTTCCGCTAAAAACTTTTCTTGGTACTCTTTAGTGAAAGACCACTGTGTGGGGTTCACTGTGTCTGGCCCTGTTATGTATATACCAGCCTCCCCCACTGTAGTCAACAACCCTGCTAAAGGGGTTGTTACTATAGCATTCTGGGCCAAGCCTGCTTCCACCGCGGATATACAAAAGGTCTCTGTGAACCACGTAGGATATGCCCAAACTTTGGCCTTCTTCTGGTACTCAGCAAGTTCCTTCTTAGAAACTCTACCTACATACTTCACACCCGGTTGGTCTAAGAGTCCTTTCAGTTTCTCGATCCTTGCTAGCTCTTCAGCGTTGTTCCTGGCCAGGGCCGCCTTTTCCCAATTCTCAAAGCCGTATGCAACCACTAATTCAAAGTCTGGCACCTCTTTAAGGATTTGAGGGACCATACCCAGCAACTGCAATAACCCTCTATCAGGAGATGAGCTGTAAACCGCCATGTTCTTCTTCTCTAATATGGGCACCTGGGCATACAGTTCTTGTCTTACGCCATTGGCCGTCAAAAACAATTGCTCTTGGGGTATCCCGTGATGCCTGTGCACAAACTCTTTATGCCATTCACTCAAAACACCATACTTTTTAACAGCCCATTTTTTTACATCGTAGTTTTTGTCCTGGTTCAACCAAATGTCATGTACCATTACATCTACCCTTCCAGCATGGAGCTTACCCTGGTTATACAAATCACAGGATCTTGATAACAGAAGGAAGTCTACGTGTAAATGTTGGGACCACTCAAAGTACTTACTGTAATGCAGGTAGGTTACTCCGTCCTTATCTTTTGCCCCATCCTCCACACAGTCGTTGAACACATACGTATCCGCACCCGTCTTACTAAACTCTGCCGCCAACTCCGCAGCCCATGTTTCAGAACCCGCCATACCTCTCTCAACAGTGTCCCTGTCCCATTTTTCCCATGCAGGACCTGTAAATATTACCACCCTAGGCTTCTTCCACTTTTCCTGATAAAGCCAGTGATTATATTTATCCTCTTTGTCGTATTCCTCTTTACCTTCACTTTGATAAGCCCCTCGACTTATACCACCAAAGTGGAAAACAAATGAATCTATAGCCTGCCCGGTGCGGTAGTTCATCTTTTTTAACCGCCGACAGTGGTCTAGATCCTCGCAACCGTTCTTATATAAAGGATCCAATTCTCCTACTTCAAGCCACGCCGACCGTGCAAATATTGTGGCATAGTAAGCTACCCACGGCTGCTCTCTGAACTGCCCATGTAGCGCACCATTAGAGCGTTCCATAAACTCATTTAGTTCTGCTAAGTGAGGGTTTATCTGGGGTATTGTCATGGCAGGTACTAACTCTAAACCAGCCTTCTGTAACCGCATCGGGTAATTAGGAGTCCCTTCTGTCCCGTGTAACCACCCCCTGTCACAGTTAGACAGAACACCGCATGCTGCTAACCTATCCTCTCTGTCCATTTTAGCAGCCAAGTTATCTAACCAACCCTTAGAAACAATTACATCTGAGTTTAATACCACAAAGTATTTGCCTGCACCGGACATATTTACACCGGCATTCACCGCTTGGGAAAAATTCTTTCTTTCACCCCTCTTACCTAATACAGTCACACCCTCTAAGGAGTCTAAGTACTGCCAAGTCTCTTCCCCCGAACCCGCATCAGATAAGATAATGTGATAGGGGTGATCCGTATTCGCACGTATGCTCTTTACACATTCTTTGAGGTACGGCACCTCATTGTATACGGGGACTATGATGGGGATAGCTGGTTTTGGTCCTTCTTCTACAGCTTTAGGGGTTATAACTTCTCGGGGTTCCCAAGATGTGAGAACTTTATCCCATTTATCAGCGATGGCCTCTATAGAATACCCTTGTACGCTATCTTTCCCATTCATGCCTATCTGTATCCTTTTATATACATCTTTTAACTCTACTAATGCTGCATACCAGTCTTCGGGGTTGTCACAAAGATAACCGTTTTCCTTATGCTTTATAAAGTCTAGATATGCCGGTAGTTTTGAGGCTATGACCGGGATACCTAAGGCCATGGCCTGGGCTGCCTTGATATTGGATTTTGCGGGCTGCTCTTTTACTCTTTGTGGGCACAGTACTACATGGGCACTTTTCATAACATCTTGCCAACCTTCCAAGCTCCACGGGACTGTCGCATTTTCCCATTCGGTACAAACCTCTAGCTCATACCCTGCCTCTGTTATAGTGTCCTTTAAGTACTCTGTCACTAGGTAGGAATTACCTCCCATACCTATGAACAAAGCTTTTAACTTTTCCTGACCTTGCAAGTAATTGTAGGGCTCCCCCTCTAACGGTTCATAGGCGTCCTCTATCACCGTAACTTTCTTTGCATACGGTTTTGCCATTTTTGCTAATTCTTTTGAACAGCATACCACTCCGTCAGCTAAGGATAACATTTCCGCTACATTGGTGATACCTATCACCCCCTCGTTAAAATCGAAAAGGACGAGGATGCCTTGCTCCTGCAACTTTTTTACTAGCTCCATATCCACTGGACTGTACGAGCTGAAGATAGCTATGTCCAAAGTGTCCTTAGCTTTTGCTACTACGGTGTCTACGGGGACTCTGTGATAATTACTGTGTACATCCGCAGCGTACCCCCTCTTCTTCATCTCTAACAGTAAGTTTAATCTTCGTATTCTTTGTGAGGGGTATTCTGGTACTATGACTTCCTCAAAGAAGCCTATTCTATACTGGGACAAAGGGCCTGTCTTTCCTTGAGGGGTTTCTTTAGCTTTCCTTAACTTCTCTTGTAGATAGTTCACGTTGCCTACGTACGCCGCGCTACCCGGGCTAATCTCTAGGAATTTTTGCGCACAGAGAAGCGCCCGCTCCACATTGTTAGTCTCATCATACAAGAACATTAGTTTCTCTAGTGGTTTTTTATTGTAGTATGAGGGGTCCGCTGCAAAAAGGCCATCTGCTTTTTTAGTCAATGCTTTTTCTAGATACTGTATCGCCTTGTTCTTATCTTTACTTAAATGTACTTCTATGTCAGCAAGGAGCACATACACCTCTGCGTACTCTTCACTGATAGTGAGAGCTTTTAGCAGGGTCTCCCTTGCTGCTCCTAAATCTTGTTTTTCTTTGAGATACCTAGCAAATCGTATATGTGCTTGTATCCGATTCTGGTAATAGTCATTGGGGCCGTTCAGGTACTCTTTTAGGGCCTTGATAGATTTTTCCCTCTCTCCCGAATCAAAAAGATCTTTTACATAATAAAAGATATTTCTGGGGGAGGCTTTCCCACTACCATAAAGCTTTTCCAAAATACGTAGATTTCTGTCAGTGTGTGTGGTTTTAATGCGCCTATGCTCTACACTAATGTCAAACCTTTCTAAATGGGGCACATTTGAATATATTGGAAGATATTCATGTATAGGGTCGCACCATCGGTACACTGGATCATTTAATGTGATTCTTTCCCTAGGTAAGGTCAGTAACACTTTGTCTCCCGACCATGAGTAATTATAATTCATTAGCACATAGTGCACCTGGCATTTTTCCAAAACACTACTTTTCAAATCTTGCAATTTACGGTATGCCTCTACACTTAATTCATCATCAGCGTCTAACCACATGATGTACTTACCTTTCGCCTGGTCGTAACAGTAATTTCTTGCAGCCGAGAAATCATCTACCCACTTAAAGAAGGGAGTCCTTGCTGCATACTTTTTGGCCACGGCCTCTACTTGTGTATCTTCGTGTGTCCTTGTTACTATTATCTCGTCAAACAAAGAACCTTGGGTACTTCTTAGACATCTCTCTAATTCTACCTGTTCCTCTTTACCCACTATGATGCACAGGGATAATAGCGTGTCCCCCTTAGTTTTTGCCACGGTATTCCTCACATTTCTCGTTTTTTTCTTACGATGTTTAGCAGCACTCACGATATCCCTCGCATTTCTCGTTTTTTTCTTTCGACAAAATCGGCCAGGGCTACCCTTGCCTCCTCGGCAGGATCTGTCAT
>Ga0172381_10007413_pt1 | contig 10865 bp, 13 predicted proteins | sample Leawel6488metaG_FD_119754 | JGI IMG/M metagenome (GOLD analysis project Ga0172381, IMG submission 119754) | Leachate microbial communities from a municipal landfill in Southern Ontario, Canada - Leachate well 64-88 metaG | ecosystem: Engineered > Solid waste > Landfill > Unclassified | place... | reverse complement strand
GAAACGAAAAATATTATCCACGAAGAACAGCACGTCTTGATGTTGCTCGTCCCGGAAATATTCTGCAATGGACAAACCAGACAAAGCCACCCGAGCGCGAGATCCTGGCGGTTCATTCATTTGACCGAAGACCATGGACACTTTATCCAGCACGCCGGATTCTTTAAACTCATGATATAAATCATTACCTTCCCGAGTTCTTTCTCCGACACCGGCAAAAACGGAATAACCACCATGCTCGGACGCGATATTATGAATCAGTTCTTGAATGATAACTGTTTTACCGACACCGGCGCCACCAAACATACCTACCTTACCGCCTTTCACAATCGGGCAGATTAAATCAATGACTTTAATACCGGTCTCTAAAATTTCAGTCTGGTTGGATTGATCGGTAAATTTTGGAGCGACACGATGAATCGGATATCTCTTCTCGGTTTTAACCGGAGCACCGCCATCAACCACTTCGCCTAAGACATTAAAAATCCGACCCAGGGTTTCCTTACCGACCGGAACACTGATGGGAGAGCCCGAATCAACGGCCTCATCGCCTCGTTTCAAACCATCGGTAGTTCCCATGGCAATAGTGCGAACTAAATTAGACCCGGTATGCTGGGCCACCTCTAAAACTAGGGGTTTCCCGTTGTTGTCCACCTCTAAAGCATGGTGGATTTCCGGCAGTTTCTCGGCAAAATAGACGTCAACGACGACGCCGATGACTTGCTTGATGATTCCAATGTTTTTCTTGTCAGACATATGGTTTATTGACAAATTATTTTATTTATGTTAAATTATAATTAAGTTATTTAAAAAAATTTATTATGCGAGAAAGAAAGGTAATTAAAGAAACGAGGGATTTTGTGCGCTGGCTATGTGTTTTCGGATCATTTTTCGGCGTTATCGGTCTCGGCTGCATATCGATGTTTTTCTTCACTCAAGAAAGGGATCGTGGTATATATCTTCTAATTGGATTGATTGCCACTATCTTTGGAATCATCGCTTTAGCCGTTGCTTGGCACAATCACCGCAAGATGAAAAGAATATTGTCCCAGGCCAAATAAAAACCTCAACCCTAATTTTCTTAGAAAACTGCTTAAAAATAAAAGCAGTTTTTTTATTTTACGCCAAGGCATTGGCGCCGGCTGAAATCTCAGCGATCTCGGCGGTAATGCTGGACTGGCGCGCCTTGTTATAAAACAAAGTTAACTCGCTGACCATATCGGAAGCCGACTCGGTGGCTTGATGCATGGCCGTCATTCGAGCACTATGCTCGGAAGCATTGGACTCCAGTAAGGCTTGATACAATTGGACCTCAACCAGGCGCGGTACAATTCTATCCAAAACTTCTTTGGGGCTTGGTTCAAAAGCATACTCATATGTAAATTCACCTGACTGTAAATGTTCTTTGGATTTTTCTTCGATATATTCGCGACTGGTACCGACTGCTTCATCTTTTCCTACCACACCCAAAAATTGATCAGTCGCATCAATGTCCACCGGTAATAGTTGTTTGACGCGCGGAATTTGTTTGGCGCCACTGACAAAATCGGTATAAGCCAACATTACTTTATCATACTTGCCGGATAAATAATCGGAAATTACCATGCGGGCAATGGGGTTGGTCTCGGCGGCGGATAATACCAAATCTGATTTAGGGAATTCGGCGAAGATATTATATTTTTGTTGAGCCATAACAGAACCCTTACGACCGACCAAAACAATATCGGTCTCAACATCATATTTTTTCAGGGACTCCTTGGCCTTGCCCATAATCGCGGCGTTAAAACCACCGCATAAACCACGATTAGAAGTAATCAGAATCAAGGCCACTTTTTTAACCTCATTTTTTTTGGTTAACAAAGGATGACCGATTTCATTGTGACTGGCGGAAATCTTGGCCAAATGCAAAATCGTCTCCCAACTTAAATTAGCATAAGTGCGAGTCTTCAAAACGGCTTCCACCGCCTTTCTCATTTTAGCTGCCGCCACCATCTCCATCGCCTTGGTAATCTTCTTGGTATTGGAAACGGATTTGATGCGGCGTGATATTTCCTTGGTCTTCGCCATATATTATTTAATCAAATAATCTAATGTCGCTTTATAATCTTCCACCACTTTTTTGATTTCAACTTCAACTTCCTCGGTCAATTCTTTTTTCTCTTCAATCAAAGTCAAGGCCTTGTTATTCAAGTCAGCATATTTCATCAAGCCATCTTCAAACTCACGGGTTTTTTCCACCGGGACGTCATCAATATAACCGTTGATGAGGGAATAATAAATCAAAACCTGCTTGGTAACATGCACCGGTAAATATTGATCCTGTTTGAAAATTTCATAAAGTCTCTTGCCCCGTTCTAACTTCTTTCTGGTATCTTCATCCAAATCAGAACCGAATTGAGCAAAGGCCGCGAGTTCGCGATATTGCGCCGCTTCCAGACGCATCTTGCCGGCCACTTTCTTCATAGCCTTAATCTGCGCCGAAGAACCCACGCGTGACACGGAAAGACCCGCGTTCACCGCCGGACGTTGACCTTGGTAGAATAAATCCGGTTCCAAATAAATTTGACCATCGGTGATAGAAATCACGTTGGTTGGAATATAAGCGGACACATCGCCGGCTTGAGTTTCAATAATTGGTAGAGCGGTAATGGAACCGCCCCCGAAATCAGCATTCAACTTACAAGCTCTTTCCAATAATCTGGAATGCAAATAGAACACATCGCCCGGATAAGCTTCCCGTCCCGGTGGGCGTCGTAACAATAATGAAATTTCACGATAGGCGACGGCGTGCTTGGATAAGTCGTCATAAATAATCAGCACATCTTCACCTTGATCCAAAAAATATTCGGCCATAGCACAACCGGTATAAGGGGCGATGTATAACAAGGAGGCAGAATTAGAGGCACCGGCCAAAACAATGGTGGTATAAGCCATGGCTCCCGCTTCTTCCAATTTAGCGACGATATTAGCAATTTTAGATTCCTTTTGACCAATAGCCACATAAATACATTTCATGTTCTGGCCTTTCTGGTTAATGATAGTATCAATGGCGATGGCCGTTTTACCGATTTGGCGATCACCGATAATCAATTCTCTTTGACCGCGACCGATTGGAATCATGGCATCAATGGCCTTAATACCGGTCTGGACCGGTTCTTTCACTGAAGCCCGAGTAATAACGCCCGGGGCAATTTTTTCCACCGGATAAAACTTAGCGGCCTCAATTTTTCCTTTGCCGTCAACCGGAGCGCCGAGCGGATCAACTACCCGACCGACCAAATTCGGACCGACCGGAACTTCCAAAATTCTCTTGGTGCAGACCACTTCATCGCCTTCTTTAATGGCGGTAAATTCGCCTAAAATAATGGCACCGACTAAAGTCTCTTCCAAATTCAAAGCCACGCCGACAATTTCTTGTCCGCCGGATTTAAAGATTAGAATTTCAGACATCATGGCATCGGATAATCCCGAGACCAAAGCAATGCCGTCAGAAACTTTTAAGACGCGACCAACGGTCTGTTCCTTGGCTTCGGCTTGATAACCGGCGATGCGGTCTTTCAGTTGTTCAATGATAAAATCTTTCGTAGTTGACATATATTTTTTATATTTTATTTAGATCTAAATTATTATTTGTTCATTTCATTTTTTAAATCACTCAAAGATCTTTTCAGGCTGGCATCAATCACTTGATCTTCATAGCGCAAGACAAATCCGCCCAAGACATCAGCGTCAACCTTCTCCGCCAAAACTATTTTTTTTGCTCCAGTTTTAGTTTTTAAATATTCTTCAATCCCAACTTTAGTTTCATTCGAGATAGCTCGAGCGCCAGTAAGTTCCGCGGCTAATTCGCCCTGAGCCTGGTCCCAAATTTTGGAAAAAACAGCCAAAATCTCATCCAATCGATTCAGGTCGCGATTTTCCAACATTATTTTAGCGAAATTATCCAGAGCCACTTTAACCTCAGAATCGCTACTGGCAGAAATTGTTTGGACCAAACTCTCCGCATATTGTCGCGCTGAAATCTTCATAATTATTGATTAATTATTTCTTTGATCAATTCCTGATCTTTACTATCAGTCATTTTAGATTTAATCACCTTCTCTACCGCCAAAACTACCAAACCGGCAATTTCTTGCTTCATTTCCTTTAATGATTCTTCTTTCTCTTGGGCAATCTTAGCTTTCTCACCGGCGATAATAGCCGCTACTTCTAATTTGGTTTTTTCAATCAATTTTTGTTTGTTAAGTTCCGCCGCCTGGTTAGCCTTTTCCACAATGGCCAGCGCATCTTTTTTGGCCTCATTTAAAACTCGGGTCTGTTCCACATTGGTCTCGGCCAATTTCTTTTCGACAGCCTTAGCGTCGTCCAAACTCTTTTCAATCGTAGTGGTTCGCTCTTGCATCACCTTGGCAATTGGCTTAAAGGCAAATTTATATAACACAAAAAAGATAATCGCGAAGTTGATTAACTGAGCCAAGAATAATTTAAAGTCAATGTGAAAAATAGATATTAAGGATTCCATATAAAAAATAATTAATTAGATAATAACCTCACCACTGCCCCTAGAAATAGAAGCAGTTCGTCAAATTACTATTTGATACTGAAAGCGATAACCAGCGCGTAAATAGCGATAGCTTCCGCAAACGCACAAGCCAGTAACATTGGCACTAAAATTTTGCTAGAAGCTTCCGGATTGCGACCAATCGCCTCCATGGCTTTAGCGCCGATGAAACCGATACCTAAACCGGTTCCGATAGAGCCCAAGCCGATAGCCAGAGCCTTAGCTAACATCACGTTTTCCATAGTGTTAATAATTATTTATAATTTATTAATTAATCAAAAAATTAATGCTCCTCGGCAGTTGTGGCAATAGATAAATAAATCAAGACCAGAATTGAAAAAATCAGAGCTTGAATCAGACCGACAATCACTTCCAAAAACATAAACGGTAACGGCAAACCGAAAGCTAAAATAGCGGACATGGAGGCCAACAATACTTCACCGGCAAAGATATTGCCGAACAACCGGAAGGACAAGCTGGCGACCTTAGCCAATTCACCGACAACTTCAATCAAGCCGACAAAAAACTTAATCGGATTAACCAGTAAAATAGTGGGATCTTTGATAACTTTTTTAGGGATTTCCAACAAAATCTTGAAATTAACAAATTTATTCAGATATTTCCACCAACCAATAGCCAGTACTCCCATAATATGGCTGGCTACCACCGCTAAAGTGGCGAGAGCCAGAGTTGTATTTAAATCAGCCGTCGCTCCGCGGAAATAAGGGATAAATAATTTATGTCCGTCTTCAGCCACAATTTGACCGATAGAACCGACTCCCGGCAAAAGCCCCATCCAATTATTAAGCAAAACAAAAAAGAAAAAAGCCAAAACAAACGGAGCAAACTGCAAGGTTTTTTTCCGACTGCCGGTAACCGAATCAAAAATATCAAAAAAAGCTTCAAAAATCATTTCCAGCCCGTTCTGCAAACCGCGTGGCACGGACTTAATCTTTCCTTTCAAAGACCAGGCTAAAACTAAAACAATCAGCACCACCAACCAAGAATTAATCATGGAGTTGGTTATCGGCCAATTACCGACGTGGAAAACCGGTTCGGCATACAAAGTATTCTCATGCAGAATTTGATCTCCACCTTCGCTATTTACAGTTGTTTCCTTGGCACTAACAGACATATTATTTACGCTTATCAATATTTTTATATTCCTTTAAAGTATTTTTTACCAAACCAACCATGGAAATGGCGAAAGACAAGCCAACCAGAAGCAGAAACCAACGGGGCGAACTATTATATCTTTGATCCAGCCATTTACCCAATAAAGCTCCTAAAATAATCGGAAAAACAATCCAGACCGACAGCCGAAAAAACATCTGTAAAGGCTCCACCCAATAATTCTTTCCTAATTTCTTTTCGGGCATATTAGCACCAAACAAAACAAGAGCCTTTGCCCTTGATTGTTATAATCAAATCACATTTTCTTAACATTTTATTATAGGTACACACCCCCAAAAAAGTCAAGGGTGGGCCAAAATCAAAAAGGTTGACAAAACCAGGATAAAGTTATAATATCTCGACACCATAGAATTTATTAACGACCATTCAAAAATACCAAAACCATGACCGAAGAAATCACCATTGGCTCACCCGTTCTCTGCGTCGGAGTTTGGGGCGAAACTGGCCGAGAAATGCCCTTTAGAATCAGCGAAATTGAAGTTCCCGAGTACGGCAAAGAGTATACCGTTCGGAGCGTCATTGAAAACAAGCATGGGATCGGGGTTAGATTAAACGAAATCGTAAACCCCGAGTTTTACTTCCAAGATATCGAGAGAAAGGAAGAACCGACTTTTGATATCAAAAAATTTCAGCTGATCAAAAAGAAAAAGTAAACGGCTCAAACTTAACTAGAAAAAAATCGCAATCAACCAATTGCGATTTTTTATTTGGGAAAAATAAAAAAGAAAGCTTGTTAACTTTCTTTTTTGAATCTTCCTTTATTGTCAAAGGATCTCCTCGGAAATATACCTCAGACAAGCGAAATAGATTTTGTTGATTTCGGCCAATTGGTCTTTATTAACTTCCGTCTGAATAATTTTTCTGTGAAGATAATCACATTCGTCCTGCGAAGCATAAGTACGAACGACTTTAGAAAGGCCGGGATCTCCTGAGCAGCAATCGTCAGTCAAACAAATTATGGAAGACAAGATATCGTCATTATTATAGACCTGAAGCTGAACTAATCCCAGCATGGATTGCGATTCCAAATTTATCGGTCTAAATAAATCAAGGCTACTTAGCCGATTATTAAAGGAGATTTTAATTTCTTTTCCTATCCCTCCATGACAATCCGACCAATCATACCCTTTTTTGACAGCCTTATTAATAATGGTTTCAATCTCTTCAGAAAACTGTTTCTGAGTTGGTGCGCCATTGGGTAAATACTTTTCAATTTTTTCCTGAAGCGTTTGAGCCTTAGGTGGCTCCGGTGGCTGACTGCAGCCCAATACTAAACAAATTAAGGCAATGGAACATAATAAAAATAAATTTTTCATCTCTGAATCCTCCGATGATTAGTTAGTAATTCTAGTGATTTTTTAAAGAGCTATTTTAGTTTATTATTATAATCAATATAACCATACTTTGATTGAGAAGTCAATAATGCAACAAAAAATAGCTTAGAATTAAGCTATTTTTAAAGAGTCAAAAAATAATCTATTTAATACAGCGGACCGAAAATCCCAAGTTGGAAGCACTCGCATAACGACCAACACTGGTTACGCCCGGCTCCATATATCGAGTCCAATCGCTTAGAGAGGACGAGCGGAAATACATAATTGCTGCGTGGAGATTAAACGATCCGTCGGCGACGCGATAACCGGCCACTATGCCGTCAAATCCAGAGCTACCGCCATCAAGCAGCGCCGTTCCGGCCGGACTACAGGCGTAACTGCTGTTGCGACTACCGCTACAATTAGCTTCGGTGGACGGCACGGCATAGAATAATTCCAGGGTATGCCATTCGGCGTCGGTCGGCACATGCCAACCGGTCGGGCAAATACCTTGAGTGCCCTCAGTGGCCACATATTGCATCGCCTCATCTCGTTGATACAGACCGCCATCAATGGTACAATTGGCCGAATTGTCATCATAACAATATTTCTCCAAAGTACTATTATCGGTTTGCTCGGTAACGCCAGACACCATAGTGCCGACATTTAAATTTTCTTTCATCCAACATTGATCACCGATAGTTACCGTATTATAGGTCTGACCATCATAAAGAACTGAAACCGGACAACAAATCCCTTCCACTATTCCTCCGGGCGTGGCGCATTTATTGCCGGCCGTCAAAGTGCCAGTGGTATTGCCCACGCAGAAAGAAATAGTATAGGTGCTGTCGCTCTCGGAAGAATAGGAAAAAGAATTGCGACCGTTGCTGCAGGAACCATCCGCCGGAGTGGGGGCCGAAGGAATAACTTGCATATAAGTTGAGGTGCCGGCCGAGGAAGTGGAATAGATTTGGTTGGTGTTCCATTCGGTGGCGGTCGGATATCTCCCCTTGTCATTAAAAAATAATTCCAGGGCGGTTTGGATTTGTTTCATATCCCCCACCCGTTTGGCGTCACGACTCTTAGCCCTGGCATTTTGCAGGGCGATAACCGAAATAGTGGCTAAAATACCGATGATGGCGATAACCACCAGAAGTTCAATGAGAGTAAAGGCTTTACGATATTTCATATAAAATAAAGCAAAAAACGGAGATAATTTATAACTGTTGATATTATATCATTTTGCCTTTGCAAACACAAAAATAGTATTGATTGTAGCAATTAAAGCCCAAAAACTCTCTGGGCATTAGCAAAAGTCGCATCCTCCACCTCTTTAATATTCATAACCTTAATCTGGGCGATTCTTTCGGCTACATATTTCACGTAGGCCGGTTCATTTCTCTTCCCTCTATATGGCACGGGGGCCATATAGGGAGCATCGGTTTCAATCATAATTTTTTCCAGAGGGAAATTTTTAATCAGTTCATCCCAATTCTTGGCAAAAGTAATGAGGCCGGTAAAAGAAATCATTAAATTCAATTTCTGGTACTCCTCGGCCAGTTTCTGATCCCCCGAAAAACAATGAATCACACCCCATTCTCTGGTTTGATCTTTTTTATATTTCTGATAAAAATCGGTTAGGATGGGCAATAAATCTTCGTGCGCCTCCCGGCAATGAATGATAACCGGCAGGTTTAGATTGTGCGCCAATAACAACAGTTCTTTTAGGACTGCTTGCTGTCTCTCTTTTACTTCTGGGATATTTTTGTCGGGAGGTAAATGATAATAATCCAAACCAATTTCACCGATAGCCACCACTTTTTTATCGTTCTTGGCTAGTTGGTAATAATAGTCATAATCAAATTTTTCGGCTCGACTGGTAAACTCATACTTCCCCTCCGCGCTATCATTCTTGACGGCGATATCTTCCAGGTGAATTGGGTGCAGTCCAATAGCGGCATAAACGCCCTCCGGATATTTGGCGGCGTATTCTGTGGCGCGCCGAGAAGTTTTTTGCTCTGAGCCAACCAAAATCATCTGGGTGTTATCAGCTAAAGTCTTTTCTATTATAGCGTCAGCATCGTCTTTAAAATCCTTGAAATTCAAATGGCAATGAGTATCAATATACATAAATTAAAAGTTAATTTCATCCATTATTTTTTGTTCTTTTTTGCTTAGTCCTTTCGGAATTTTGACTGTCACTTCCACCAGATGATCACCGCGAGAGCGACTGTTTAAGATTGGGACGCCCTTATCCTTCAAGCGAAAAGTAGTGCCGGATTGGGTACCTTCCGGAATTTTTAAGGTTAATTTTCCATCCACCGTTTCCACTTCAATCTTGTCTCCCAAAATGGCTTGTTTGACGCCAATCGTTTCCTTGGTATGAATATTATAATCATCCCTCACAAATTTCTTGCTGGGGCTGACTTTCACCCGTAAAAATAAATCGCCCGCCGGATTGCCTTTAGCTCCCGCATCTCCTTGGCCGGATAAACGAATTGATTCTCCGGTATTAATGCCCGCCGGAATTTTTACCTTCAATTTTGCCTCCGAAGATTTGACGCCTTCACCCGAACAATTTTTGCAGACTTCACTGTATCTCTTACCCGCGCCATGACAATGTGGGCAAACTGATTCCACTCGCATACTACCTAAAATAGTGCGTTGAATTTGAGCAATTTTTCCCTGGCCCTTACAAGTGGCGCAGGTTTCTACCTTGGAACCCGGCTCGGCGCCACTGCCTTTACAATGAGTACAATCGGCTAAACGATGGAAATTAATTTCTTTTTCCACACCAAAAACCGCTTCCATAAAATCCAGAGTGACTAGCATTTCCAAATCTCGGCCACGAGTTCTTTGCTGGCGTCCGCCTCGACCGCCGCCGAAACCAAAAACATCGCCCATCCCGCCGAATAAATCGCCTAAATCGCCAAAATCAAAATCACCGCCGGAAAAGTTCTGCCATTGAGCTCCGCCACCACCGGCTTGACCATTTTGAAAACCGGAACCGAATTGATCATATTGTTTTCTTTTGTCGGTATTACCCAAAACCTGGTAGGCCTCATTGGCTTCCTTAAACTTCTCGGCATTACCGCCCTTATCGGGATGATGTTCGTGCGCCAATTTCCGAAAAGCGGTTTTAATCTGATCTGGGGTGGCTGACTTATCAACTCCCAAAACTTTATAATAGTTTTTATTCATAATTTAATTGTTTTTATCGTAGTCGACCATAAATTCCTTGAGAGCCAAATTGGCTTCTTTGCTGCTGCCCATATTAGCAACCAGGCGCAGCGCGCCGGCCCCCAGAGCCTTTTCGATTTCTCTTAAATGCATAATTTGGCCGGTAAACAGGCCTAATTTAAATTTATTCCAAATAACCGATTTATCTTCCCGGTTGTTCCAGGAGATCTTATCCATGATCCACTCCACGGTCTGGCAATAATCAAAACCATAGGTAAATTCTGGCGCTTTCTGTGCTTCCTCGGCACCGATATTTAATTCTTTGTTCAATTCATCTTGATGTTTAACTAAAATCTCTTTAGTTAGCAGGTCGGTAATGGCTTCATTAAAACCGCGAAACAATTCACTGACATCCACATCAGATTCCGCTAAATCAATGTTTGATTTTTCCAAAAAGTTATTAGAAATCTTCTTAGCGCGCACACTATGGTAGCCTCCCTTGCCGGAATCAATTTCACCAGCCAGATTAAAATCATAACGAGTGACAGAATAAGCATGAATCATTTCATGCAGAATTATATGACGCATTTTAAAACGATTAGTCTCATTATTTTTCT
>Ga0172381_10007412_pt1 | contig 10865 bp, 9 predicted proteins | sample Leawel6488metaG_FD_119754 | JGI IMG/M metagenome (GOLD analysis project Ga0172381, IMG submission 119754) | Leachate microbial communities from a municipal landfill in Southern Ontario, Canada - Leachate well 64-88 metaG | ecosystem: Engineered > Solid waste > Landfill > Unclassified | place... | reverse complement strand
TTTCTTCTAAAATTAAGAAATTAAAAAAGAAACATGGATATTAAATTTAAAAAGTTATCAAAAAATCAGATTGAATTCGAAATTGAAGTAGATAAAGAAAAATTTGATTCTCTCTATGAAACAGCTGTAAAAGAAGCTAGTCAAAATATTGAGATTAAAGGATTTAGAAAAGGTAATGCTCCTAAAGAGGCTGTTATTGAAAAGATTGGGAATGAAACTCTTTTAAGTATGTCTGCAGAAGATGCTATTAAAGAGAGCTATATAGAAGCTTTAAAACAACTTGAGGATGGGAAACTTACTGAAGAGAAAATTGAAGTAATTGCTCAACCAGAAATTGATGTTACTAAAATGGCTAAAGGAGATTCATTTATTTACAAAGCTAAAGTTTTTATTCTTCCTGATGTAGATCTTCCTGATTACAAGAAGATGGCTAAGGGAGTTAAAAAGGAGAAAATTGAAGTAACTGATTCAGAAATTGAGAATTTAAGAAAACAAAAAGAAGCGGCTAGTAAAGAAAAAAGAAGACAAGAAATTATTACTGAAATTGTTAAAAAAACAAAAGTAGAAATTCCTAGTGTTCTTGTTGAAAAAGAACAAAACAACATGCTTGAAGGAACTAAAAAAGGAGTTTATCAAAATCTCCAAATTAGTTTTGAAGAATATTTAGGTAAAATTAATAAGACAGAATCAGAATTTTTTGATTCTTTAAAAGATGACGCAGAGGATAGAATTAAGAAATATTTAGCTTTAAGAGAAATCTCTAAAATAGAGGATATTAAAGCTGAAGATAAGGAAATTGAAGCTAAAATTGAAGAAATGCTAAACAATTATCCTGATAAAGAACAGGCAAAAAAGGAAATTGACTTAGATAGTGCTAAGACATATTATAAAGAAGTAATAGAAAACGAAAAGGTATTTAACCTTTTAGAAGAATTATGAATCTAATTCCAACAGTAATTGAGAAAAATCAGGATGGGATGCAAGCCTATGATATTTATTCTAGGCTATTAAAAGATAGAATTATCTTTTTAGGAGGTGTAATAGATGATAATGTAGCAAATTCTGTGATTGCTCAGATGCTATTTTTATCATCAGAAAATCCTAAAAAAGATATTCAATTATACATAAATAGTCCAGGAGGTTCAGTAACATCTGGTATGGCTATTTATGATACAATGCAACATGTTCAACCTGATGTTTCAACTGTTTGTGTTGGAATAGCTGCTTCTATGGGAGCAGTACTTCTAGCTTCAGGGAAGAAAGGAAAGAGATTTGCTCTTCCCAACTCTGAAGTAATGCTCCATCAAGTGATGGGTGCGGCTGAAGGACAGGCAACTGATATTGAAATTTCTGCTAGGCATATTTTAAGAATTAAAAAGAGATTGAATGATATTTTAGAGAAACACACCGAACAAAAATATGACAAACTAGAGAAAGACACCGATAGAGATTTTTATCTAACAGCTGAAGAAGCTAAAGAATACGGCGTTATTGACGAAGTAATCAAAGCTAAAATATAAAAGATTCTAAATTAAATTCTAAAGGGTTCTTATTATTAAGAGAGTAGTTTTTATTAAATAAAAGAATTAAAAGGTCATTAATTAATTAAAGAAAGAAATATGGAAAACATTTTAATATTTGTCATTATCGGAGCGATCTCAGGAATAGTAGGTTCTATTTTTGGATACTTTGTAAGACAATCAATTGTTAAAAAAAGAAAGGGTTCAATAGAAGCTTCTTTACAAAAGAAAACTGAACAAGCAAAGAAAGATGCAGAAAAGATTATTGAAGAAGCTAAAGAGCAAGCTAAAAAATATTCTAAAGAAGCTAAAGAAGAAGAAGAGAATAGAAGAAGAGAAGTAAATAAAACACAAGATATTCTTCTTCAAAGAGAAAGACTTTTAGAGAAAAAGATTTCTGATTTTGATCAGAAAGAAGTAGATTTTGCTGGAAGAGTTGAAAAAGTTAGAAAAATTAAAGAAAATCTTCTTGGTTTAAAAGAAGAAGTTGAGAAGAAATTAGAAAAACTTTCAGGAACTAGTAAAGAAGATGCTAAAGCTGAACTATTAAATAAAGTAGAACAAGAGAATGAAAGTGAAATTATGGAGAAAATGAGAAGATTAGAAGATGACGGGATTCAAAAAATGGAAAAGAGGGCTAAAGAAATTCTTGCCTTTGCTATTCAGAAGTGTGCCCTATCACAAGCTCAAGAAATTACTACTTCAACAGTATCTCTTCCTTCAGATGATATTAAAGGAAAGATTATTGGGAAAGAAGGAAGAAACATTAAAACATTAGAAAGATTAACTGGAGTAGAAATTATTATTGATGAAACTCCAGAAACAGCAATTATCTCTTCTTTTGATCCAGTTAGAAGACAGATTGCTAAGTTAGCTTTAGAAAAATTAATGCAGGATGGAAGAATCCAACCAGCTAAAATTGAATCTAAGGTTGAAGAAGCTGAAAAAGAAATTACTGAACAAATTAAAAAATCTGGAGAACAAGCTGTTTATGATTTAGGTGTAGTTGGTTTTGATCCAAAGATTGTTCAATTAGTTGGAAGATTAAGATTTAGAACAAGTTATGGTCAAAATGTATTACTCCACTCAATGGAAGTAGCTCACATTGCTTCTGCTATAGCTGGAGAATTAGGAGCTAATGAAACTGTTTGTAAAAAAGCTGGTTTACTTCATGATATTGGTAAAGCTGTAGATCATCAGTTTGAAGGATCTCACGTTGATATTGGTGTTAAAATTTTAGAGAAGTTTCATGTTGATAAAAATATTATATCAGCCATGAAATCTCATCATGAAGAATATCCTGCAGAGAGTTTAGAAGCTATTATTATCCAAGCTGCAGATCAAATTTCTGGAGCTAGGCCTGGAGCCAGAAAAGATACAGTTGAAAATTACATTAAGAGATTAGAAGAGTTAGAAGGTATTGCTAATTCCTTTAAAGGAATTGATAAGGCATATGCTATTCAAGCTGGTAGAGAATTAAGAGTTTTTGTTAAACCTAATGAGATTAATGATATGGAACAAAAGAAATTAGCTAAAAAAATTGCTGATAAGATTCACGAAGATCTTAATTACCCTGGAGAAATTAAGGTGGTAGTTATTCGTGAGAACAGAATTATTGAGCATGCTAAATAATCTTGATTGATTTACTTTAGAAAACCACTGAATCTTTCAGTGGTTTTTTATTTGACTATTATAATTTAAAGTTGTAAAAAAGAAGTATTATATTGTAAATTTAAAATTTAGGAGGAAGGAGTAATGGAAAAGATTAGGAATAGGATAAACCAACTTACCAACATCATAGTCATAGCCTTCTATGAGATAATAATTAGAATTCTAACTTTTCTAATAGGAAAGCAAAATTTCTAAATATTTCTTAATAGTGTCTAAAAAAGGGGTGGTAAAATTACTGTTCCTCTTTTTTTAATAATATCTAATTAAATATGAAACCATTAATTAAAATATAAATACTAACTATCCTAATCTACTATTGGAGTTAGAAGAAATATGGTTGACTATTGTAATTTAAAGTTGTAGAAAAGAGCCATATTGTAAATTTAAAATTTAGGAGGGAGAAAAAATGAAAAAGAATTTTGCTAATATTGTAACTGGGAGTAGAGGGGTTTTGAGTATTGGTGTATTTTTTCTAATACTTAATGATCTTCTAATTTGGGCATCTGTGATACTTATTTTAGCAATAGCAACAGACTTATTTGATGGGAAGATAGCAAGAGGGTTAAAAATAGAGTCAAGATTAGGAGAAATTTTAGACCCTATTGTTGATAAAATTTTAATAGTTTTAACAACAATAGCTATTTTAATCAAAATAGGAATTGACACAGAGTTAGCAGTAATTATTATGATAATAGGATTATTAGAATTATCAGTAATTATTATTGCCATTAAGTCCTTTTTTATTTTAAAGGAAGAAAAAATAAAAGTTAATTATTATGGAAAAGCTAAAACATGCTTTTTATTTCTTGCCTTGACACTATTTATGATTACTCTTATATCAGGGAATAGATCTTTTGCAGATGTCGGAATTAATATTTTAATAATTTCAGCTCCGGTAGGAGTAACGAATATTTATTATCTTAATAAATGTTTTAAGGAGAAAAAAGAAAAAGAAAGAGAAAAAGAGTGTTGAAAAGAAAGAAGGTAATAAAATTATTACCTTCTTTTTATAAATCAAAGCAAACAAAAAACAGAGTTTTTGGACTCTGTCTTTATGAGCGGGTGAAGGGGATCGAACCCTCGTCCTGACCTTGGAAGGGTCGCATAATAGCCACTATACTACACCCGCAATATCGAACTATACAAGAAGGATTATAGCAAAGTATTAAGAAATTTCAAGACCAATTAAGAAAAAATCTTTTAAATACTAAAGAATAAAAAAATATCTTAACAAAGGTATTTTTTATGTCGGGGTACACAGATTCGAACTGTGACTAAATCCTCCCAAAGGACTCGTGCTACCGTTACACTATACCCCGCAGATAGGTAATATTATATAAGATTATCTTTAGAACTTCAAGTTTCTTTTAGCCTTATCTTATATATGGTAGAATATATAATAAATAAATTAAAAAAAATATGAAAGAAAAAAAGAAAATTTTTTACTGTAAATTATTCTCAAAATGCCAAGGTTATGGAGTCCCTTTGTGGGAATGTCCTCAGTTCCTTTTTTCAATAATGGGAATCATGATTATTGTCACATCTATATTTAGTTATTTTTTAGGAGTCAAATATGAACTAAGTCCTGAAATAATAGCTATTTTTATTTTAGCAATTGCTTCAATATTATTAACGATGTCTTTTATTATAACAAAAAGTTTTGAAGATTTAGCTGAATCAAATAAATTAAAAACAGAATTTATTAATATTGTTTCTCACCAATTGAGAACTCCCCTTTCTAATTTAAAATGGGGTCTAGAAGTTTTTGAAGAAGACAAAAGTAAAACAATAGAATCTCAAAAAGAATATTTAGAGATTTTATCAGAGAATATTAAAAGAATGAATGATTTAGTTTCTGACTTACTAATTGTTTCAAAAATTCAACAAGAGAAATTAACTTTTCTAAAAGAAGAAGTTAGTTTAAACGAAGTGATTAAAAAATCTGTTGAAGGATTTAAGTTTTTTGCAGAGTCTAATAATATTAAAATTAATTTTAATGGAGATCCTACTATTCCTACTATTTTAATAGATCCTACTCAAATCAAAATTGTTATAGAGAACTTAATTGATAATGCTATTAAATATACAAATAGTAAAAAACCTATTGATATTGAATTAGGAAAAACAAAAAAAGGAATCTTCTTTAAAATCACCGATAAAGGAGTGGGAATTCCAGAGGCAGATAAAAAATATATTTTTAAAAAGTTTTTTAGATCAAAGAATGTTTTAAAATATGAAACTTCTGGAACAGGGTTAGGATTATATATTAGTAAAGCAATTATTAAAGAATTAAAAGGAGAAATTGGTTTTAAAAGTCGTGAGGGAGAAGGAACTACATTTTGGTTTACTATTCCTTTTTAAAATTAAATTTAATTTAATAAATAAATATGAAAAAAATATTAATTATAGAAGACGAACAGGCTCTTCAAAAAACATTAACAAGCAAGTTAGAATCAGAAGGATATAAAGTATTTACTTCCCTTAATGGAATAGAAGGATTAGAAATAGCAAAAAAAGAAAAACCAACCTTAATAATTCTTGATTTAATTTTACCTAAAAAGAATGGGTTTGAAGTTCTTGAAGGTCTTAAAATAGATGAAGATACTAAAGAAATTCCCGTAATTGTTTTAACGAACTTAGAAAATATGGGAGATATTCAGAAGGTTATTGATTTAGGAGCAACAACATATTTAGTAAAAGCTAACTATGAGCTTAATGAGATTTTAGAAAAAATTAAAAAAATTTTAGAAACAAAATAAGCTATGAGAGTTGAAGAACAACAATTAAAAGCTTTTTTAATTGATAGTGGACTAATATCTGAAAAAGACTTTGATAGTGCTTCTAAAAAAGCTCTAAAAAATAATAAAAAAATTGGAGACATTTTAGTTTCAGATAGTTTGATTTCTGAAGAACAATTTATTAAGCTTCAAGCTTATATCCTTGGTATTCCTTTTATTGATTTAGAAAAAGAAAAGATTGATACAGAGATTCTTAAAATTATTCCAGAACCGATTGCTAAATCTAATAACATAATTGCTTTTAAAAAAAGCGAAGGAGGATTAGAAGTAGCTATGCTTGACCCTAAAGATTTAAGAACAATTGATTTTATTAAGAAAACATCAAATCTTAAAATTCTTCCAAGGTTAACTACTCCTAAAAGTATTAAAAATGTTTTGAAACAATATCAAGAAACTCTAGAAGCAGAGTTTGGAGATATTATAAAAAAAGAAGCGGGAGATATTAAAATTGTTAATGAAAATATTAAAGGAAAAGGAGAAAAAGATTTAAAAGAAGCAGCTGAAGAAATGCCAATAATTAAGATTGTTGATACATTAATGAAGCATGCTATTCTTCAAAGAGCTTCTGATGTTCACGTTGAATCACTAGAAAAAGAACTAATTGTTAGATATAGAATTGATGGAATTTTAAGAGATGCTATGACTTTGCCTAAAAATACTAGTCAGGGAGTTATTGCTAGAATTAAAGTTTTATCTAATTTAAAACTTGATGAACATAGACTTCCCCAAGATGGAAGATTTAAAATTGAAACAGAAGACTATAAATATTCTATTAGAGTATCTATCCTCCCTACTGCTTTTGGAGAAAAGGTTGTTATGCGTTTACTTTTTGAATCTTCAAAATCACTTGGATTAGAAGAAATTGGATTATGGGGAAATGCTTTAGAATGTGTTCAAGATGCTTTAAAAAAACCTGCTGGAATGATTTTGATTACTGGGCCAACTGGTTCTGGTAAAACTACAACCCTTTATTCAATGATGGAAATTTTAAATAAACCAGAGGTTAATATTTCTACAATTGAAGATCCGATTGAATATCAAATGCCTAGAATTAATCAAACCCAGATTAGAGCTGACATTGGTTTAACTTTTGCTGCTGGACTAAGATCTTTGGTTAGACAAGACCCGGATATTATTATGGTGGGAGAAATCAGAGATGGAGAAACAGTTAATTTAGCAATTAATGCTGCCCTAACAGGACATAAAGTTCTTTCTACATTACATACAACTAGCGCTGCTGGAAGTATTGCTAGATTAATAGACATGGGATCAGAGGCTTTTCTTATCTCTTCTACTCTTAATCTAATTATTGCTCAAAGATTAGTTAGAAGGATTTGTTCTTCAAAACAAAAATATTCTTTAACTGAAGCAGAAATTAAAGAGATAGGAAAGTTTACTAATATTGCAAAAATTGAAAAACTTCTTAAAGAAGAAGGAATAATTAAAGAAAAGCAAACAATAAAAGACATTAACTTTTATAAACCAAAGTCTTGTAAGGATGCAGTAGACGGCTATAAGGGAAGAATAGGAATTTATGAAGTTCTTCCAGTTACAGAGACTATTAAAGAGTTGATTATTAAAAATGAATCAACTAGTAGAATTCAGGAACAAGCTCAAAAGGAAGGGATGAGAACCATGACTGAGGATGGTTTTATTAAAGCAGCCAGAGGACTCACTTCAATTGAAGAAATATTAAGAGTAATTATGGAATAAAATGCCAAACTATATTTATAAAGCTAAAACAAAAGAAGGGAAGGATATTAAGGGAGAAGTTATATCTGTAAACAAAACAGATCTTGCTAAAAGTCTTCATTCTAATGGAATGATTTTAATAAGTGTTAAAGAAAAGGGAACTAAAAAAGATTTTGAAATTAATCTTTTTGGGACAGTTCCTATTTTAGAGAAAATTGTTTTTACAAGGAATTTACAAGTGATGATTTCAGCTGGTCTTTCTCTTTCTAGATCAATGACTACCCTAGCAGCTCAAACTAAGAATCCTACTTTTAAGAAGTCTTTAATAGATATTGGAGAAAAGATTAAGAAAGGAGATTCTTTTTCTAATTCTTTAGCTAAATATCCAAAGATTTTTCCTGAAATATATTATAATATGATTAAGGTTGCTGAAGAATCAGGAACTCTAGAAAATGTTTTAGGAACTTTAGCTACTCAAATGGAGAAGAGACATGAATTAAGCAGTAAAATTAAAGGAGCGATGCTTTATCCTATAATTATTCTTACTGCTATGAGTGGTATAGGAGTTTTAATGTTAGTGATGGTTATTCCTAAACTAAAAGAAACTTTTGATGAGTTAGGAGTAGAACTTCCTTTAGCAACGAGAATTGTAGTTGGGTTCGGAGATTTTCTTTATAGCAAATGGTATTTTGCTTTAGCTATCTTTGCTGTTTTAGTTTTTTTAATAATTACCTTTGTTAAGAGTAAAAAAGGAAAAAGAATTCTAGATTTTGTTTTTATTAGAGTTCCTATTATTGGTCAAATTGTTCAAAAGACAAATGCTGCTTATACAGCGAGAACTCTTGGTTCCCTTTTAGAATCAGGAGTGCCGATTGTTAGAAGTTTAGAAATTGTTTCTGGAACATTAACTAATGTTTATTATAAAGAAGCGATGCTTAATTCTATAGATAAAGTTAGAAAAGGAAATAATTTTTCTGAAGTATTAAAAGAATATAAACATCTTTATCCCTTAATGATGTTACAGATGTTGGAGGTTGGAGAAGAAACTGGGAAGACTTCAGAAATTTTAGATAAGCTAGCTACTTTCTTTGAAAACTCTGTTTCTGAATCAACTAAAAATATGTCTTCAATTATTGAACCAATATTAATGCTTATTATTGGAGCTTTTGTTGGATTCTTTGCTATTTCTATGATTCAGCCGATGTACTCAATTACTAATACCATTAAATGAAAAGAAAAAGCTTTACTTTGATAGAAGTCTTAGTAGGGATTGTTTTAATTTCTATTATTTTTGTTGGTGTTTTTTCAGCCTATCAATTTTCTCTTAGAATTGTTCAAGAATCTAAAAATAGAGTAACAGCAGCAGCTTTAGCTGGCTCCAAAATTGAAGAAATTAGAAATCTTTCTTATGGAGATATTGGGGTAATAGGAAACTATCCTGATGGAATCCTTTCAGCTACAACGACAGAAACTAAAGCAGGATTAAGTTTTATAGTTAACACTAGAGTAGATTATATTGTTGATAGTAAAGATGGATTAGAAGATCCTGAAGATTCTTGTCCTAATGATTATAAGAGAGTAAAGATTAAAGTTTCTTGGTTGGGAATCTTTGGAGGAAGTTTAGTTTTTTCTACAGATATCACTCCCCTAACTTTAGCTGAAGAATGTTCTGAAGAAGGAGGAATTTTAGGAGTTTCTGTTTTTGATGCTTATGGAGTTTTAGTTCCAAATCCTTTAATTGAAATTAGAAATCCTGAAACAGAGGAAGTTATTAAAAGTGTAACTCCAGTAAATGGAACTCATTTCTTTTCTTTAGCTACTTCAACTTATCGAATAGATGTTTCTAAAGAAGGATATAGTAGCGCTAGAAGTTATGGAATTAATGAAGTAGCAACTCCTTTGAAATCTAATTCTATTGTTATTGATAAGAAACTAACTGAAACTAGTTTTTCTATAGATTTAACTGGGAATCTTTCTATTAATACTTATTCTCCACATGGAGGAGGATCTTTTGCTGATCCTTTTATTAACTTAGAAAGTGTTTCTGAAAATAATAATGTTAGTTTAGCTACTAGCTCAATTATCTTATCTCCTACAGGGGATGAATATATTGCTAATGGAGATTTTACTTCAGTAAGTATTACCCCATCAGATTTATATTCTTGGGAGGGATTAACTTGGGATTTTAATGAGCCATTATCAACTGAAACTAGAGTTCAACTATATTATGCCTCTGGAACAGATTGGACTTTAATTCCTGATTTTGATTTGATAGGAAATGGAGTTGGTTTTGATTCTGGTTCTGTAGACTTATCTTCTCTTTCTACAACTACTTATTCTAGTTTAAAAATTAAAGGACTTCTTTCTACTTCTAATAGTTCTACTACACCAGCTTTTAATGATTGGACTCTTTCTTGGATAAGTAGTGAAGCAACAGCTATTGGGAATATTGATTTTAATTTAAGGGGAGATAAACTTTTAGGAACAGATGTTTCTGAAAATCCTGTTTACAAATTTTCAAATGACTACTCTACTGATAATTTTGGACATTTAGATTTAAATGATATTGAATGGGATAACTATACTTTTACTATTGATGCTACTGAAGAACTTGATATTTTAAGTATTACTCCTAGTAACCCGGTAGATGTTTCTCCAGCAGAATTTCAAAATGTTGAAATTTATTTAACCTCAGATAATTCTTTAATAGCTACAGTTAAAGATAATGATACTTTAACTAATATCTTTTCTGCAGAGATTAGATTATATGGAGGAACTTATGATGAAATAAACTACACTAATCAAAATGGACAAGCTTTGTTTATTCCTTTAGATTCTGGAAATTATTCTTTAGATATTAGTGCTTCAGGGTATCTTCCTATTACAACTAATATTTCTATAGGAGGAGACGCCTTAGAAATTTTTAGACTTCAAAGAATAGAATAATATGATTGAGAAATTTAAAACTTTTACATTAATAGAAATGCTAGTAGTAATAGCTGTTTTTGGATTAATTATGGCAATAATTTCTTCTTCTATAATTATGTTATATAGACGTCAAGATTACACTATGAAGCAGTCTATAGCTATTGGTGAGGCTAGAGAAGGATTAGATACAATGATAGACGAACTAAAGGAAATGAGAGACGGGGAAAGTGGATGGTCTTATGCTATAGAAAAAGCA
>Ga0172381_10007411_pt1 | contig 10865 bp, 10 predicted proteins | sample Leawel6488metaG_FD_119754 | JGI IMG/M metagenome (GOLD analysis project Ga0172381, IMG submission 119754) | Leachate microbial communities from a municipal landfill in Southern Ontario, Canada - Leachate well 64-88 metaG | ecosystem: Engineered > Solid waste > Landfill > Unclassified | place... | reverse complement strand
TCCAGCCAAAGACATATTAGAGGCAGGTGCTTTTATGGAGGACATTGAGCACCGGCGTGTAGATTTAACTGAAATAGATGAAGAATGCAATGTGTCTACCGTTTTCTTGTGTTTAGATCACAATCATAGTGGTGTTGGACTACCAATATTATTTGAAACATTGATTAGGGGTGGTCCGCATGATGGAAAAGTGTGGAGGTTTTCTGCTTATGGTCAAGCAAAGAAAGCACACTGGGAGGTGGTGGATGCTTTGCAAGCTGGGGAATTACCTTGTCCTTCGGTGGGTGAAGAGGTTTGGATTTGGAGAATGATAGAAGAAATGATTGATGAAGATAATGCGGGCGAAGAGTGGAAAAATGCTTAGTGCGAGAGGTAGGGTGTCGCAAAAACAGCCGTCACCTCTCGAATATCTTCAAGGTGTTGTGCTGAAACAAGTTATGATTTGAAGATGTTGAGTTCTTTGACAAAATATGCTATAATAGAGGATGTCAAAATGACAGTCTTCGCAAGTGTCATTGTAAGTCCTTTGATTGCAATGAGTTACGAAGGATGTCATAGAAATCGCTGCATCGGGCAGCGTGGATTGAAACATCAAATGCGTTTGTAGAACCATGTATGACGCCGTTGATAGAAATCGCTGCATCGGGCAGCGTGGATTGAAACCTACTTGGCTGACTCAATAATTCGCAAGTTTGTTACCCAATAGAAATCGCTGCATCGGGCAGCGTGGATTGAAACAAGTAATTAGACGTGGGACACAAGACAACCAGCCTTAATAGAAATCGCTGCATCGGGCAGCGTGGATTGAAACGCTGACAGGATAGCGGCAGACGGTCAGACACAAGCCCATAGAAATCGCTGCATCGGGCAGCGTGGATTGAAACAACTTCGCTCCTATCAATCCTTCTTTGTCCGCACAACTATAGAAATCGCTGCATCGGGCAGCGTGGATTGAAACAACAGGCATCGGCTGTAAGTGCCCAAAAGCCGTTAGAATAGAAATCGCTGCATCGGGCAGCGTGGATTGAAACAGGAGAGCCCATAGGCACTGGGATAGGTGAATGTCGGATAGAAATCGCTGCATCGGGCAGCGTGGATTGAAACTAGCCTGCGGGTATCCGCCAATGGGCAGACAGAATATCATAGAAATCGCTGCATCGGGCAGCGTGGATTGAAACGATAGATACATTCGCCTTACTGAAAAACACAAAACATATAGAAATCGCTGCATCGGGCAGCGTGGATTGAAACTACGCAACGCAATTTTGCCACAAAATGAGTTTTAATTATAGAAATCGCTGCATCGGGCAGCGTGGATTGAAACTAATCCTTTCCTGCATGGCTTTGTTTTTCAATACCGCCGATAGAAATCGCTGCATCGGGCAGCGTGGATTGAAACTCAAGCTAATCATTAGCTTCTACTTCCATTGGCTCTATAGAAATCGCTGCATCGGGCAGCGTGGATTGAAACAGACGCACAACAGGTTTCCACTGATTGTGATTATGGTAATAGAAATCGCTGCATCGGGCAGCGTGGATTGAAACTGAGTGTGGGTCTGTTACGGCTGCTGTTGGAAACTCAAATAGAAATCGCTGCATCGGGCAGCGTGGATTGAAACATTGTGAATTCCGCTGGAGACCCTTACGACGGTCAACCAGTCATAGAAATCGCTGCATCGGGCAGCGTGGATTGAAACTAAGCACGAGGGTATTCTCTATATCAATGTTGACGTGGATAGAAATCGCTGCATCGGGCAGCGTGGATTGAAACCCCAGCCAGTAGGTGAGATCAGCAATCGCCGTTTCCATAGAAATCGCTGCATAGGGCAGCGTGGATTGAAACAAGATTTGAGAGAAATAAGCAATCCCTGCAATCTCCCAAAACTTCGTGAAAATCCGCCATAGACATAGGGCAGCGTGGATTGAAACATCGAAGGGGTGAAGAGACTACGAAGTTGACATAGAAATCGCTGCATAGGTAGCGTGGATTGAAACAAGGACAGGGAAGCGATCCTCGATGACGCAATAGAAATCGTTGCATAGGGCAGCGTGGATTGAAACACGACGATGCTGGTTCAACGAAGCCATGCACTGAAATCGCTGCATAGGTAGCGTGGATTGAAACGTGGTGCCACACTTCCGCCCCTTATAGATGCCTTTTTATTGAAATCGCTGCATAGGGCAGCGTGGATTGAAACTCAACGACCTGATACAACGCCGTTTGGGCTTCGGTATCACCGCACGTACAAATCGCTGCAAAGCAGCGTGGATTGAAACCACATGATCGGCAATCTCACCGCACGTACAAATCGCTGCATAGGGCAGCGTGGATTGAAACCATTATGTCGAGCCGTATGCTGGCGGGCTTGCTGCCCTGGTGAGAATCGCTGCATAGGCAGCGTGGATTGAAATGTCAGCTTCAAGTCCAAACAGAACTGATCGTGTGAGAATCGCTGCGGACATCGAAATCGCAGGTAGCGTGGATTGAAACTATATTGGGGGACATCGGCTGATTTTAATAAACTCCCATTGAAATCGCTGCATTGGGCAGCGTGGATTGAAACATGATTCTGAACCATCCACTATCGGATTGTAATCGTTGCACAGCAGCGTGGATTGAAATCGGACAGCTTTCAAGAATTACTACATCGAATTCGCTGCATAGGGTAGCGTGGATTGAAACGGCAGAACCATACCGGCTAAAGTCGATTGTCGAATTCGCTAGGGTAGCGTGGATTAAAACCGCATGGCTTGCTCCCTTCATCATCCCGATGAATCGCTGCGGCAGCGTGGATTGAAAACTATATTTTTTCCATCGAAATCGCTGCACAGCGTGGATTGAAACGACGATTTTGCAACGCAATCAACCAAGAATAAATCGCTGCATGGACAGCGTGGATTGAAATACCGGCGACGGCGGGTGCGGGCTGGTCGATTTTTGATTTACAACGATCCTTTCTGAAGTATAATGGGAATGGGACGCTGTGGATTGAAATAACGTTGCCTTGTGTGCCCCTGTAGGAGCATCAAATCGCTATAGAACGGCGTGGATTGAAACCCGAATCATCAGCAAGTCGTCATGGAAACGCTGAAATCAGCGTGGATTGAAATGCTCTCAGCTATCACATTCTTCGTGAAATCGCTGCATAGGCAGCGTGGATTGAAAAAGCACGGCTTTGCAGTAAGATTGAGTTTCTTTATCCCTGGAGGATTCTATGAAGACTTATTTTCCGCCATTGGTGGTTGATGGTAAGTTGGGCTATCCTATTGGTTTTGAGGTTGGTGGCCCACTTGGCATGTATGCCGACATGACAACAGGCAGCGAAGCCGTAAGTTACCCGTTTCCACCTCCATGTTCTGCAATTGGTATGATCGAAAGCATCTGCCGTTTGCGTGGAGTGTCACTAAAAATTGTCGCCACCGCTGTTTGCCAACGCTGGCAAGGCAATAGTTGGGCTTCGGGAATTCCCCGTTGGACGAAGTATAGTTATAACAGTTTTTCTATTAGCCGCAAGCCAGCTAATTTCAAAAAGCAAGTGGCCACGCAATTGCACGAAACTGTGTTGGAACGACCCCGCTTTCAAATTTTGGCTCTTGCCTTCAATGGCACCAATCCCCATCCGAAGTATAAAGAAATTAATGGTGCTCATTCTTTTCAAGAACAGTTTTTCCGTCGCCTCATGAGGGGGCAGAATTTTCATCCAGTATGTTTGGGGCGAAAGGAACATCTTTGCAATTACGTTGGAGTTTGCATTTCCCCAGTTGAAGAGCGTTATAATGTCATTCTGCCGACAATGCTTTTTTCTGTTTTTGACCAGCGGGGAATGGTATCTAGGGAGAATGTAGTCACCAAGCAAAATGTGGAAGTCCGCAATGGGGTTATTCATTGGATTGAGGGCTTGGCGGGGGTGCGGGATGGCAAGCTGGCACTAATAGGAAACAATCATGCTAAATGATTTGCTGCGTTTTGTGCAGAGTATGGAGAGTTGGGGAATGGAAATTCCCCGCTCTCATTATCAATTACTAAAAAAATACCCAAAGGGTCATCATTTTTTGGTGACGCTTGATGAAAATGGCATTGTCGGCACACCAGAATCGGTGGTTCTTTCTGAACGCTGCGAATTATTTCAAGATAATTTCAATCGCACCCTTTGTAAATTTGTTTTAACTGATTCTCGGGAAAAACAACTTGCTTCCATTACCCGTTGTTGGAAGTTTATTCAGAGCCTTGCCAGCACTATTCAGCACAATGATCCTAATCTAAAACCGCTGTTCGATTTGGCGAAAATTCTCAAGGAGATGGACCCGGACAAATTTCTGAATGAATTGTTGAAGCACAGTGAAAAATTTACCGCCCCGACTGAAGATAAGCCAGTAAAGGGCAAAAAAAAGCCTGCTAAGAAAAACGTGTCTTGCTATCTTGCTTTCGATGTAGATAGTGAACAACGCTTCGTTTCTGCACGCTTTGAGTCTGCATTGGATGAGTATTTTCAAAAAGCACAACAACAGGCCAATAAAAAATCGACTGCGAAAGATGTTTTTGGTCGTCCTGAAGCGGGTTGGGATCAAACGAAGTTGACAAAGGTGAAAGTCGGTTATGATCTGAAACTTTATTCTCGCAACCCTGATACTCCTTGCAACGCTCGTTGGGGATTGAACTCAGGAAGTGCCTGTACTATTGGTGCTGCATCATATGGTCAAGCCAACGATGTGTTGCAATTTATTATGCGACCCGATAACAAAATGCACTTCACAAAAGAAGGTCATGCTGAGCGAGGAATTTGGTACGATTATACCGTATCCCTCGGCAAGAATAACAAAAAACAATATACCGTTCTGACAACCCTCATGCCAGCGAGTGCATTGCTGGAAGCCGATAGCTTTGATGAAAATCTGATGGGTTTGGATGAATCCGAATATGAATCTGAGTTGAAAAAAATTGTGGATGCCATTCATGCTCAAGAGGTGGTTCACAAGGATTTAAATGGTCAAATTATTATTTTTCACAGACCCAGCAATGGTCCAACGCAGGTTGAGTATTCTCAAACCATTAATTCGCCAGAATTGATGAAGGCCATTCAGGACTGGCATGATGGGATTTTGAACGGCAATCCCAAATTTCGTTATCGTCAGAAATACATTCATCCTAATATTCGCACCGCCTACAATGCTTTGAATCGTCATTGGCATTTTGAAAAGGGCAAAGCGGTTGGGAACAAGGGTAATGTAATTAATTTGCGAGAAATGTACGAATTGTTCCTTGGCAGCCCTGCGGTGGTGCAAAAGATGGGGCATTTCCTCTCCGTCAATATTGTGCCCCTTATGCTCTATCACTACGAGAAAAATGAATTTCCGTTCGAGCTATATCGCTTGATTCCATTGTGCAACATTGTGTTGCATAAATTAAATTTCAAAAAGGAGACTTTTATGGAACATTGGGCCTATTGTCTGGGCAGACTGATGCAAACGGCAAACCTGATGTACTACTGGTTCTTTCAAGATCGATCATCCGGCTCTTGCCCGAAACTTCGCATTGGTCAACGGTTTGTGGACAACGTTTCCCGCAATCCACTACGTGGTTACTCTCAGTTCATCAATGCTTTCTGGCCAACACTCAAGGCTCTCGAAAGCAGCAAGCATCGTTATTTGCTGGGTGTGTACCGGGATTTGTCGTCAACATTACAAACATTGATGGAAGCCCTGCCGAATGCAACTCTGCCGTCAATCATGTCTGATTCAGACCGGCTCCTTTTTGCAGCCGGATACAATTTTGTTCCCGAGAAGAAAATCAATGGGGAAGAACAGCCTCCCGATGCTGAATCCGAAGTGGCGGTCGTTTCGTGAGAAACGTGGATAAAAAAAATATGTTGTGATTATGCGGTGGGTTTGTCAAATGGTTGACCAACCCCTCAAAAAATTTTTTACAAGGAGTTTTTGTCATGAGTTTTAAACGTCAGTGTGGTTTGGGGATTATCGAAGTCAGGTTTGCCAATGCCAACGGCAATCCCGATGCCGAAGGCGGTCCACGACAAATGAGCGATTTGATCGGTTTGATTTCTGATGTGTCAATTAAGGCAAAAATTCGGGCGATTTTTGCCGACCATGAATCCGAGGTTTTCAAGGCCCTGCAAGAGCGTTTCAAATTCGATCCCGAGCGATTCCATGTCTTGGAATCAATCAAGCGAGGAACGAGTTATCATCCCGGCGATTATACCGGCGATGAAGCAGTGAGGGCCAAAAATGAAGCGAAGAAACTGGCTGACGAAAATCCCGCTGCAATGTGCGAGAAGTTCGTGGACGTTCGACTTTTTGGTGCCGGTGCTTTGTTTGAGGATAAATCCGGGGATGGTGATAAGGTTCGGTATCTCAAAACAGGATGCGTCACCATTACCCCCGCCATTTCTATCAATCAGGTGAATGTTGTTGAACAAACGATCACAAAGAAGGCTTGCTTCAGGGATGAGAACCTAAGCAACCTCCAAGGTGACATTGCTCCGCTGGCGAAAAAATTCGTGCAACATGCTCTCTATACAACTCGCATTTGCGTCAATTCGCACATTGCGGCAGCGACCAACACTTCTGCCGAAGATATCGAAGTGTTGAAGGTGGTGTTGCCGTTGATTTTCGCTTATAATCCTTCGGCTTCCCGTCCGATTGGCTCAGTGAATATGTTGCATGTTTACTGGAAAGCTCATTCCAATCCACTCGGTAGTTTCAATGAGTTGGCTTTTTGGGATGCTTACACTCCCAAGAGCAAGATCGGCATTTCGCCATCGACTTCCTTGGATGATTACACCTTCCCCGTCGAGGATGGTGTCGAAGACTTGGTTAAATAACTTTTTGCAACAAGCCCGGATTGCCACCGGGCTTGCTTTTTAATTATGCAACCATTAGCTCACTCCAAAGATGATGCCAAAGGAATTCCTGAACAAACGTATGTAGACCATGTTCAGGGAGTGTATGGCAAAGTTGCTAAAAACCTGGAAACCATCAGGCCATATGTGCCACCTGATAAATTCCAGTTAATCTCCGTCATTACATTGTTGGCAGCCCTGCTCCATGACTTGGGCAAACTCTGCCCCAATTGCCAAGGTGTATTGCAAGGCGATCCAAAATATCGGGGGTGCAAAATGCCCAATCACACTGATGCTGGAGCCGCCTACATGGTTGACAAATTTCGTGCGGTTGCCAAACTTATTCAATCTCATCATTATGGTTTTGATAATTTTGATACGGACATGCGGGATCACAAAACTCTTGCGGAACGTTGCCCGCACATTTCGTTTAAAGGCACAATGATGGAATACACAGATGGCATTTTGCAGCGGTTAGTAGAATTGCATCATAAATTAGTTAAAACCGACATAGTTAACGGAAAAACAAATGAAAATGGTTTTTATCGTTTGGCACTTTCGATTTTGGTTGATGCCGATCACTACGATACCGCTAAAAATTACAAAAATAAAGTAGTGGAAAAAGAGATTCCATTGAGGGCCAAAGAACGACTGGTGTTATTAGACAAATTTATTGCTGAATTACAAGCTAGTTCCGAGAAAACCACCCGCAATTTGATTAAACAAAAAGTATATGATGCCTGTCGCTGTGCAGCGAAATATCCATTCACTTATTGTTCCTCGGAAGTTGGTAACGGCAAAACCACAGCGATGTTGGCGTATGCCTTGTTAACCAATCCAAGAAAAATTATTTATGCTGCACCGCAGTGCAATATTATTACGCAAACCGTAGATGTATATCGCCGGGCGGTTGCACTTCCTGGCGAGCATTCACGGCTGGTGGTTGGAGAGCATCACCATCAAATGGAGCAAGATATTAAAGGGCTGGATCAAGAGGTTTCCTTCTTTGAAAAAGTATATGCCACCCTTTGGGAATCCCCGATTGTTTGCACTACGGCTGTTCAATTTGTGGAAACACTACTTTCCGCAAAAACGGGCAAGCTTCGCAAATACTTTAATCTTGCGGGCTCCCACATCATCATTGATGAATCTCACGGTTCTATTCCATTGGTGCTGTGGCCGATTTTGTTGCATGAATTGAAATTCTTGGTGGAAAACATGGGTTGTTCGGTGACTTTCGCCTCGGGATCGATGATTCGATTGTGGGAGCATCCGACAATTAAAAAATTGAGTGGATTCGATGCTGAGGTTTATCCGATTATTCCTGCGGAGTTATCGGAAGAAACATTGCAGCAAGAAAAGAATAGAGTGCCCATTAAATATGATTCTCGGCTGCATAGTTTGAAATCAATTTGTGATTTGATTTTGACACACAAGGGCTCTAAATTAGTGGTCTTTAATACCATTCGCAACGCAGCAATGGTTGCCAAGGAATTTCGGAGGCGAGGAGTTTCTGTGGAGCATTTATCTACAGCACTTGCACCAGAGGATCGGGATGTTATTTTGAAACGAATTAAAGAGCGACTTAAAGACCATCCAGATGACGATTGGGTGGTAGTGGCAACTTCTTGTGTGGAAACAGGGATTGATTTTTCTTTCCGCTATGGATTTCGAGAAATCGCCGGGTTGTTGAATGTGTTGCAGTTCTTGGGCCGCATTCGTCGCAACAGTGAATTAAATTTTTTTGATTCTGCTGCTTGGGTTTTTGAATTAATACTTCCTGATTATCCTCATGCCACTGATTTTACCAAAAACCCCGATGTGGCAAATGGGGCTGCTATTTTCCGTCGTTTGACTCGAAAATATCAGTCATTGGGACCAGAGCATTGTGACATGGCGATTGAGCAGGAAATTGACCTCAATACTCCTTCAATTCAAATGGCCAATGGACAAACAGTGACTTGGAAGGAAGTTATGGATTGGGTGAAAAAATGCTCCTTTCGCAAAATTCACGACAATTGCCGAGTGATTCCACAGGACAAGGTAACAGTTATTCCTCAGGTCAAATATAATGAGTTGATGTCACAATTTGAGGAAAAAAGGAAAATATACGGAGATAAAACTTATTTAGACAAAACTGATATTGTTAGAAAAAGTTTTCAGTATTATAGTGATAAAGCCAATCAAAGCCCATTTATAGTGCCGATTGTGGGTGGTCCTTTGGATGGATTTTTCCGATGGGTGGGTGCCTATGACCCTGATTTCCTTGGACATGCAGCACAGTAAGGTAATTGATGGAATTCAAGGCTATTCCTACAAATAAAAAGGATCACCCCATTGAGCGAATGCTAATTGCTGTGCCTGATTTTAGTGGCAAAGCAATTATCATGAGCTATCAAGGAGTGGGCATTGAATGTGATATAGAAGGTGTCGGCAGTAATACTCTTGATGATCTCGGCATTGACCATCCAGAAATTGCGGGATTGTGGATTTGGGAAGGAATACCTGTTTGGCGATACCGCCAAAGCTACTATGGCGAAGACGATGGGGAAATGGATTATAGCAGTGGTGAATGGCGAGAACCAACCCTTGATGAATTAGAAAAAATACAAAAGGGTGAATCTATTTGGCCTTTTACTTTCTTTTGTATGGAATGCGGACACGAACAATTTAATCAAGAGCCTTGTGAGAATTGCGATAGTGTAAAAATAATTTCAGTAGAGATTATTGAACAACATTTTGGAAAAGGCTGGAGAAACGAAATAGCTTAAAGGATAAAATTATGTGGATTATTAGTGTTTTAATAATTATGTCTTTGGTTACATTTGGGGGTGGAGTTTATTATGCCACGCACATATCTCCCGATCCTGAGAAACTGATTGTCGAGTATTTGGATGAAACGGTTCATATGTCTTTTACGCACATGATGCGAAAAGCACCCACCTACAAGAAAATAATCGATCTTGGAGAATCAGCGGTGCCCGCAATTATCAATGAGATTCGTTGTGCTGGCGGAAGTGTAGCACTCTATGCCCTCTTATGGGAGTTGACAGGTGTGCGACCAAATCATCCGATGGAAAATGGTTTTGTCAAAATTGATGTAAAGGCAGAAGAAAAAGCTTGGTTGAAGTGGGCGAAAGAGAAAGGAATTTAAATGTCAAATAAAATTGCATTGTTCGATATGGATCAAACGCTTTTTGATTATGAAGGTCAATTGCGTCGTGATCTTGCGTTGTTGAAAAGTCCTGGTGAACTCGATCCTTTGACGTTGGGAAATCTGTGGGATGCTGATGAGCCCTGGATGAAAGCCAGAATGGATTTAATCAAAATGCGTCCTGGCTGGTGGAGGGATTTACCTCGTCTACAAGTTAATTGGGTTGTTTTGGCGATGTGCCGTAAAATCGGATTTACAATTCAAATTCTCACCAAAGGACCAGATCATAAACCCCACGTATGGACCGAGAAAGTTGAATGTGTGCGTCTTTGGAGTGAACTCAGCGATTGCATGATTCACATCACTGGCGATGATGAATGCGGGCATGGAAAAGGACAGGTTTACGGTAGAGTTTTAGTGGATGATTACCCAAAATATATCCATGCATGGCTGAAGCACAGAAAACGTGGTTTGGTCATAATGCCGGTAAATAATTACAATTGCTCATTTTCTCATCCCAATCTTGTTCCGTTTGATGGAAAAAACATTGAGGAAGTGCAGCGGGTATTGCAGGCAGCTTATGCCCGAAAAGACAAACAGCATTGGAAAGATTTAATATGAACACATTAGATGGTTTGACCGAAGAATTTCAACGACAACAACTTGCTGAAATTCTGTCTCAATGCACGCCAGAACAGCAAGAATTTTTTAACATTCGTGTTTTTCCAAATGGTGTTCCAGCCGACAAATTATCATCTGCCTATGATTTGTGCGAGCGAACAATCAAAAAGAACATGGCAGGGAGATCATGAAAAGAAAAAGAAAAGGTTTTAGTTGTTTCTCAGCAATAGGTTTTG
>Ga0172381_10007410_pt1 | contig 10865 bp, 13 predicted proteins | sample Leawel6488metaG_FD_119754 | JGI IMG/M metagenome (GOLD analysis project Ga0172381, IMG submission 119754) | Leachate microbial communities from a municipal landfill in Southern Ontario, Canada - Leachate well 64-88 metaG | ecosystem: Engineered > Solid waste > Landfill > Unclassified | place... | reverse complement strand
GATTTGCGCCGGCGGCCTGGCCAGATAATAACCTCCGGCAATACCCCTGGTGCTATTCACCAGGTTCGCATTTTTCAAACGTAATAACAACTGGACTAAAAATTTCTTTGGTATCCCCTGGGCCTCTGAGATGCTGCTGATTTGCACCGGCACGTCATTATTGTAGCGCAGAGAAAGCTCTAAGACTGCTTTATACGCATATTCTATTTTCGCGGAGATCTTCATACTCAATAATCAATAAAGGTTACTAATTTGATTAAGTAAATAAAGTATACACTGTAAATCTTGTTTGTCAAGTATTTTTGTTTAATTTTTCCATTAATTTGATCTTGGCCCAATTGGCCTTGATCTGGCGGGTTGATCTGGCTTTGGTGTTTCCAAAGACATGCGGATGCCTGCGCTTTAATTTCTTGATCAGGGTATCAATCACATCCTCGATGTCGAACCTCTGCTCTCTTCTGGCCAGCTCGGAGTGAAACATCACCTGCAAGAGAATATCCCCCAGCTCCTCCTGCATATGCGCAGGGTTATTTTTCCTGACTGCGGCAATGAATTCACCCGTCTCTTCCTTAAGATAAGGAATAAGGCTGCGGTGGGTCTGCTTCCTGTCCCAGAGGCACCCTTTTGGGCCAAGCAGGACAGCATATAAATCTTTTAACTGGTTGAATTTTGTCTTTCGGGGCATCTGACGATCGAAAATAGAATAGGGGAAATCCGACTTTAGAGCTCTCCGATGTCTTCGTCCCAGAGCTGGGGGTTTTCCTGGATAAACTTGCTCATCAGCTGTTTACATTCTACCAAATCCAAATCAGTGACTTCTACGCCATGGGCCTCCATAAATTCCCTGGCCCCCGGAAAGGTCTGTGATTCTCCGACTACTACTCTCTGGATGCCGAACTGCACCACTGCTCCGGCGCAGAGATAACACGGCATTAAGGTAGAATAGAGTACCGCGTCTTTGTAACTGCCCACCCTGCCGGCGTTATTCAGGCAGTCGATCTCCGCGTGTAAAATCGGGCTTTTCTTCTGCACCCTGCGGTTATGGCCCAGGCCGATGATCTCGCCGTTCTTGACCAGCGCCGAGCCGATGGGGATCCCGCCTTCCTGCAAACCTATCCTGGCCTGCTCGATCGCCGCCTTCATAAACCTATCCATTTAGGAATCTCCTTTTTTGCAATATGCGGATGCCTTATACTGGTTTGTGATCGGCATCCTTCTGTCCCGGCCAAAGGCCTTTGGCGTAATCTTGATCCCCGGAGGAGATTGCCGGCGTTTGTATTCACTACGGTCAACCATATTCAGGACCTTTAATACCGCATCCTGGTCAAACCCGGCAGTAATAATCTTGGTAAAATCCTTATCCTCCTCGATGTAGGCCTTGAGGATCGGATCGAGCACCTCGTAAACCGGCAGGGTATCGCTATCTTTCTGGTTCGGCCGTAATTCCGCAGTGGGGGCCTTGCGTAAAACCTCCTGGGGAATTACCTCACCCAGGGAATTCCTGTAATGGCATAACTGATAAACCAGGAGCTTTGGCACGTCTTTAATTACCGCAAAGCCTCCTGCCATGTCGCCGTAAAGCGTGGCATACCCCGTGCTCATCTCGGATTTATTTCCCGTAGTCAGGACCATCCAGCAGAATTTATTGGAAAGTGCCATCAAAAGGTTTCCCCTGATCCGGGCCTGGAGATTCTCTTCAGTGATATCCTTTTGCCTCCCGGAGAAATGCTCCTGCAACACGCTCAAATAGGAGGAATGGATCTGTAAGATGGGGATCTCGATGAATTTCATCCCCAGTTTCTCTGCCAAATCGCGGGCATCAAGTTTTGACTGTTCCGAAGTAAACTCCGAGGGCATAAATACCCCGACGACGTTATCTCTGCCCAGGGCATCGCAGGCTAAAGCCGCTACCAATGAAGAATCTATCCCGCCGCTTAAGCCGATCACGACTTTCTGAAAACCGTTTTTTCTGACATAATCGCTTAAGCCTAATACCAGCGCCTGATAAACTTCCGCCAAAACAGAAAGTTCCTGCCTGGGTTCATACTTTACGACGGGCTTCTCTGTCTTGGCCAGCGGCTTAATCATGCCGCTGGAACCCGGACAGGATTTCTTTACCGGCAGCAACAAATCGGTCACCAGCAGGTCCTCTTTTAAGGCCGCGGCCCGGGCGATGATCCTGCCCTTGTTATCGGCAACCATGCTCTGCCCGTCAAAAACCAGTTCATCCTGCCCGCCGACCAGATTAACATAGGCTATAAAAATTTTATTCAGCCGGGCCTGCCGGCGGATCGCCGCCTCCCGCTCCTTGCTCCTGCCGGCATAGTAAGGAGAGGCATTGATATTCAGGATCAACTTAGCCCCTTTTTGCGCTTGATTACGCGTGGGCCCGTTGAGATGCCAGACGTCTTCGCAAATGTTCACCCCCAGGCAAGATCCGCCAAACTTGAACACTAAGGGCTTATTTCCGGGGGCAAAATAGCGTTTTTCGTCGAAAACACCGTAATTCGGCAGCAGCATCTTGTGATAGACCGCCCTGACTTTTCCTTCCTGGATCACCGCCGCGGAATTATAAATCGCGGGTCCTTTTCTGTCCACAAAGCCGGCGATCACGGCGCAGGGGCCTGCGGCCTTAGACAATCTTTTCAGGAAAACGAGATTATCGGAAATAAATTTAGGTTTGAGTAAGAGATCTTCCGGTGGGTATCCGGTGAGCGCGAGTTCCGGGAAAACGACGATATCCGAGCAGGCTGCCTCGGCGTCTTGCAAAAAACAAAGCATCTTTTGCAGATTGCCTTCCAAGTCGCCGACAGTACTGTTAATCTGGGCCAGGGCTATGCGTATTTTTTGTTCCATTACTTCCTCTATCCGTCAATGAAATCATTCTACCCTTCTTTTAAAGTATGTCAAGGTCGCTATTTCCCCAGCGCCTTGGTGGGGCAGGCCATGATACAAAGACGGCACTGGATGCAATCGCTTGCCCGAAAAGAAGAGGCTTGCGGCTTCTTAAGTTCGGAGGGAGAAATCTGCATCGGACAGACCCGGTCGCAAATCCGGCACCCGCTGCAAAGCCTTGGAACAATTTTAGTTTGGCCCTTGTTTTTTCCGGCCAAGCCCGCCAGGAATCCCGCCGGGCAAAAAGAACACCAGGAGCGTTCCTGGAAAATCAACCCAAGGATCACGCCGATCCCGGTGGTCATCCCCAGGAGGACAAGAAAAAATCTTCCGATACTGCGCAGATCGGGCCAACGGCTGATCAGGTTACTTAAAACCATTAAGCAGAATACAGAGAGGACCGTGTATTGGAAGGATCTTTTCCTAAAAAAGCCCGGGATCCCGGTTCTCGGGCTCAATGGCTTGACCAGGGCATCGAAGAAACTCCCCCGCGGGCAAAACCAGTCGCACCATTTGCGGCCCTTAAAAATACCGATCCCCACAGCCAGAAAAAAGCAACCCGGTACGGCCAGCCCCACTAACGGCCAAAACCACCCCAGGGTCAGCACCGCGATAAACAGAAAGGCCATGACCAACTGTCTTTTTTTCCTTTGTTTTTCCGCTAAAAGATATTCTGACATATAAATAGGGTGGCTCGCTTATAACCTGTTCCGGCTTAAATAACGAAAAACGCTCAATGCCGCTTTAGAACCTTCGCCCGCGGCAATGATTATCTGTTTTTCGGGAACATCGGTGACGTCTCCTGCGGCAAAAATCGCGGGGATATTTGTTGCGTTATGGCAATCAACCTTAATCTCGCCTTTCTGGTTCTTCTCGATACCCTTGGCAAAATCAGAATTAGGGATCAGCCCGATTTCTACAAATACTCCCTGCACCTTCAACTCCTCTTCTTTACCCTGCCGGGATATTTTTATGGCGTTAACCATCTTTTCCCCGGTAATGGCAATAACCCGGGCATTGTTCAGGACCGTCACATGGCCGTCATCTTTTACCTTCCCGATCATAATGGCGTCCCCTGTCAGGTCGCTGCCGATATTGATTACATAGACGTGTTTCGCGATCTTGGTTAACTGTAATGTCGCATCCAGCGCGGAATTACCTCCACCGATCACCGCGACGACCTTATCGCTAAACAACGGCCCGTCGCAAGTGGCGCAATAAGTCAACCCCTTGTTCTTAAAATCTTTTTCTCCGGGGACATCAAGCTGCCTGGTCCGTTTTCCCGAGGCGATGATCGCGGTTTTACCCTCATAGCTGCCTTTGTCGGTAGTGACCCGAATGACCTGGCCATCTTTTTCCAGAGAAACCGCGGTTTCTCCTTCTTTAACGGTAATCGCATACTGGCGCAGATGCTCTTCGAACTTTGCCGCCAGCTCGGGCCCGCTAATAAACTGATACCCGGTATAATTTTCGATATCGCCGCTCCAGGCCGCCTGTCCGCCGATATCCCCGGTAACCACCAACATGTTCAATCTTTTGCGGGCGGCATAAACCGCCGCGGTAATTCCCGCCGGCCCGGCACCGATAATGATCAGGTCATAGATAATCATAGCTTAAAGTTTAAAACGCAAAGCGCAAAGTTACAGCGTAAAACTCAAAACGTTTTACACTTTGCGCTGTAGTTTTGCGCTTTGCTCTTTGCCGCAGAAAGCGGCATACCAAACCATCCGATAGGTTTGGGTATTGCATTTTGCGTTTTTTATATTCCCAGCGCGGCTTTTATACGGTCTTTATCGAACCCGACAATGATCTCCCCTTCGATATCCAGGACCGGAACGCCCATTTGTCCGGATTTTTTAATCATCTCATCGGCCGCTGCCTGGTCTACCGAAACATCGATCTCCTGAAAGGTAAGGTTATTATCTTTTAAAAACTGTTTTGCCCGGATGCAAAAAGGGCAAGTCGGCGTGCTGTAAACTTTGACGTTTTTGGCCATCTGCGGCTCCTTTTATTTAAAGTTTTGTTTAAGTTCAGAAAGCATTACCAGATGCCTCTGTTCCTGGGAAATCAACTCATCGACTATTTTTATTTCGTGTTCCGGAACGGTTTTTTTCATCCCTTCATAAAATACGATGGAATCCCTTTCGAATCCCATGCCCAACTCCAATGCCTGCAGGTCCGAAGTTATCTTCCTGGCAACCTCTTCACCCTGGTCCTTACGGGTAAAGACATACTCCTGGGCCAAGGCGCTCATATAGGCCATATATTCACCGGGGTACGATTCCGCGGGGGAATAGTTTTCTGTATTTTTGAGGATCTCTTCGAAAATTCCGATGTGCTTGGTCTCTTCACCGGCTAAAAATTCGAAGGTCTCCTTTGCCTTTGCATCTTTGGATCGTCGCGTAAGCGCCGAATAAAAGTCCCTGCCATTTTTCTCTATCTGTATACCCAATTCCACTATTTCACTGCCGGAAAAAATATTCCCCATTTTTAAGCTCCGCGTTTAATATGGTGAGGTGTTAAATCGATTATCTCTTTTACCTGCATCACGATCAGATACTCCGGTTGGGGCAAAAGCACCTCCGGGTGACGCAGGTGGCCTTTTTCCTCATGGATGTTCTTGATCAGCCTCTGGGTGATCCTGCCGGTGATCCTTTCCTCCCAGGCCTTAATGATCTCGGGGTCCAACCCCTTCTTTTGAACTATCTTTGCCTCACCCTTGAGGGAATAGCCGCGGAAATTATGCTCGTCTACCGCGGTGATACTGATCAAGGGGCTTACTTTTAAATTGGCAAAGGTTTTTTGTTTATAGACGTCAAGGAGGTAGACCGTGCCTTTTCGGTCCAGGCGGATTATCCCCTTGCAGGAATTATGCGGATACCCTGATTCATCCAAGGTCGAGACAATCACACACCCCTGGGAGAGGAAAAAGTGCGCCACTTCATCAGGTATCATTTTCCCTTTCCTTATAATTTTTCGAACATATCCTTACCCACGCCGCATTCCGGACAAACCCAGGAATCGGGCAGGTCAGCAAAAGAGGTACCCGTGGGGATCCCCTGGGATTCGTCTCCGGCCGCGGGGTCATAAATGTAACCGCAGACCGAACATTTGTACTTGTCCATCTTGTGCTCCTTTTTGACCCGTTCGTAAAATTTACCTGCTTCTCTTCTTCGTTTTCTTCTTTTTCCTGGCTCCACATTTTCCGCAACTCATTTTAGCACCTCCCTTTTTTATGCTTCTTTGATCTTCCCGGCGAACTCTTTTCCGAATTCGTAACAACGGCTGATTTCCTGCTCATCCGGCACATATTTTACGGATAGGCCCGGCGCGGTAACTTTTATCCCGGTCTCTTCCAGTGCTTTTTCGATCTTCTGCACCGCCCCTCCGGCCCAGCCATAAGAGCCGAAGGCACTAGCGATCCTGTTTTTCGGGGAGAGGCCCTTTAAAAAATCCATGAATCCGGCTATCGTCGTCAACATATTGTTGTCATGGGTCGAAGAACCGATGACAAATCCTTTTGCCTCAAGCATCTGGTTTATCACTTCGGTCCGGTCGGATTGGGCAATATCATACAGCTTAACCTGGATACCGGCATCAATAATTCCCTGGGCGATCCTCTTGGCCATCTTCTCTGTTGAGCCCCACATGGTTTCATAAACGACTACCGCCTTGGGCAGGGTGGTATTTTTTGTCCAACCCAGGTAGGCGTTGATGATCTTCTGCGGATCCTTGCGCCAGATGATCCCGTGGCTGGGCGCGATCATCTTGATCGGGATATTCATTTTCTGGATCTCTTCGAGTTTGCGCAGGATCACCGCGCCGAGCGGCCAAAGGATGTTCGCGTAATACTTGGCCGCCTCATCCATCAACGCGCAGCTGTCCGTTTCGTCATCAAACCTTTCCGAAGTTGCATAATGCTGGCCAAAGGCATCATTGGGCAAAAGCAGTTCTTCCTGCGGGCAATAGCTGAACATACTGTCCGGCCAGTGGATCATCGGCGCCTCGATAAACACCAGTTCCCGTTTCCCCAAAGAAAGTTTTTCTCCTGTCTTAACCGTCTGAAAATCCCAGTTCCCGTAATAATGTTTGGCCAGGCCTTCCTTGCATTTGGCGGTGCCGAAAACTTTTGCCTTTGGGCAGAGCTTGATTATCTCGGGCAATGCCTCGGAATGGTCTTTCTCCACATGATTGGCGATGATATAGTCTATTTTCTCCGGAGGAACGATTTGACGGATCTTTTCGATCAATTCAGCGGAAAAGCTCCCTAAAACAGTATCCACCAGGGTTATCTTATCATCTATGATCAGATAGGCATTATAAGTGGTACCCCTCTTGGTCGAATAGGTGTGCCCGTGAAAGGTGCGCACGTTCCAATCGACTGCCCCGACCCAGTAAATATCTTTTTTGATTTCCAGCTTAGCCATAACCGGCCTCCCTTAATTTATTAAGCCTCAAAACTAATAATACTAGAACCCTGCGTGCTTTGCAAGCCTTACTCTAAGGGTTATTCCCCCAATCCATCGATAATCCCGGCCATGATAAAATCATTGTCCGTCAGGCCGCCAGCGGCATGGGTGGAGAGGGTGATTTTCAGTTTATTGTAACTCAAGGTCAGCGTTGGATGGTGCCCCTGCTCTTCGGCGATCAGACAAATAAGGTCCAAAAAGTATTTCGCTTCCTGCGCGTCCTTGAACTTTAATTCCTTGACGATTTTTTTATCCTCGACCACCTGCCACAGGCGATGCCCGAGAATTAGTTTCTCCACTCTTTCTTTAGGCAAAGACGCCACCTTCCCTTCACAAGGCAGGCATTTTTGCGCAACCCCTTCTTTCCCGGCGGCCTGCGGCTGCTTAACTACCGCCTCCAACCCCTTTAAGACATCGTCATAATCCAGGGACCGGGTGACTTCCGGCACGACCTGGATGTAGCGGATAAGATCGTTTTTGTCGATAATCACCACCGCGCGCGCCAGGAGATTCAGCTCCCTGATCAATAACCCGTAATTTATCCCGAAAGAGGCGGTTTTGTAATCGGAGACTACCACGGCGTTTTTAATCTCGAAGGTTTCGCAAAACCTTTTCTGCGCAAAGGGAAGGTCTTTACTTATCCCGACGACCACGACATCCTTGGAAAAACCGGTGGCCCGCGAATTAAACTCTTTTACCTGCAGGTCACAAACCGGGGTGTCCAAAGAGGGAAAGGAAGTAAGGACCTTGATCTTGTCTTGGAAATTGGCGAGCCTCACTTCGGAGAGGTCCTGCGCGGTCACCCGAAAATCAGGGGCACTCTCACCCTGGTTGAGATACCTGCCTGCCAGTGTCAAAGGATTACCTTTAAAAGTGACGGTCCTTGCCATACCCCCCTCCTAACTAATTTCCTGATTTTAGGGCCTCGGGCCTTTTAGGAATCTTATTTCTTGTGCATTGACTTCATCTTCGGGCAATCTGCCGGGAGAGCTTCCGGGTTTTCCGGCATAGACATCCCGGGATACATCTTCCAGATTGACTTATCATTGGGCATGCCCCCCGGGCAACGAAAGCCGGAAGACATTTTTCCCATACGCGCCTTTGTGTGATATCCGGAGGTAAAAGTATAGACCCCAGCGGATAAAACCAATAATACCGCCGCCCAAAGCAACCCTGTGACCACATAGCCAAAAACACGTAAGTTATATTTTTCCGTTTTCTGTATCACCACCAAAACAAAGAAACTCAACGCCAATAAAAACATAGCCGGAACAACCGCACATACCCCCATCATTCTGGACATGCCTCCTCCTTTTTAGTAGCCGATGAAACGTTCTATTTTGAGATTTTCTTTCTTACAAGCCAGCCCCAGCGCGATGCGGTACATCGCATCTACCATTTTTGGGGGGCCAAAGATATAAACTATCTTATCGCTTAGGTCACAGACCTTTTCTTTCAGCATGGGTTCGTCTATAAAACCATAGCTGCAGGCGGAATCCTGCGGCTGGCAATCCGTAACCGTGTAAAAAATGTTTATGTTCCTGTGCTCCTGCCGCCAGCGGTCAAGTTCATCCCTGAAAGCGATATCCTTTTCCGTGCGGTTAGAATAAAAAAGATTGACCTCGGTAGCCAGATTATTGTCTGCGATATATTCGATGATCGAAATCACCGGCGTGATCCCGATACCCCCAATCAGGAAAGTTACGCTCTTGTAATCGTCTTTAAAAACGCACTCTCCCATGGGAAGCTTCAGTAAAACTTCCTCTGCGCCTTTAAGCTGATTTAGCCGCCGCGAAAAAGCGGAATCACTGAGCCTTTTGGTTACCTCAAGGTATTCCTTCTGCGGAGAACAGGATATCGAAAGATACTTGTTGAGCTCCTTGTTCCCGCGGACCGCCTGGTCAAAGATGACCTGGAGGAACTGGCCCGGGAGAAAATCAACCTTCTGCGGCAGAGAAAAACGAAAGCTTACCACTCCCGGGGCCCTGGTTATCTTTTCCGTAAACCTTCCGCGTATTTCCGTCATAACCCGCCTCTTTGATCGTGCGCCTTTATCTCCCGGGGATCCTTGGATAGTTATCCGATTATAGCTATCCCCATAACCACCGATATAAATACCGGGCTTGGGTCACCAGGCTATTATGATACACGATGCCCTTTAATGCAATACCAAAAATCTGCTTTTGGTTGACTTTTTTCTACGCGCGGTTTACGCCGAGAATCTCCTCTAAATCCTTCTGCGGGGTCTGAATCAGCCTTAAGTCAAATTTTTCCTGCAATAAACTAAAGACCTTCGGCGAAAGGAAGGCCGGCGGAGTGGGTCCTATGCGCATACCCTTAACCCCCAGATAGAGCAAGGTCAATAATATGGCTACCGCTTTCTGCTCAAACCAGGAAAGGATTATCGACAGCGGCAGCTCATTGACGCTGCAGTTAAACACCTTTGCCAGGGCCAGGGCGACCTGGATCGCCGAATAGGCGTTGTTGCACTGTCCGATATCAATCAGGCGCGGTATTCCGTCGATTTCCCCAAAATCAAGCTTATTGAAACGGTATTTACCGCAGGCCAATGTCAGGATTACGCAATCCTGGGGCACTTTTTCGGCAATCTCGGTATAATAGTTCCTTCCCGGCTTGGCCCCGTCGCACCCACCGATCAAAAAGAAACGCCTGATCTTTCCCTGCTTGACGGCGGCGACGATCTTATCCGCCAACCCCAGTATCGCGGTATGGTGGAATCCGGTAGTTATTTTTTTCCCCTTGGCCTCGGGCAAGGCAGGCAGAGAGAGCGCCTTTTCGATAAGCATGGAGAAATCACCGCGCTCCAGATGCGTCGCTTTGCCGACGCCGACCACCCCGGTGGTAAATAACCTGTTCAGATACGTATTCGGCGGCGGTACCTGCACGCAATTGGTTGTGACCAAGATCGCCCCGCTGAACTGGTTAAATTCTTTCTTCTGCTCCTGCCAGGCCCCGCCATAGTTACCGGCCAGATGTTTGAATTTCTTTAACTCCGGATAGGCATGCGCCGGCAACATCTCCCCGTGGGTATAGATATTTATGCCTTTGCCTTCGCTCTGTTTTAGAAGTTCGTAAAGGTCCAGCAGGTCATGGCCGGTAACCAATATCCCGGGACCGCCGCGGGTGCCGGTATCGACCGGGGTAGGCTGGGGGTTCCCGAATTTAGCGGTATGCGCCTGATCCAAAAGCTCCATTACCTTAAGGTTGATCCGTCCGCACTCCAACACTGACCCCAGGTGGTCATTCAGGTCGAAATTGACATTGGTCAATGTCTTGAATAACGCGTCGTGCATAAAGCCGTCTACTTCTTCGTCTTTATAGCCAAGCTCCCGGGCATGATAGGCGTAAGCCGCTATCCCCTTTAGACCGAAAAGCAGCGTATCCTGCAGGCTCTGGATGTCCGCGTCTTTCCCGCAGACCCCGACCTGGGTACATCCTTTACCGCCTGCCGTCTGTTCACATTGATAGCAAAACATTTTT
>Ga0172381_10007409_pt1 | contig 10866 bp, 6 predicted proteins | sample Leawel6488metaG_FD_119754 | JGI IMG/M metagenome (GOLD analysis project Ga0172381, IMG submission 119754) | Leachate microbial communities from a municipal landfill in Southern Ontario, Canada - Leachate well 64-88 metaG | ecosystem: Engineered > Solid waste > Landfill > Unclassified | place... | reverse complement strand
ATTTGCCCGCATATAACCGAGTGAAACTGCCAAAAGATCACCTACAATTGGTATAAAAGTGAAAAAAGCCATATAAGCTCCTTTGCCATGTAGGAATTTAATGCCCTTTTGCATTTTTTCATCTGAGACACCTAGATATTTTTCAATCCATTCGATTTTGCCCAAATGACCGAGATAATAGCAGGTCATTCCACCTAAAAAGTTGCCGGCAGTAGCTGCCAATAAACAACCCGTACTGTTCGCTCCAATGGCAAGCAGACCGCTTAACACAATTTCGGAACTGAAAGGTAGAATGCTGCCGGCCAAAAAGGTAGCAATGAATAAACCAAAATAACTCCATTCGATCAGTGTCTGCATATCCTATTGAAAACGGTAAAATTCGAGTTCTAGTCTGGAACTCAAATTGAGTTGCAGTGTGGCAAAGGTAGCCATAGTTACCCGAATATTTGCTTCCAATATCAGTAATTTTTTGCCACTCTCCAGAAAGTCAAGCCCCATAAAACCGGTATATCCCCTGAAAATCGGGTCCAGACGTTCCAATGCCAATGTTATTTTTTCACGAAGAAAATCCGGTAGATTGGCGGTCTTTTTTAGGAGGCCACCTGCATAATTTTTCCTGAAAAGGATCTTCATTTCGGAATAGCCAAAAACTGTGTACTCTTTTGGTCCGTGACGAAAAACCTGCACACTTCTGGGTTCACCTTCCATGGCTGTTTCTTTATACCATCTGGCCGGGTGTTTAAGGCTTGGAAGTCTCATGCCGGTAAGATCTGAGGCATGAAAGGTGGCATAACCTCCGGCTCCGATTTCCCGTTTGAAATAACAATTCTCGGTTTCATCGAACATATAAGTCTTTGGATCGATGATTGTCCAGGTTGGAGTCAGGTTGCCCAATCGCTCTTTTTGCGCAATCTTGTTGTTGAAATCCAGAAAATCCGCATAACTGTAATTGATGCTCCATCCTTTTTCCATTGCAAGCCGATCTGCTTCCGGATGAGGTACGGATACAAACAAATGCTTGATTGTTTCCGGAATGTCCACTTTTTTCAAACGAGTATACATTGAAATTCTCGGATCTCCGGATATTTCTGCAGTCAAAAGTTTGTTTCGGACAGGATCGGTATGCTTTATTGCATACTGATTTACAGCAACGTGTTGGTTTTGAAGAATATTACTGAGTAGGTTTTCACAAGAAACGATGTAACGATGTTTTCCGAGGCATTCATCGAGGATGCTTCGAGGATCGAAAGTATACAAGGTTTTCCGGTTGGATAGCAAAGGAATGTCATTCACACAAAGATCCCTGTAATCAATTTTCATAATGGCCTCTAACATGATTCATTCTTTTTTCATGGCAAAGATAACCTTTTCATGAATATGGTCATTTTATTGCTGAAACTCAGGTTCTCATTCTTTAATGTATCTTTGTTACCCCAAAAGGACTTCTTATGCAAAAAATATCACCTGATAGCATTTTATCTGATTTGATCCTGCAATTTTCATCTTTGGGTCCCGTCATGTATTTGGCAGGTATTTGCGGAGATTTTGACGGTAAAGCGGTGCGTCAGGTCTGTAAAGACAATGCAATCAATGAAGACTATCTTTTAAATCTTCTGAATGCTTTTACGGACGAGAAGTTTGTACCGACGGCAATTTTGCCAAGCTATAGTGTTTTACAATTATCTGCGCTTTTATCGGCCAGATATCCTTTTTTTCTTGATCAGTTCGATTTCTTGACCAAGGAAATCCTGAAAAAATTGATGCATGAAAGGATGATGGATGGAAAGCATTTGATGTACAATACGTTAAATAATCTTTTTGCTTCGTTTAGATTACTTTTGTCGACTCGACTCGAACAGCAAAAACAAACGGTGGTTCCGCATATTGCAACGATCTATGAATTGTATTATAGTCCTGATTATACTTCTGAACGTTCTGATATCCTGAATTATAGTCTGGAATTCTATGATGGAAGGAATGATTTGTTGCGGGAGTCTTTTGCCGCAATCAGAAAATTGTTGCAGAAAACCCTTAAATCCAAATTGATGGATTTAAGATATGCTTCCAACGTGTTTGCTTTTTATCAGTTGAACAATGATTTGCTGGTTCAGGACAGAGTTGAGCAAAAATTGCTTCGACCTTTGGTCTTGCAGATGGAAGAAAGTATCATCACGACTTTTCATAAAAAGAAGAAAGTATTCGGGCGAAATAACTTTTTGTCTTTGCCTGTGGTTGCAAAACCATCGAATCTTTTGACTCCCAGGGAGAAAGAAGTGTTGCGGCTCGTCGCTCAAGGGCTCATGAACAAGGAAATAGCCGATCAACTGAATATTGGACTTACTACCGTAATATCCCACCGTAAACATATTGTTGAAAAGCTTGGAATCAAGACCATTCCGGGGCTGACGGTCTATGCATATACTCATGGTTACATAAATGATACTCTCCTCACAAATGAGGATTGACTGATTCCTATTTATGAACTCTCTTTGCATCCAAATTCAATAGGTGCAAAAGATGAAGAAAAATATCTTGATGTTGCTGTTTTTGCCGTTTATGATGTTGCAGGCTAAAACCAATGAACAAACTAGCAAGTTTTTAGAAAAGGGTGTTAACCCGGACAGTATGAGTATCAATCTGGAGGAAGTGGTGATAGATCGGTCTATGCGAGAAAATTCATTCTTAAAAGATCTTCCGGTTTCGTATTCAGTTCTTTCAGGCAAACAGCTGGAAGTGCAGCAGACACAAAATTTGCGAGCACTCTCGGTCTATGTGCCCAACCTGTATGTGCCCGATTATGGTTCAAAGATTACATCTGCTATTTATATTCGGGGTATCGGTTCCCGCCTGAACACTTCGGCCATTGGTTTTTATGTAGACAATATTCCATATCTTGACAAATCTGCCTTTGATTTTGAATTGCAGGATATTCAGCGTGTTGATGTTTTACGTGGGCCGCAAGGAACACTTTACGGAAGAAATTCCATGGGGGGATTGATACACATCCACACCAAATCTCCTTTTGTAAATCCGGGGAATTCGGTCAGGTTGTCTTATGGTTCTTACAATGACCTGAAAGTGGAGTTATCCCATGCCCAAGTGTTTAATCCGAATTTGGCGTTTTCCGTATCTGCCAATTACAACACAAGAGATGGGTTTGAAAAAAACACCTTCACCGGCGAGGATTGTGGCGAACTGGAGTCTGTTGGGACCCGAACCAAGTGGGCTGCCCGTTTATCAAATGGTTGGAGAGCTGATTTGAGTGTCAATTATGAATATAGTATACAGAATGGTTATCCGTATGCCCCTTATAGCGAGAACAAATCAGTGGTGAGTTATGACGGGGTCTCTTCCTATAAGCGTCATCTGTTTTCGACAGGTCTCTCACTGGAGAAGCCTTTGGAGAATGCCGTTTTCAGCTCTATGACAGGTTATCAGTTTCTGGATGATAACCTGAAACTGGATCAGGATTTTTCACCCGAATCTATCTTCTCACTGAATCAAAAACAAAATCAGCATGCATTCACTCAGGAGTTTGTGTTAAAATCCAAGGAAGAAAAATCTTATGAGTGGGTGATAGGAGCTTTCGGATTTTATAAAAATATGGATACGGATACACCTGTTACATTCAAGGAAGATGGTGTGACCAATCTGCTGGAAGGTAATATTGTCAAGAATCTTCCCCCTTTCATGTCTTTTGACATCACAGACAAAGAAGTGCTCATCCCTGGACTTTTTACAGAGAACAATTATTCTGCCGCTATTTACCATCAGTCCACGTATCATTTCCAAAAGCTGAAAGGATTGTCAGCAACAATAGGTTTGCGTATTGATTATGAACATGCATCATTGGATTATTCCTCTTCTGCAAACATGCATTTCTGTTATGACATGAATTATATGAATATGTCCATTGGTGATGAAATTACAACGAATGCGCTTCTTGATGGTTTTGATTCAAAAGACTTCTGGCAGGTAGTTCCAAAAGTATCTTTGCAATATGATTTTAATGAAAAAAACAAGGTATATGCTTATTTTTCAAAAGGATATCAGGCTGGTGGGTATAATATCCAGCTTTTCTCCGACTTGATTCAGACAGAACTGAAAGCGGCCATGACAGAGCAGATGAAAGAAAGTGTCACTGCGAAATTGCAGCCATACATGTTTCCGGCAACAGTCGATCGAATTGCCGGCAATATCCCCGTATCTAAGCATGTGAGCAATGTGAAGGAGGTCATAGGTTATGATCCGGAATATAGTTGGAATTATGAATTGGGTTTCCATATAGAGCCGGTTGAAGGTATGTTGCAGGTGGATGCAGCTCTTTTCTACATCGATTGTTATAACCGTCAGATTGCACAATTTTCTCCCAATGGTTTTGGACGGATGATGAAAAATGCTTCAGGAAGTTATAGTAAAGGATTTGAAATAAGTGTGTTGTCAAAACCTATTGAGAATTTGATGCTGAACGCTGCGTATGGCTTTACTGATGCCAGATTTACGGACTATAAAGATTCTGTCAAGGTAAACGGGATTGAGTCGGAAGTGGATTATTCGGGAAAGCATGTTCCCATGATACCCGAACAAACCTTATCTTTTGGTGCTGATTATTCTTGGATTGTGCGGCATGGCTTTCTGAATGAAGTGATTCTTGGTGCCCAGTACACCGCGGCAAGTTCTATTTGCTGGACGGAAGATAATGATTTGAGTCAGGGTTATTATGGAGTCACCAATGGGCAGGTCTCTTTTTTGAAGAGCAATTTACGGCTTGATTTGTGGATTAAGAATGCTTTTGATCAATATTACAATACTTTCTATTTCGAATCTTTAGGTAATTCTTTTGCTCAGAAGGGAAGACCGCGACAGATTGGTTTGACTATTCAATATCTTTTTTAGGTGCATTTTGAAAATTTCTGAAGGGCTGTTCAATTTAAAGTGAACAGCCCTTTTTGGTTATTTTGCAACATATTTTACATAAATGGGATAAATTTTGTTTTTTTACACTTATCTTTGAGTTATTTTTTGGTGATTTTTTTAATGAATGGAAATATTTTGGTACGTTTCGGCAATATATTCGGTGGACGTCGTTTTTCATAAAAAATCGTTTTAGTATATGACTATTAAAATTAACCTAAACTGCTTATTTTTCGTACTATTTCAGTTTATCGTCATTTCACTTGACGCTCAGACTTTTTATATTACTGAAACATTAAGGAATAATGCGGCTCCTACTTTTACTTTTGGTGGTGATCCAAAGGCCTATCTGACTTCTGGTGTAGAGGACTCTGTTGGAGACGGTTGGTTGCGTCTTACTAAGGATTTGAGATACCAAAAAGGATATGCCATAGTGAACCAGTCATTTCCTTCCACTCTTGGTGTTCAGGTAGACCTGGAGTTTAAGATATGGAGGATCAATTTAAAAGGAGTTGGCGCAGATGGATTTTCTGTCTTTTTATTTGATGCCACAACAGATCCTTTTATCATTGGTGGTTTCGGCGGTTCATTGGGATATGCTCAGTTTGATAATGTTGGAGCGAATAAGTCCTCCGGGCTTAGCGGTGGATATGTTGGTATAGGTCTTGATGAGTTTGGAAATTATAGTAAAGAATTTGAGGGACGTATAGGTGGAGAAGGCTTTCATAAAAACAGTATTGGCGTTAGAGGACCAACACCCACTTTTTCTTGGCTTAAAGGAAATTTTGACCTCGGTTTTATGCTGGAGTATGGTCAAGCAACGGAAAGACCTTCGGATTCCGTTTATTATAGAAGAATCCAAATAGAGATTATACCCATTTCCGGTAGCTTTGGTCGTCACTACAAAATTAAAGTGAGGATCAAGACGGAGAATAGTAAAAGATTTTATGATGTTTTGTCTTACGAGTTGCCAAGTGTTCCACCGTCTATGCTTAAACTCGGTTTCGCTGCTTCTACAGGTGATTGTATCAATTTCCATGAGGTCCGCAATTTGCAAATTACCACTCCTGGAGGTGTTCGTGTGATCAAGTCAGTTGATAAGACTGTAGCAGATGTCGGAGAAGAACTTACATACACTGTTGAATTGTTTAATCAGTCTGATACCTTGGTCTCTTCCGGTTTGTTTTTAAATGATCTGATAGATCTGCCTTCTTCAAAATTTCAAATAACCAGTGTGAAATTTGAAAATAATGATTATTCGGGAAATAATGCTACCGGTTATTCCGATTCCGTTTTTTCAAGAATATCCATGACGATGGAACCTTCTTCTCAGGCTACTTTTATTGTTAAAGGGAAGATTAAGGGGTATCCTCAAAATGGAACAATTACCAATACTGCCATTTTCAACGTTGGCTCTACTGGCATCATTGACCATGATACGAAGAATGATACGTCATCTGTAACCACAATGGTAAATGATCTTGGGCTTTGCGCCATCGATGACTCTGCTAAGGCTATTCATGGTATTCCTGTAAATATCCCGGTATTGGATAATGACTTGGAAAGTCGCACTCCCATTGACCGGTCAAGCGTTTCTATAGTTGATTTACCTCGGCATGGTGAGGCATCACCCAAAGGAGATGGTACGGTCGATTATACAGCAGAGGATGGTTATTTTGGTGATGATCTTTTTACCTATAAAGTGAAAGATGGGACTGATACATGGGATACAGCCACTGTTTTCATCGTAGTTCGTCCGAATATTTTTTTCATTCCGAATATTTTTACACCTAATGGAGATAATATCAATGATTGTTTCGTGATTCCAGGTTTAATAGACTATCCTAAATCAAGATTGAAGATACTTAATCGCTGGGGTAATGAAGTTTATTTTAATCTGGATTATCAAAATGATTGGGATGGCTATGGCCTGAATGAGGGTACCTATTTCTATTCACTTGTTTTGCTGAATGGAGGGAAAGAAATCGTATATAAAGGCTGGGTTTTGTTGAAAAGATAAGAGAAAAGATTATGTGGATAAATGATATTCTTTCCAAGGATACTTTTAAGACGAAAACTGCACGGAGAATTCTTGTAGTTGCGTGTCTTATTGGATTTTCCTTTCAGTCTTTTTCACAACAAAACATTTTGTACTCACAATATATATTCAATACCTTGTCTATCAATCCGGCCTATGCTGGATATAAGGAAGCATGGTATTTGCAGACGGCACATCGTATGCAATGGGCAGGAATGTCGGGTGCTCCCACAACAACTCAGGTTTCCATTGACGGATTGACAAATAATTTTACAAAGAATGTCGGGCTTGGCTTACAATTGACAGCAGACAAGGAAGGTGCACAGTCTGCAACTTCGCTATATGCCAACTATGCATACCGCCTACAGTTGGATCGCGCTGATATGAGCCGTCTGTGTTTTGGGCTTGCTGCCGGTGTTACGCAATATGCTACGAATATGTCGATACTTGAGCCGACAGACCCGACTGAGCCTATTATGGCTGAAGGAATCAACAACACCTATATACCGGATTTACGTTTTGGTATCTATTATTATAATCCGAATTTTTTTATCGGCGCTTCTGTCATGGATCTATTGTCTGCGGAAACGGCCGCTTCTATATTCAAGTTGGACGTTGATTCAACCAGCAACCTGATGCGTAAACAACACTTCTACCTGATTGCCGGTTGGCTTCGTGAATTGAACAGTTTCATCAAATTTCGTCCAAGTATCACAGTCAGGGAAGATTTCAAAGGTCCGACAAACCTTGATTTAAGCGCGACCTTTGTGTTTGGTGACCGCTTTTGGATTGGTGGAAATTACAGAACAGGTATTCAGTTATGGGATAAGGAATATTTAAATGGAGCTTCTTTGAGTAATCTGGATGCTGTATATTTAACCGCACAATTCCAAATTACGGAACGTATTAGAATCGGTTATTCCTATGATTATACATTAAATCAGTTGGGCAGTGACAATAACGTATCACATGAATTTTCATTTGGCTGGATTATTCCAGAAAAAGCAAAACGCATTCTGAGTCCAAGATTTTTCTGATTTTTTTATTTATGACTGAAGATATGCAATATGATATGAAACTGAAAACTATTTTTATTTTTTGGGGACTGGTATGGCTTTTTATTTTCTTTAGCCCTCAAATACAAGCACAGTTTAGTAATCGTGCAAAAGCAGAGAAACTCTTTGATGAACTTCAGTATGCTAAAGCTGTAGCGGTTTATCAAAAACTGACAGACACTGCCAATCCTGAATTGGAAGATATGGAGCATTTAGCCGAATGTTATAAAAAGATGAATCAATATGAGGATGCGGAGATATGGTATGCCAGAATTGCCAATGACCCTCGATGTAAACCAGAAATTCTTTTTAGTTTTGGAGAAATACTAAAAACCAATGCCAGATATTCGGAAGCCAAGAAGGTTTTAGATGAATATTTTGCAATGACAAATGATCAAAGTGTTTTTGTCAGCATTGCCGGTTGTGATTCCGCTATTGTTTGGATGAGCAGTCCGACCGATCATGTGATTAGGAATGAACAGAGTATAAATACAACATTGTCTGAATTTTCTGTTTTTCCAATCGGAATAAATGAGGTCAGTTTTGTTGGTGAGCCAAAAACATCAGACAACAGAAATAAATATGGATGGACAGGTAGCTCTTATCTACGTATCTTTACTGCGGAGCGTCTAAATGACAATAGTTTAAAATCAAGGATGCTGTCCAAATCTGATTATAATAATGCTTCTTATCATGTTGGTCCAATATCAACGAATAAGGCTGGAACCATCAGCTTTATTACCCGTACTTATCCAGGCAATAAGGGTAGTTTGACCAAAGTAAATGGTAATACTTATTATACACAGAAAATGGAGCTGTATATTATTTCAAAGATATATGGCCAATGGCAAAAGCCTGAATCTTTTGCCTATAATAATGTACAAAAGTATTCCGTGGGGCATGCGGTGCTTAGCAATGATGAAAAAATACTCTATTTTGTCTCTGATATGCCTGGTGGAAAGGGTGGGACGGACATTTGGTATTCTGAACTTCAAGAAAACGGAACATGGGGAAGGCCTCATAATGCAGGGCCGGTCATCAATACATCCCGTGATGAAATGTTCCCGACCGTAGGTCCCGACAGCATGTTATACTATTCATCAAAAGGATTGCCCGGAATGGGTGGTCTGGATATTTTTTGCAGCAAGGGATATAACGATCAATGGAGTAAACCTGTCAATATGAGATATCCGATCAATTCACCATGTGATGATTTCTCTTATATGCCGGTTGGAGGTCAAGGTAGGGGGTATTTTTCTTCCAATCGTATCAATGGAGAAGGTGGTGATGATATCTATTCGTATAATAATGAGAAACCTACGCTGAACATTCTTGGTATCGTTTATAATAAAAAAACTGGCATGAGGTTGCCAAATGCAGAGGTTACACTCTATGGCTCCTCTCATGAAATTATAGCCAGGCAAGTGAGTAAACCAGATGGCTCATTTGCATTTTCCATGAACAAAATGGATTGGTATAACCTGAAGTCAACGAAAGACGGTTTCTATCCCGATACGCTCTCCTTAAACCCAAAAGATTTTGCTTTAAGCAATACACGTAAAGTTATTTTATCTCTCGATCCGTTATTTGAAAAAGGAAAGACTTTCAAATTGGAAAATATTCACTACAACTTTGACAAGGATCAAATCAGGTTAGATGCTTCGCTCATTCTGAATGATTTGGTCAAAATAATGCATGAGAATCCAACCCTGAAGATTGAATTGGCTTCCCATACCGATTCTCGTGGCACAGATAAATACAATCTCGATTTGTCTCAAAGGCGGGCTCAGTCTGCAGTTGATTACCTCGTAATAAGAGGCATTTCGCGAAGTAGGATGGAGGCAAAAGGCTATGGAGAAACCAGGCTGCTTAATCGTTGCGAAAATGATGTTCCTTGTTCGGAGGCAGAACATCAGAAAAATCGACGGACAGAATTTACGATTATCTCCTATTAGATCGAAAAGGGGGCATTAGGCTTCTTTTATTTAATATCTATGCTTCCAAAGTTTATTGAGAAATTCCTTAAGCTTGAATTCCGAAGCATTGTTCTGAGGCTTCCAGATACTTCTGCCTTTAATTTTTTGGGGCAAAAAATCTTGCTCCACAAAATTGTTTTCAAAATTGTGCGCATATTTATAGTCCTTGCCATAGTTCAATTGCTTCATTAACTTGGTGGGTGCGTTGCGAAGGTGAAGAGGAACAGGAAGATTACCGGTTTCTTCCACAATGGAAAGTGCATCATTGATAGCCATATAGGCAGAGTTGCTTTTAGGACTGGAAGCCAGATAAATGGCCGTTTCAGAAAGAGCAATACGGCTTTCAGGCCATCCAAGTTTGTGTACAGTCTCAAAACAGGCGTTAGCCAGTAATAATGCATTTGGATTGGCAAGTCCGATATCTTCGGAAGCAGAAATCAGCAAACGTCGTGCAATAAACTTTGGGTCTTCACCTCCAGAAACCATGCGGGACAACCAATAAACAGCCCCGTCCGGATCACTGCCACGGATGGATTTGATAAAGGCAGAGATGATGTCATAATGCATTTCTCCATCCTTGTCATATGCCATCGGATTTTGCTGCAAACGTTCAGTGACTTTGGCGTCAGTAATGACCACAATCGTATCTTCTTCTTCCGCATTTACGACCAATTCAATGATATTTAAAAGCTTACGCGCATCTCCGCCGGAAAAACGAAACAAACTTTCTTTTTCTTTTACCTCGATATTGTGCTTTTTTAATTCCACATCCATCGTCAATGCCCGTTCGAGCAGTTCCTCCAGATCGGGAACCTCAAGCGGTTGAAGTACATAAACTTGGCAACGGGAAAGAAGGGGACTGATTACCTCAAAAGAAGGGTTT
>Ga0172381_10007408_pt1 | contig 10866 bp, 7 predicted proteins | sample Leawel6488metaG_FD_119754 | JGI IMG/M metagenome (GOLD analysis project Ga0172381, IMG submission 119754) | Leachate microbial communities from a municipal landfill in Southern Ontario, Canada - Leachate well 64-88 metaG | ecosystem: Engineered > Solid waste > Landfill > Unclassified | place... | reverse complement strand
TCTCTAAAAAAATAAGTTCAATCACCTATTAGTATCGCTCGACTTAACACATCACTGTGCGTCCATCTGCGACCTATCAACCCCGTGGTCTACGGGGAGGTTAATGGGGATATCTAATCTTGGGGATGGTTTCCCACTTAGATGCTTTCAGCGGTTATCCAACCGAACATAGCTACTCTGCAATGCCACTGACGTGACAACAGATACACCAGAGGTTCGTCCACCCAGGTCCTCTCGTACTATGGGCAGACCCCCTTCAAATATCCTACGATCATGGAAGATAGAGACCGAACTGTCTCACGACGTTCTGAACCCAGCTCGCGTACCCTTTTAATTGGCGAACAGCCAAACCCTTGGGACCTTCTCCAGCCCCAGGATAGGACGAGCCGACATCGAGGTGCCAAACAGTGCCGTCGATGTGAACTCTTGGGCACTATCAGCCTGTTATCCCCAGCGTAGCTTTTATCCGTTGAGCGATAGCGCACCCACATGCCACTATCGGATCATTAACACCTGCTTTCGCATCTGCTCGACTTGTAGGTCTTGCAGTTAAGCTCTCTTGCGCGTTTACACTATCAGCCTGATTTCCATCCAGGCCTAGAGAACCTTTGCGCGCCTCCGTTACACTTTAGGAGGCGACCGCCCCAGTCAAACTACCCATCAAACACTGTCCCTGAATACCAGATTAATGGCACAGGTTAGATCCTAAATATAGCAAGGGTGGTATCTCAAGGTTGGCTCCAAACGGACTAGCGTCCGCCCTTCAAAGCCTCCCACCTATCCTGCACAAACTATATCCAGAATCAATGTCAGACTATAGTAAAGCTGCATGGGGTCTTTTCGTCTTTCCATGATGACTCCGGCATTTTTACCGGATCTGCAATTTCACCGAGTCTACTGCCGAGACAGTTTTCAACGACGTTACGCCATTCGTGCGGGTCGGAACTTACCCGACAAGGAATTTCGCTACCTTAGGACCGTTATAGTTACGGCCGCCGTTCACCAGGGCTTAGATTCAAGCCGTAAAGCTCTCCTCGTGACCTTCTGGCACTGGGCAGGCGTCAGCCCCTATACATAGTCTTACGACTTTGCAGAGACCTGTGTTTTTGTTAAACAGTCGGTTGAAATCTTTAACTGCGGCCAATTACTTATTAGAAACAAGCAATTGGCAAAGTTTATCCCGAAGTTACACTTGCTGTTTTGCCGAGTTCCTTAGCAGTAGTTTACTCGATCGCCTTGGTCTTCTCGACCTATCCACCGGCGTTGGTTTGCGGTACGGTAACTTAATTTTCTCGCTACCGAGGATTTTCTTGGCAGTTGAAATACCTGGAATTCCCCTGGCAAAGCCAGAGCACAATGCATCGTAGCTCGCGAACTCTAAGGGATTTACCTCAAAGAGCATAAGCTTACTACTTACACGTGAATTCATTAACACGCTCCAGTTGTCCATCTGCGTCACCCCTGAGCTAGCGCCACCATCAGTTCTCCAAACCCTCCTAAGTAAGGCACGAGGCCTTAAAAAGTTAGATCCAGAAACCATCAGATATTGCTCGGGCGAAAATTAAGTTGTACGGGAATATTAACCCGTTGTCCATTAGCTACGCCTTTCGGCCTCACCTTAGGACCGACTAACCCCAAGTCGATTAACGTGGCTTGGGAAACCTTGGATATTCGGCGGTCCGATTTTTCATCGAACTTACGTTACTTATACCAACATTCTCACTTCCTGACGCTCCACCCGACCTCACAGTCGAGCTTCGACGCTGACAGGAACGCTCCTCTACCATTCGTTCTGTCCGAAGACAGAAAAAATCCACATTTTCGGTTAAAGCCTTGAGCCCCGTTGTATCTTCGGCGCAAGATCGCATAGATCAGTGAGCTGTTACGCACTCTTTAAAGGAATGGCTGCTTCTAAGCCAACCTCCTGATTGTATGTGCAATCCCACATCCTTTTCCACTTAGGCTTTATTAGGGACCTTAAATGATGGTCTGGGCTGTTGCCCTCACGACTACGGCACTTAGCTGTCATAGTCTGACTCCCGTGAAACTCACAATAGTATTCGAAGTTTATCTAGGTTTGGTAGACTTATTTCGTCCCCTAGCCTAAACAGATCTCTACCCCTATTGCTATTGGCACGAGGCTAGCCCTAAAGCTATTTCGAGGAGAACCAGCTATCTCCGAGATCGGTTAGCTTTTCACTCCTACTCACAACTCATCCTACGCCTTTACAACGACGTGAAGTTCGGTCCTCCAGTCGCATTTCTGCGACCTTCAACCTGGTCATGAGTAGCTCTCCCGGTTTCGGGTCTAGAGCATGGCACTTAATCGGGTTATTCACCCTCGCTTTCACTATGGCTTCGGGTATTACTCCCTTAACCTAACGCGCCACACTGCTAACTCGTTGGTCCGTTCTACAAAAAGTACCCAGTCACCACATTGCTGCGGCTCCTGGTCTCTGTAAGCATAAAGTTTCAGAAACTATTTCATCCCCCTCACCGGGGTGCTTTTCACCTTTCCCTCATGGTACTTGTCCACTATAGATCTCCAAACCTATTTAGCCTTGGGAGATGGTCCTCCCGGATTCAAGCCGGATTACACGTGTCCGACCCTACTCAGGAACATTCTAGAAACATATCCTATTTTCGCCGACGGGACTATTACCCTCTATGGTCGCTCTTTCCAGAGGCGTTTGGCTAATAGAAATATGTCTCATATTGAAGTCCTACAACCCCACCTGCCGTAACAGATGGTTTAGGCTGATCCCTTTTCGCTCGCCACTACTAAGGGAATCTCTGATTTGATTTCTTTTCCCTAGTTACTGAGATGTTTCAGTTCACTAGGTACCCCCGATATCCCTACTAATTTCAAGATATCGTAACAGAACATTACTTCTGCTGGGTTTCCCCATTCGGAAATTTCCGGGTCAAAGCCTGCTTAACGGCTCGCCGAAACTTATCGCAGTTAGCTACGTCCTTCATCGGAGTTTGGAGTCAAGGCATCCACTTTATGCTTTTAAGTAACTTATTAAATTAGAGAACCAATTACTTTAACTAGTAATTGGTAAAAAAAATTGACATTTACATTTAACTTTTCAAAAAAGAAATTGCATTCTTTCTTTTTACATTTTACATCTGACACCTAGTTTTCAAGGAACAAAAAAGGGTGTGTAGTTCTACACACCCCTAAACTTAAAGACTCTCTCGTAGTTTCAGGTCGTTAAGCTTAGGGATATGTAGCAGTTTTTTTGCATAAAGTAATTAAGAATTTTTACCTCATTACTCATATAATGCGGTGGGATTATATTTATTAATTATATCAAAGTCAACATCTTTTTTATAATTAACAAATACGAGCTTCATTCAGGCCACAACCAAATTTTATTTCCCAAAAAATCTCCCTACCGTTCCATTCAAAACAGCCTGCAATGTTCCCAAGGAATACATCAAAGAAATTACAAAAGAAGCAAAAGCCACTAAAATAATCAAATTAACAGTCCCCCCCAGATGATCTTCTGCAAACTGGACATTTCCAATAAAATCCTTCACCTGAGCTCTATACTTAAGAAGCAAAATAGCAATTGCGAACCCACAAACAAAAACTAAAAAACGATCCATATTTATATTAATTTTAGAAAACTCTCACCGCACAAGGATACTGCACCACGAGAAAAAATCCAACATTTTTATTTACTTGCTGTTTGAAGTTTACTTAAATTAACAAATCGTAAAATTGTAAAAAATTTTTACTTTTTTACAAATCCGAAAATGAACACTAACAGAGGTTAACTTTTTTCCCAGCGAAGAGAACCTCATCAGAGTCTTCGCTTCTTCGCCTTCGGCGAAACCGCTGCGGACCAGTTTTCTCGCTATTAAATGGTGGGCGATTGAAGAGTTGAACTTCAGACCTCGACATTATCAGTGTCGCGCTCTAACCAACTGAGCTAATCGCCCTAACAAAATTTGCAAAAACAACCTTAATAGAAAGCACTATTTTAGTCAATTATTTTTTTATATACAAAAACACTTTATGTAGCTCCTTTTCTGGTTTTACTCCAGGAATCTTAAAATCATTCGAAATCAGCTTAGTCCCCTTTTTCAGCTTCGGCCAAATCTCTTTTTTTATTCTAGCCATCGGTTTTGGCAACAAAAAACACACAATTACAGTTGCTTTACCGTAATCCCCTTTCCAGAAATTTCTAAAATAAATCTTTTCATTTCCCCCCTTAAGAAAAGTTTTTGCCTTGGCTAATAAATAAGTAAAAAAAGAGAACTCATACCCCACCGCCTTTGCAACTCCACATTTTGCAACTGCCCTAATAATCCTCCCCTCTCCACATCCCAAATCATAAACCACATCTGTTTTTTTAAAATTACCCAGTTTTATCATTGCCTCAAGCCTTTTCTTAGTAGTCAACACAAACGGCGCTCCAGTAATCATCGCATACATCCCCGGTAAAATAAGCAAAATTGCCAAAACCAACAAAATTCCAAATCCTAAAATCCAAAATCCATACCCTACAGGATAAAGAATAACAACCAATTTAAATCCCAAAAACATTGCAATTAAAACAAATACCGCCTCCAGCATTAGAAATGAGTTAAGTTCTGCCACAAAATAGCCTATCAGTTCCTTGTAAATAAGGCAAAAAAATAGTAGAATATACTATTAAAATAAACATAAAAAGCCCCTAGTGGAAATCCAAATCAAAAAAATAGACTATTATAAACTTTCAACTGAAGAAGTTTTAGCCACTTTGAAAAGCAAACAAGAAGGTTTAAATGAAGACGATTCAATTCAAAGAATCAAAATTTACGGAGAAAATAAATTAATCACCTCCAAAAGAGTTCCGCTCATTTTTAAATTTTTCCAACAATTCAAGGATTTGATGGTAGTAATTTTGATCGTGGCAGGAAGTTTTTCTCTCTATCTCAACGAAGTAAGAGATGCAATGATTATGTATTCTATTGTCCTCATCAACGCCGTGATTGGCTTTGTTCAAGAATACAAAGCCGAAAAGACAATGAACTCTTTAAAAACTTTGATGCAAGCCCAGGCAAAAGTTTTTCGCAATGGACAAGCTCTCGAAACTTCTCAAGCAAAATTAGTTCCCGGAGATATTGTAAAATTGGAAGAAGGAGATAGCGTTCCAGCAGACCTTCGTATTATTATTGAAAATAATTTATCAACTAATGATTTTGCCCTAACAGGAGAATCTAATCCCACCAGAAAATTCACACATGCCATTAATGGAAATGCCGCTTTAGGAGATCGTAATAATTTAGCGTTCATGGGCACAACTGTCGCCACCGGCAATGGAATTGGAATCATCATTCACACAGGAATGGAAACTGAAATAGGAAGAATCGCAAATTTAAGCCAAGATACCGACACAGAAGAATCCCCTCTCCAAAAAGAAATAAACCATTTAGCCAAAAGTGTAACTATTGTCACCCTCATAATTAGCGCAATTTTAACCGGAATCGGAGTATTAATGGACTTCACTCTTCGCGAAGCATTTTTATTTGGACTAGGAATTGCCGCTTCATGCGTACCTGAAGGACTTCCCGCCCAGGTATCAATAGCGCTATCTCTAGCCGCCGGCAGACTTGCTCAACAAAAAGCCGTCATTAAAAGACTGTCAGCAGTAGAAACCTTAGGATCAACACATATTATCTGTACCGATAAAACCGGAACTCTCACTAAAAATGAAATGACTGTTCAAAAAATTCTAATGGGATTGGAAGAATTTGAGGTTACCGGCACCGGATATGAACCAAAGGGAACCATCTTAGATAATCAAGGCAATCAGATTACTTGGCAAAAAATGGAAGAAAATGAAATCTTTTTTAGAGCGGGAGCCCTGGCTTCCAACGCAACTATTAATTCTCCAGATAAAGAACATCAAAATTGGTACGCAGTAGGAGATCCTACAGAAGCAGCCTTAGTCAGTTTTGCGAGAAAGGCTGAAGAAGATATTTCCGAATTGGATAAACTATTCCCCGAAATCAAAGAATTTACTTTTGATTCCGTTCGTAAAAGAATGAGTTCCATCAGAGACATCCATGGCAAAAAATTTGTCTTTGTAAAAGGTTCTCCTCAAAGTTTAATCGAAAAATGTACCCACATCAAAGAAGGAACTAATGTGAGACTCATTACCGAAGCAGATAAAAAAATAATCATAGATAAAGACGATGAATACGCTTCTCAAGCCCTAAGAGTTTTAGCTTGCGCCTATAAAGAAATGACCAACTATTCTCCAGACATAACCATGGAAAACACCGAAGAAAATCTCATTTTCCTAGGATTAGCAGCAATGATTGACCCTCCAAGAGATGAAGTCAAAGGAGCCATTGATGCCGCTCTAAAAGCCCATATCAGAGTTATCATTATTACCGGAGATTATGCTTTGACAGCACAAGCTATCGCCAAAAAAATAGGATTCGATCAAGATGGCCATCCAATTACATTAATTAAAGGAGCAGAATTAGACAAAATGTCCGACATTGAACTTCTCCAAAACCTAATCAAAAGTAATTTAATTTTTTCACGAACTTCTCCTGAAAACAAACTAAGAATTGTTTCTCTGCTGAAAAAAACCGGCGAAATTGTTGCAGTTACCGGAGATGGAGTAAATGACGCACCAGCCTTGAAAAAAGCCGACATTGGAGTAGCCATGGGAAAAACTGGAACAGAAGTAGCCAAAGATGCTTCCGAAATCGTAATTTTAGACGACAGTTTTAGCACGCTAGTTACCGCCATCCGTGAAGGCAGAACCATTTTCCAGAATTTAAAAAAAACCATTTTGGCTTCACTGGTAGCTAATGGCGGAGAATTATTCACCGTCCTTTTCAGCCTGGCTGGAACAATCTTATTTGATTATCCTTTAGCCATCCTTGCCCTACAAATTTTAGCAGTCGACCTAGTCGGAGAATTATTACCTCTTACTTGCTTAACCTGGGATCCACCACAAGCACAAATTATGAATGAACCTCCTCGAAATCCCGAAGAACATGTCATCAAAAAAAGCACTCTTATCGACGTAGCTTGGAGCGGATTATTAATGGGATTACTGGCTTATCTCAACTTTATCTTCTTATTTTTCCGCGAAGGAGAAAATCCAATAGGCATAAGTCCAGATAGCGCATTTTACATGAGAGCCACCACCTTGACTTATGTTTCAATAGTGATCACTCAATGGTTCAATATCACTTCCCGCAGAACCGGCACGACAGAATCAGCTCTTACTAAATATATCTTTTCTAATAAGAAATTGCTTTTAAGCTACGTTCTTTCTTTGATTTTTCTCTTAAATATTTCATACAATCCTTACATTTCTTCATATCTGAAAACCGCACCACTTACTCTGACAGATTGGTGTTTTGCAATTTTGGGAGCATTAATCTTCTTTGCAATTCGCGAAAGCTATAAACTCTTTTTAAAGAAAGCCCCAATAGAGGACACTCCCGTATGTACCAGCCCAACTCTATAAAACCACTTCCAGTAAACATCAAAAGCGTATATTAACAAAAAAACCTCAGCAATTGCTAAGATCCTTAATTTGAAAATGGTGGAGCTGGAGGGAATTGAACCCTCTGCCTCCTCGGTGCAAACGAGGCGCTCTAGCCAAGTGAGCTACAGCCCCATGTTTTAAAAACCTTAAACATCAACAATGTAATAGAGACAGTGGACTTTTCGACCCTAAAAGGGTCTGACTTCCGCTAAATATTAGCAGAAGTTCGACCATGGGATGAAATACCGAAGTATCCATCCTATGTGCTCCTTAGAAAGGAGATGATCCATCCGCAGGTTCTCCTACGGATACCTTGTTACGACTTCACTCCAATCAGTAGTCTTGCCTTAGGGCCCCGCTCATTTGCTAAGGGCACTTCGGGCACTCCTACCTTTCATAGTGTGACGGGCGGTGAGTACAAGACCCAGGAACTTATTCACCGCGCCATGGCTGATCCGCGGTTACTAGCGATTCCAACTTCATGAGGGCGAGTTTCAGCCCTCAATCCGAACTACGAACAGCTTTTGGGATTGGCTCCTCCTTACGGAATTGCTACCCATTGTACCATCCATTGTAGCACCTGTGTCGCCCTAGGCATAAGGGCCATGCTGATTTGACGTCATCCATACCTTCCTCCGACTTTGAATCGGCAGTCTCATGTGAAATATGCAACACATGACATGGGTTGCGCTCGTTTACGGACTTAACCGAACACCTCAAGGCACGAGCTGACGACAACCATGCAGCACCTGTCTCCAAGTTCCGTGAGGCACTCCCCTGTTTCCAGGAGATTCTTGGGATGTCAAGCCTAGGTAAGGTTCCTCGCTTACTATCGAATTAAACCAGATGCTCCACCGCTTGTGTGGGTCCCCGTCTATTTCTTTGAGTTTTAATCTTGCGACCGTACTTCCCAGGCGGGATACTTAATGCGTTTGCGACGTCACTGAGAGGGTCGAATCTCCCAACAACTAGTATCCATAGTTTAAGGCGTGGACTACAAGGGTATCTAATCCTTTTCGCTCCCCACGCTTTCGTACATGAGTGTCAACAACTTTCCAGTGCACTGCCTTCGCTTTTGGTGTTCTTCTGTGTATCAACGGATTTTACCCCTACACACAGAATTCCATGCACCTCTAAAGTGTTCTAGTCTGCCAGTTTTGAGCACAGCCTTGAAGTTGGGCTTCAAGATTTAATACTCAACTTAACAAACCACCTGCGTACGCTTTACGCCCAATGATTCCGGATAACGCTTGCACCCTCCGTATTACCGCGGCTGCTGGCACGGAGTTAGCCGGTGCTTATTCCTAAAGTACCTTCAGAATTATTCCTTCAGAAAAGAGCTTTACGATCTTACGACCTTCATCGCTCACGCGGTATCGCTTCGTCAGGGTTTCCCCCATTGCGAAAGATTCTTTACTGCTGCCTCCCGTAGGAGTATGGGCCATGTCTCAGTCCCATTGTGGCTGGTCGTCCTCTCAGACCAGCTACCCGTCATTGCCTTGGTGAGCCGTTACCTCACCAACAAGCTGATAGGCCGCAGGCTACTCTCGAACCGATAAATCTTTACCCTTTCGGGACCATCCGGTATTAGCACATATTTCTATGTGTTATCCCTGAGTTCGAGGAATATTCCAACGTGTTACGCACCCGTTCGCCGCTCCCTGCACTCAACCTACAAAATATTGTAGACTGGGTGCAGGGCGCTCGACTTGCATGTATTATACATACCGCCAGCGTTAATCCTGAGCCAGAATCAAACTCTTCATCAAATAGAATTGAACCGCATCATAAAATGATGCAGAAAATTTTAATGTAAATTTGCCAATGTCTCTATTACGCTATTGATGTTAAGGATCGTTTTTGCTCTCCAGAAAACCGAAATTGAGAGAATGAGAAAACAAAAGATCTCAAATGCAGGGGCAGTTTATTTAAAATCCAATTCAAAGTCAACAGCATTTATAAAAATCTTTTAAAAACCAAAGGTATTCGGATAAAACAATATTCTCACAAAGGCGTCAAGCCCTTTAGTAAGCCAAAAAGCTGAATTATAGAAGAAAATTTGATATACTATATAAAGAAGCAAAATCTATTTTTATTTATCTAAAACAAACAAGATGCCAACAAGAAAATCAAAAATATCAGAACCAATCCATAGTTCTATCCTGGTTCCAACCGTTATCGAAAAAACACATCAAGGAGAAAGAGCTTACGATATTTATTCCAGATTACTAAAAGATCGTATTATTTTCCTTGGAACAGCAATTGATGGCAACGTTGCCAATCTAATTATCGCTCAATTACTTTTCCTTGAGAATGAAAGCGCTACCAAAGACATTATTATGTATGTAAATAGCCCAGGCGGCCATGTAACCGCGGGACTCGCCATCTACGACACAATGCAATACATCAAGCCTGATGTTTCTACTGTCTGTATTGGAATGGCCGCCTCAATGGGTGCCGTTCTTCTTGCCGGTGGAGCTAAAGGAAAGAGATTTTCTCTTCCAAACGCGGAAGTAATGATCCATCAACCTCTTGGTGGCACCGAAGGACAAGCTTCAGATATTAGAATCCATGCAGAACACATTATTAAGACAAAAGATCGCTTAAACAGCATTTTAGCAAAACACACCGGTCAACCTTTATCAACAATTGAAAAAGACACCGACCGTGATTTCTTCATGAATGCCGAAGAAGCAAAAAAATACGGACTAATTGATCACCTCATCAAAGAACGCGGAGGGAAATAATCACACAACTTAAGAGCTTAAGAAGCCTCCAACACATCATATCGAGGAATATAACTTTGATGTCTTTCAGCAAATTCAATTGCATAATCCACAATTGCTCCCGCAACATTTGTTCCTGTTGCTCTTTCTAAAGCTTTAAATCCAGGGTTAGAATTGACCTCCAAAACAACTGGACCAGTCTTACTTCTCATCACATCAACTCCACCATAATTTAAATCTAGCGCCTGTACCGAACGTATTGCAATCGACATTTCCTCAGGAGTAGGAACTACCAAAGTCCCAATTCCTCCAAGTTCAATATTACTTCTAAATTCACCCTTTTTCGCAGACCTCATCATCGCTCCGACCACTTTTCCATTAACCACAAAAATTCTCATATCTTTACCTTTCGAATATTTCACATACTCTTGTAATAAATATAGAGGCTTATCCCAAACTAAAAATGAATTAAGAGCACGCATACTCTCCATAATAGTCACTCCATTTCCAAAAGATCCAAAAGGATTTTTCACAATAACCGGGAATCCTCCCACCATTTTCGCAGCCTGAGCAATATCCTCAGGTCTATGCAAAACAACTGTTTTCGGAAGTGGAATTCCGAAATGATC
>Ga0172381_10007407_pt1 | contig 10868 bp, 14 predicted proteins | sample Leawel6488metaG_FD_119754 | JGI IMG/M metagenome (GOLD analysis project Ga0172381, IMG submission 119754) | Leachate microbial communities from a municipal landfill in Southern Ontario, Canada - Leachate well 64-88 metaG | ecosystem: Engineered > Solid waste > Landfill > Unclassified | place... | reverse complement strand
CGTGAAGAATAAGAGTCCCTTCCCCGCAAATGGGGCATGCGACATCTGTAGGAGTAATCATTTCAGCCATAAAACGTGCTTCCGTTATGACAAGTGAAAGGAAACCAGTAACAAGAGATTTCCTGCCCGACTTCGGGCAAATTTGATGTAATAGTCCACTCCAACTCTTGGAGATAAATAGCAAGCGCGTTTTCTGAGGGCATATAACCTATTTGGAAAAAATGTGGAGCACTATCACGCCAGCGACAATGAGCGCGATACCGATGAATGAGGCCACATTAAGAGGATGACGGTAAACAACCCAACCAACCAGTATAATCAAGGCAACACCGACACCAGACCAGATGGCGTAGGCCACACCAAGCTGGATGGTGCGTAGCGCAAGCGAAAGAAAGTAGAACGCTGACGCATATCCGGCCACAACAAGAAGCGATGGTCCCCAGCGGGTAAAGCCATTTGCCGCCTTGAGTGCAGAAGTTGCAACAACCTCGGACACGATTGCTATTGCCAGATATAACCAGTGCATATTTCTCGTTAACTCCGTAAGGGTAAGTGGCGCGCCGTTTTTGGCGTGTACCTCTCGACCATAATATTAGGCAGGCTTTATGACCAGCATTTCATTGCCGCCTCGCTGAAACTCGTAGGGTACGCGCTTAATTTTTACGTCGAAACCATTTTTCTCAAAGTGTCCGTTCACCAAATGGAGGTAGGGTGATGGAGTTCCGTCAAGCGTAAGCAGAGGGAACACTCTCACTTCGCGAGATACACGTAACATTTCCTGGAGAGCTTGAAGATGGAACTCCGCGGACAACTGGGCGCTGTACAAGAACAGGAAGTGAGACGATAAGGCGATGTCGTATTGCCCGTTATCGAAAGGCAATGACGGCAACTCACCTGCGATGTATCGTCCTTCCTGTTTTCCTGTATCGAAGTCAGCGAGGAAATTTTCCATCGCGGACATGCGAATACTCCCCAGTTGTTCAAGCGATGGAATGGTTTCCCAAACGTAGTTTCCCTGGTTCTTGCGCGTCTGTGTCATCACGATGTCGTATGCTTCGGCGACGCGAGTTCTGATTTGCGCTGCGTCAAAAGCATAGATAGGGTCTACAGAGACGACACTGCCACTACATTCTGTTAACAAAGAATTGAATGCGGCAGGGCCATCTCCACAGCCGAGAATGCGAAGCGTTAAATCATCCTCAGAGAGGCCGAACATACTGACGTATTCGTCATACGAACGTCCCCACGGTACAACTTTATCCAGCGTAAATCCCATAGGTTGTCTGCCTGTCTAGCGTAAGGGTAAGGGTACGTGACGCGTCAAAAGCGGAGCGTTCCGCTTGACCGCCATGTCAACTTTGGTGTTCAGCAGCACGTTTCAATCCTTGGAGCGTATAAGGCAAGCCCTTTTTAATTTGCGAGCCGATAAGTAGACCAAACAACGGCGAAAGCAGCCCCTCGAAGGCTATCCGATGCACTGCTATGGTTTCGCCCGAATGACTCGACAACTCATGTTCAAAGCGCATGACACACAAAGGCAGCTTGCTTTCAACCGTGAACGAACGATTGGGAACAACTTCTGTGAAAGCAATTTTAGCCTTTGGACCGCTTGACGGTTGAAGGGTGCCACCGGCTCCGGAAACGAATGCCCCATCAATGGAGGAAGTCTTTACGTCAGGGTCCCAGGAGGACCAACCTTTTACGTCTGCGTACAGGGAAAAGACCTTTTCAACAGGGGCTGCGATTACGACTTGTTCTTCAAATTGCATGGGCATTCCCTCTTTGATAAAACTAACACCTGACGTAACCGATTGGCTGGCGTCGGGCGAAGCCCGCGGTAAGCCAGTCCAATTGTTCCAGCAACGTCCCGCTATATTGCTTTTGCTCTACAACCATCACATATATTATCCTAGCAACTTTTATGCCCATCAACTTTGCAGGTTATATTTCATTTCTCTGCAGCCGCATGTGAATAAGCGCAACCCGATTTCCTTTTTTGTTCTGCCGCTCCTCGACGGCATAAGGCTGAAACCCCAGTTTCGGGTAAAGCAGCAGGCCAGCAACGTTTTGATTGAAACAGGACACCGTTACCTCAGAAGCCTGATGCTTTGAAAAAGCGAGACCAAGCATCTGTTCGATGAGATAGCGGCCCACCCCGCGCCCACGGGCCGCAGGGGAAACGATGACATTGCCAATGGAACAACGGCCGCCAGACTCCCAGCGATAGAAATTGGCGAAAGCGACAATCTCACCGCTAAGCTCCACTACCATGGAATCTGAACGCTGTTCAATTGCATCCTGCAACTGCGTCGGTGTCAACGGGAATACCGCCTTTGGAAACAAAAAGAACAACTCATCTTCGCTTTGCGGAAAGCCTATAATTGGCGGGTCTTTTTATGCCACTGCACTCAAGGACAGGTGAATTTCCACATCGTCCCAGGGCACGAAAATCTGCTGGTCTTCCGTCTTGTCGATAAGATGGTGCTCCATGAGTTTCTGAACATCGGCATGCACGTTGCTGTAGTTCCTGCCCAACTGCTTGGCAAGCGCATAGATGGACTGCGGCCCATTCTTTTTGAGATGTTCCAGCAGCACCAACCGCGCCGGCGTCAACTCACGAAAAAGTTGTGCGGAATCGGAAAAACTCAGATGATAATCCGCTTCCGGCAGAAGCTCTCCCCGGTCCAGTTTTTTGGCAATTTCCCGCATCTCGCTAAATAGCGTACTGGTGGATGTGATGCTGATAATAGCTTTAGTCATGGGTGCCTCCTGTCAATCTTTGCACATCCCTCTCGAAATCGTCCACCAAGGCAGACAGCGATGAAAAAACATAGGACTCTTCCATGTCACCATAATGCCGGTGGTCCCCTTTGCCAGTTTCGTTGTCATACCGCACCAGGCATTGCCCGCTCTTGCCGCAGTAGAACCGATATTTGAAGCCGTGCGGTCGCTCCGGTGAAGGCTCCGGAAGTTGCCAGATCACCGCCTCTATGATGACGTCATCTGGCCGGGTTTCCTTCTTGTAGAATACGCGGATCGCTTTCATATATTGCATGATAGACAGTATATCCTGTTGGGTCAACAAGCCCGCAACTGGTGCTATATACCAGGTATGAAAACACTCCATCGCAAAGACAAATGGATCATCGGCGGCATCGCTCTGGCACTTGTTGCGGGCGGCTGTGCCACGGCGGCGATTCACCAGGAACGCCTTACCCTCAATGCCTCGCCCTGTGTGCCGGTTGGCGTGTATCAGATTATCTCCATTAAAAAGCCGCTCCATGACGGCGAATGGGTGCGGCTCTGTCCGCCGCTGGCCCCGTCGGTACGGCAGGAAGTGCGCCATCACTGGATGGACTTGAGCGCATCGTCGGTCTGCGCGGATCATCTGGTGCCGTTCATCAAGCATGTGGTGGCTGTACCGGGGCAGACGGTGACCTTGTCGGCAAAGGGGATGGCCGTGGATGGACACCTGATACCGCGTACCATCGTGCAGTTCACAGCACCCATGCCCAATCAGCACGTCCACCTCATCCATTACCCGTTCGGCACATACACGGTAAAGCCTGGCACGTTCTGGGAGGTTGCGACCGGCATAAAGTGGGCCTTCGACAGCCGGTACTATGGCCCGATTCCAGACAGAAACATCCGCTCTGGGGCGCGTCCGGTATGGACGTGGAAGGGGTCGTCATGATCCCGGTCGCCAGCCTTGCTACCCAATGCGCGCCTATGGTTGCCACTTCCACGATGGCTGCGGTCGTACAGCACGAATCCGGCGGGAACCCCCTGGCGATGTGGGATAACACCACCGGACGCCGGTACCTGCCCTCCACGGTTCAGCAAGCGGTGCTGATTTTGCGCCACTTGCTGGCGGAAGGTCAGCAGGTCGATGTGGGTATCGCCCAGGTGGATAGTGAAAATTTCCAGCATTACGGCCTCACCGTGCGATCTGCATTCAATGCCTGCACGAATATCCATGTGGGCGGCAAGATCCTGCAGGCAGCCTGGTTCCAGGCGAAACATGCCGGACTGCATGGCCAGACGGCGCTGTTCCATGCGTTTGAGGCGTACAACTCGGGCGGAATCACCGGGGATGGAGGATATGCGCGGGCCATTTATCGGGCGGCCGGAATACCTACATATGTCCATGTTTCCCGGGGATACCGCTATAACTACGAGCCATTACGGACCGCTTCCCGCCGTGGACATGGTGTACAAGTGGCGGCCCGTTTTTCCTCCGTATGGGCACCCGCATCAAACTGGCAACCAAAGGGGTAGAACATATGGGCATCACGACGGAAAACGGAAGTGAAACAACTACGGCGGGCGATACGCTGGCCGAGATCTGGCGCGTCTGGCGGCAAAAAGGCATTCGACCGGCAATCGTGATCACGGATGCCGGACCGCTGGCGGCCGCCAAGTTTGGCAGGCTGCTGATACGGCGTGACGTGCTGAACGGCAATGAAACGCTGGTGAACTGGCTGGTGGCGCATAACGCTGCTTTTCTGGCAAACCCCTGGCTTAAGTGGCAGCGGCGCATCGCTATTTTATCCCTCGTCATGGCGCTGCTGGATGTCATGATCTGGCATCAGTATGGAGACGCGCTCTCCATGCTCCTCCTGGCGTATGTGATGGCATGGATGAGCCTCTGGACCGCCGATCAGTATTCCGTGAGAGCGATCAACGCCCGCCAGTCCATCGCTGGTCTGAAAGCTGAACGGGCTTTTACGCACAAAAAGGAAAGCTGGCTGGATAGCCGACGCATACGGTTAATGCGCGGCGAATCTTTTTTCTGAGCGGAATGGAGGTGAAAAATGGGTTTAGTTTATCTTATTTCTGTGATTGTCGGTCTTATTGTAGCAGGCAAAGCCGGGTATGTTCTGAGAGGTAAAGTAGATAAGGCGTGGTCGTATCTCGAGAAAGAGTGTCGGGAAAGCTGTCGCGTGGAAGTGAACCGCATGAAAGCCGACCGTGCGGCCACCCACACCCGGTACACCATGCTGCGTGAAGGGCTTTCCAGCAACAGGATGCTGCTCTTCGATGAGGTGATGGATTTTATCAATGCCTGCGGGGTAGAGGATGAGTATACTGTGTCCGCCATTTTGTCAGGCAATCCAATTCACGTAGATGGTGCTGATGTTGTGTTTCGTGTGGCTCAATAAAATGAGCGCATTCACGAAGGGACTTGGCATATTCTGGCGGACGGAATTGCGTTTGGTTGTGCTACCTCTGGCGACGATCATCAGCGCGGTAGTTATGGCCGTTGCGTTCATATTGGCCATCGCTGGCCTGGCGTGGGGGTTCTGGCTGTTTCATGCCCCGGTTCACACATCATGGAGCACCGTATGGGTTTATCGTGGATCGGCGATGTTGTGGCTGATATTCATCGGGTATGTGCTGGTTCGGCACATTACGCGTCTTGGCAGGGAAGCGGATAATGTTCAATAAGCAGCATCCGCTTTTCCTTTGGTTCGTATGGCTCTACTCCGCCCTGGCCGGTCTCGCATGGAGCCACCTGCCCGGAATATGGGCCACGGCACCCACTCTACTCCTGCCTGTACTGATTCCTCAACTTCCACGGGCTTCCGGGCGATTCATTGCCGCGCTAACATATTTTCTGGTGGGCAGTTTCAGTATCGTGCATGGATCAGCAGAGTTTTTTGGCGCGGGAGTCGGAGACGGCGGTGTTGTTGCCGACGGCATGGGTCTTGCAAACGGCATGGGCTGGTCCTTCTGGATAGTATCCAGCATTCTTTTGGCTTTGCCCTGGCTGATCGCTCGTAACTCGCTCCTGGGCGTGCTGGCGGTCCTCATAGATGCCCTGCCGCCTCTGGGTCTCATCGGCTGGTTGTCCCCGCTGACCGGAGCCGGAGCGCTGTTTCCGGGCATGGGCGTCATTGGCGTGATTTTGTTGCTGGTCGCATGGAGCGTATGGTCCATCAACACTTGGGGCAGATGGGTGGCGGCTGGAGTCATCCTCCTTGCCTTCACGGCTAACGTCATAGCCATATTCCATCCAATTTCCGCCCCCAAGGGTTGGTTCGGCATGTACACGCATACGGGTGAGCTGGTGACGCCACTGCGAGGCATAGAGAGCGCCGTGAGTGCCGGGCAGAGGGCCTTACAGCACTCCAAGTCAGTCGTGGTGGTATTTCCGGAGACGATTGCCGGTCACTGGCTGCCGGGTACGCAAGCGGCCCTGTTCCATGAATACCAACAGCGGCGAAACAAGGCGCAGATATGGTTGATCGGGGCCGTGACGCTCGGGAAAACGCATCGTTGGGACAGCGTGGAGGAATATGCGCATGGGATGGGTAAGTCCGGTCACATCGTCGCCAAAACCACGTTCCCCGTCCCCGTTTCCATGTGGGCACCCTGGGCCAAGGATCGTTATGGGGCGACCTGGTATGAGCCGGTCCAAAAGATTGCCGGACAACGCATATTCACATCGATCTGCTATGACCAGGCGCTGTCCTGGGTATGGCTGGAGGCGGTCTGGCAGCATCCTGATGTAATCGTGGCCACATCCAATGTCTGGTGGGCGTCCCAAACAGACGTACCGGCCATTGAAGAGGAGAATACGGATGCCTGGGCACGGTTGATGGGGGATGGGGTGGTGGTGGCGAGGAATGGGTGAATATTGGAGCCTACCACGTCATAGCACTGCCCCTAGATTTGATGCGAAGTAATACACTCGTGAAAATTTTTTGGCAATGGAGTTCATAAATTGAATCTGGGCAGGCGCTAAAAAACGCTGACAAAGGAAAACGGCCGGTGTAATGAGTGCGATTCCTGGCGTTATGGGAATCGCTGCATAGTGTTGCAACACACCGTTCACGTTGCTCGAAAACCGATCTGGCACGATAAACTCCAAGTCTGGAGGTGCATGCGCTATCACCCATCCCAGTCCAGGATTATCCAAACAGAATCTATCCATTCCCTTAAAAACGGAAATTCCGTTTATTTGCCTTGCATCTATGGTCGCCACATTGCCGACTTGGCAGATGGTGTGTCCTCCATGGGACTCGATATACTCCATTTCATTCTGGTATTTGCTCTTGTCCCAACCAGTTACACCATGAACAACGGCTGGAGATCGTGGATTGTCCAAAACTTCCTGCCTACTGAGAAGAAGTCCGTAGAAAGCCGATACTATTTCACACTCATCCTTGCCGAGATGATCACTCTTGCCATCAACACAAGAGGCAGCGATTTTTTGGAACGCTGCTTCAATACCACATGAACCGCGCTCCGTAGCATGGTCCCAGATACGATTCCCTGTGAAAATAGCATTCCTTTGGTTAACCCTGATCTTCTTACTCTGCCTGACCAACCATACGTCAACAGCGTTGTGGACACAGAATCGTTCGATGCTTTTCGCAGGGAATATGTGCTGATTTCTGGTAATCTGGTGCGGATTGCCCGGCTGCAAATCGGAAGATTTTGCCATAGGATTCTCCCATTACTTTGTTAATCAGACAGGTAGATGCTGAGCCAGGAACTGCCCGACATCCCGAATCATATCTTCTACGTCCTGCTGTTTGAATTCTTCAGGTTTTCCGTGCGCCGCGCTGTTACGGATAGCAGCCATCGCGGTTATCTGCTTTTGCTGTAGGGCATTATACACACCTGCCTTTGCTAGATCAGCATTCATCTTATCCAGCTTGCCATGTGGAATTGAGTGACGATCACAAAGCTCTCTGATGCCTGTTTCCAAAACCACTCCCGCGATAACTGCTGCTGCGTAGTATCCCTTGCCTAATAACTCCTGCGCCTGTGCTAACTCATCCTCAAATACCTCTGCTTGAATCAGTGATCTCGCCGACTCCATATATCCACCTTCGTAATCTTCCTTAGCAGCCCTAAAGACAGCGCGGGCGCGTAAAAATATGTCATAGCTTCCGTTATAGACCCCTGGCCTTTCTGCCCTGACAAACGCCTTGTAATGTTCAGAATCCACGCCGCATGCTTGCACCAAAAGATTCTGTACTTTGATCCGCCACGCCAAATACGAAGGCATCCTGGACGGCAATCCCGCCATCACGGTGCTGCATGGCGAAGCCCGCTTCAAAGATAGCCGCAACCTGGTCGTGCAACTCAACGGCGGCGGCGAGCGCACGGTAGCGTTCGACCGCTGCCTGATCGCCACTGGCGCGAGTCCGGCCGTGCCGCCGATTCCTGGTTTGAAAGACACGCCTTATTGGACTTCCACCGAGGCGCTGGTCAGCGAGGCTATCCCTGAGCGGCTGGCCGTGATTGGTTCGTCTGTCGTCGCGCTGGAACTGGCGCAGGCGTTCGCCCGACTCGGCAGCAAGGTGACGATCCTGGCGCGCAGCACGCTGTTCTTCCGCGAAGACCCGGCCATCGGCGAAGCCGTCACGGCCGCGTTTCGCATGGAGGGCATAGAGGTACTGGATCATACGCAGGCCAGCCAGGTCGCCCATGCGGACGGCGAGTTTGTGCTGACCACGGCGCACGGCGTGCTGCGCGCCGACAAGCTGCTGGTTGCCACCGGCCGCTCGCCGAACACCCGCAGCCTGGCACTGGATGCGGCAGGCGTCGCGCTCAACCCACAAGACGCTATTGTCATCGACCCCGGCATGCATACCAGCGTGGAACATATCTACGCTGCGGGCGACTGCACCGATCAGCCGCAATTCGTTTATGTAGCAGCAGCGGCAGGCACCCGCGCGGCGATCAACATGACCGGCGGCGACGCGACCCTGAACCTGACTGCGATGCCGGCCGTGGTGTTCACCGATCCGCAAGTCGCCACGGTCGGCTACAGCGAGGCAGAAGCGCACCATGATGGCATCGAGACCGACAGCCGCACGCTGACGTTGGACAACGTGCCGCGTGCGCTCGCCAACTTCGACACACGCGGCTTCATCAAGCTGGTGGCCGAGGTAGGCAGCGGACGCTTGATCGGCGTGCAGGCGGTCGCGCCGGAAGCGGGCGAGCTGATTCAGACGGCCGCGCTGGCGATTCGCAACCGCATGACGGTGCAGGAACTGGCCGATCAGTTGTTCCCCTATCTGACGATGGTCGAAGGGCTGAAGCTCGCGGCGCAGACCTTCAACAAGGACGTGAATCAGCTTTCCTGCTGCGCCGGGTGAGGAAAAGGAGGTATTCGATGAACGCCTACTTTGCGACGGCAGTTGCCAGATGGGTTAATTAGCGATCCTGCGTTCGGGGAATCTCTGAACAAGCGACATGCTGGCTGCTTGCCGATCCATGCGCTAGGCGGTGAGCCGAACCCTCTGAAGGAGCTTGGCGTTGATGGCGACGATCACGGTGGAAACGGACATCAGGGCCGCCCCCACCGCCGGGGAAAGCACTAGGCCAACGCTGTAAGCCACCCCGGCAGCAAGCGGGATCGCCACGATATTGTAGCCGGCACCCCACCACAGGTTCTGAATCATCTTGCGATAGGTGGCGCGGGAAAGTTCCAGGATGGCCGCCACGTCCCGGGGATCGGAGCGAACCAGCACGATGTCCGCCGACTCGATGGCGACGTCCGTGCCCGCCCCGATGGCGATCCCGACATCCGCCTCCACCAGGGCAGGCGCATCGTTGACACCGTCGCCAACCATGGCCACGCGCAATCCTCGCGCCTTTACCTCCTTGATCTTCTCCGCCTTTTGTCCAGGCAGCACTTCGGCGAAATAGTCGTCAAGCCCCATTTCCTGGGCCACCCAACGGGCCACCGCTGCGGAGTCGCCGGTCAACATCATCACCTGCACGCCCATTCCCTTCAGCCGCGCGAGGGCTTCCCGCGACTCCGCTCGAATGATATCGGCCAGCGCGACAGCCCCCGCCGGTTTCTCATCGACGAGCAGGTATACCACCGTTTTGCCCTGGGATGCCAAGGCCGCGATCCGTTCATCGCTGACATCGAGGCCGTGCTCCTTGAGATAGCCGGGGCTTACGACCTTCACATTGCGCCCATTTACGACGGCTTGTGCACCCTTGCCGGGGATGGCCTTGAATTCCTTGGGAGACTCGAAGCTGATGCTCTTCTCTTTGGTGGCATATGCCACAATACCGGCGGCGATGGGGTGCTCCGACTGACTTTCGAGGGCCGCGGCGAGCCGTACGACCTCATCTTCGGCGTATCCGCCCAGCACGACCACATCCGTGACGCCAAACCGTCCCTCCGTCAAGGTCCCGGTCTTGTCGAACACCACCGCCTGCAGTTGGCGCGCCCGCTCAAAAGCAGACCGGTCCCGGATAAGCAGCCCATGCTGCGCCGCCATGGCGGTGGACACGGCGACGACCAGCGGAATCGCCAGGCCCAGAGCATGGGGACAGGCAATCACCATAACTGTGACCATGCGGGCCAGGGCAAACTCGAAGTGCTGGCCAATGACCAGCCAAATGGCAAGGGTAAGCCCCCCGACGCTCAACGCGGTAAGGGTCAGCACCAGGGCCGCGCGGTCGGCCAGGTCCTGGGTCCGGGAGCGGGATTCCTGCGCCCGGCGCACCATCTCGATGACCTGTGAAAGATAGGTTTCACTGCCGGTCTTGTGGACCTCGACGGTGATACTGGACTCCCCGTTGACCGAACCGCCGATAACTTCGTCGCCGCCGCCCTTCTCCACGGGCTGGCTTTCGCCGGTGAGCATGGCCTGGTTGACGGTGGTCCGTCCCTCGATGACACGCCCGTCCGTAGGGATTTTTTCGCCGGGCTTCACCAATACCCGGTCACCGCGCTGCAGATTGGCGACCGGCACGTCCTTCATACCCTCCGGGGTTACGAGATGGGCCTCGGATGGCATCATTTGCACCAGTTTTTCCAGTGCGCCGGAAGCCCCCAGGACTGATTTCATCTCGATCCAGTGGCCGAGCAGCATCACATCGATCAGCGT
>Ga0172381_10007406_pt1 | contig 10870 bp, 9 predicted proteins | sample Leawel6488metaG_FD_119754 | JGI IMG/M metagenome (GOLD analysis project Ga0172381, IMG submission 119754) | Leachate microbial communities from a municipal landfill in Southern Ontario, Canada - Leachate well 64-88 metaG | ecosystem: Engineered > Solid waste > Landfill > Unclassified | place... | reverse complement strand
TGCTGATTATTAGAACCTTCCATTGAACTTGATAATGCTATTGTGAGCAAGATTAATTCAATCGGTGATGTATATATTCCAACAATCAGCACGATTGAACCATCAGGAGAGAATGAAATTAAAAGAGTGGACAATAAGAATACGCTCGATTCTTACGTATATAGTATTCCTTCGATCATCGAGACATTGAATGTGAGTGGTTCATTATATACTGATGATAAGACTGAAGATGAATATGCCGAGGATGTTGAATCAATTAGATTCCGTTCGGGTGCATATAATTATATTGATATTGCTGAAAAACGTGGTTTCCTCGAAGTAGCATCTGTTTCTATTCCCAAAGATGCAGAAACGCAAACCATGCGCGATTATACGCTTGATTGCAATTTCATGTCTGCAACAATGTTCGAACGTGCATATACATTGGAGACTTCGTTATACAATTCAGTAATTAACGGACAAACATATACTGTTGATCATCCGCCTGTTGTATCACTGCCTGTCAACGCATTTAATGTTAAATTGAAATCTCCATGGCAAACTATCATACTGAAAGAACCTACATTTGTTATGAGTTCTTCTGAAGGAAAGATACCAATTTATATGCCATTCAAATTATATACATCGGAAGATCCGACACTTTATAAAGCGGATGCTCCACCTGCTGAGGGTCAAATTGATGCAAAAATAGAGGTAGTGAAAGATATTCAGCAGTACGGGTACGGTAAGATTGTTATTCCTCAGATGGAAAACGGTGCAATGTCGCGTGTAGTCTGGACTACCAATATTGGTGTTGATGTTCCGTTAGGTACGTATAAGGTTGCTATGAAATTGGGCATTCGCCCGATTGCTGGTGCAACACAGAATGTGCCGGAAGCATGTCATTTCGAATGTTTCGGATTTAGTCTTACTGATTCGTCAAGTCGTGCTGTTTCAACACCATATACACAGAAAATCGATGTAACATATGATGGTATTTACTATACCGAAGAAATGGATGTTTCAAATGCAAATGAACATATCGAAATGCATTTTGCAAATCCGAGAGTAGATGCTAAATTGGAGATTGAGTATATTTATTTAGTCCCGACATATCATGCACGGGTTGCATACGATGCACCATCGGAATATTATTCGGGAGAAACTAAGATATACGATTTCTACAACGGGGTAGCAAAACGCGTATATAATGTGAACCATGAATTCAAAGGTTCAATTATGGTAAGTAATCCATTCATGAGATGGATTATTGATTCGCGTCAGCAATGGCAGTATACTGGTGATATTACTCATACGCGATATGATAAGACAACGCAAAAATACATTATAGATGATGAACCAAATACAGGAATGTCATTAACTCCCGCTGCGTTCAATGTTTCGTATCCACACGTCATAATTAAAAAGGTTCTTCCGAATATCATTGAATTGGAAATATCGTCACAGGATGGTTTTGCAAATCTTAAAGCAGACAAAGGAAGAATGATTACAACTGTTCATGTCACTCCTTATGCATTCAAGTTTTATAATCAGTGTATCGGAGAATTCTATTCGCACTGGGCATTGAACAACAAAATGGCAAATTCTGCATTCAGTTGTTTCACTGGTAATATCATGTGTAAATATGGAGATAATTACGATAATACAAATCAGGAAAATAATACATTTGTTGGAGATATATCATCCATTGTTACTTCAAATGGCGATTATTTATACACGTTATCATTCTCCGATATTCTTACTGCGAGAGTTACAACGTATGGCAATGTTCTTTTTCCGTGGGATACTCAATTCAGGGGTTCATATCAATTTACATTGAATGTTATGCCGATGATCATGGACACTGGATATAACTATAGTGATGATTTAATTTGTATTAATGAAAGCATGCAAACTAAAGCGAACAGTAGTATCTCTCAGAAAGAATATGATATCAGTGAAGATTTCGAGGGTAATGAAGATTCGTTTTGGAATTTCTTCGAAACAATACAGGGTGACGAAGAAGATGTTAATATAGAATCAAATCAGTTTACTGTCTCTCATACGAATGCATATGCAAAGAATGTTACAAAAACTAGTATTGCTATTCAGAATAAGAACTTTGAACATTTTAAAGCAGAATTTGATGTGAGTATGACTCGTCCGACAACAATGTATGTTCCAGAAGTAACAATCAAATTTTTGGAATCGGCGGACAAAGCAACATATCATTATGTTACTATTCGAGATCAGACAGTCGATAATGTTATTTATGGCATTGTCAGTCCCCAAATCGGGTATTATACATTCAGGAATGTTGCAACAGTTGATTTGAATTTACTTACGAGTGGAACGGATCATGTAGAAATTGAAGTCACTCGATATTTGGAGACAACTCAAATTACGAATAATATATCGGTTAATGGAACTACTATCTTTAATTTTGGTGGAGATCAATATATGTTTGGTCCTGCACCATTCAATATGATATTCTCAATGATGTATGGTTGTTCCGTTACTATTAAAGATTTAAAGGTTCGTCCATACTTTGTTACGACACAGAAGTTCACCGCTACAAATGTGCTTGATAGATATACTATATTTGAAGCGGATCATGTCTCGATTATTACATATATTGGTGAACCAACAATGCAACTATCGAATGATGGAACTGCTATACTCAAATCATACAAAATGTTGTCCGGTAGATATTCGTGTCGATTTTGGAAACCAAATTCGGGAGCAGCAACATTATTGTATTATTTGAATGTTGATATCGATTCATCCGGTCCGTACAATGGATTGTATGCTGAAATCCCCTCTGCTGGTGGATTCTATTACTTGAAGCGTTCGTATGAAGATGGGACGATTGAGACATTAATAGAAGGACAATTCCCTGCTCTCGTAGAGAATGTGCATTACGAATGTATCGTTGTATTGGATGAAGTTACCCGATATGCAGGGATTATATTACAGAATATCAGTTACCCGGAAACAGGATATGCTGCAACCATCTCTGCTATTCATTTCAAGTATGGTAAGATCGGGTTTAAATCTGCTGGTGTTGGTTCATTCATCATATCGGGTTATGATATGTGTGGAATAGAGAAATATGGGCGAGGACCACAGATTAAGAAATATGTTGATGATTTCGATTTCGGCCCTGCTACTGGAACTTTAATTGCACAAGAGTATAATGATGGTACCACTACTCAATTTACACATGATGCATCGTTAGGTATTATAACTGATACTCAGTCTGCAACACCCAATCCATTCAGAGTATTATATCCAAATACTATCAATCCAGAAGAAATGAAGGTGTGTGCAGTCATTAAGTCTACGAGAACATCAACAGGAAACAAACGTGCAGGAATATTGACAACAGTTGATGAATTTACTGCAACACAAACACCTGTTATGGGATATGGTGTATTCTTGAATTTCTATTCGCATAAATTGGAAGTAATGGTATTCGATTATACTGCTACGAATATACAAACTCCAACGACAATCTTCGAAACAATTCCGAGTATTATTTCAATTGAAGATAATAAATTGTATAATTTAACGGTGCAAAAAACAGAATATGCAATTTATATACAGTTGGAAGATGGGAAAGGAAACTCACAATCGTTCATTGCACCTATTAATATTAATGGTATTGATCGATATATTGGAAATGGATATGTTGCACTTGCAGGATATAATGATTCGGGGCAGTATGGTATCATGTTTGACGATTTCATTATCGAAGATATGAAATATTCGGATACCGATACGACATTTGTTACTCTTGGTGGTGTAAGTCATGGTGGAGAATATGATACGTTTATGAACGTATACGATAAAGTAATCCCTGGAGTAACAATACCGTTCGGATATTATTATCTCGTATCGAATGCACATGCAACTGCTGATAATACTTCGATTAATTTTGCGATTAAAGATTATACAGATAATACATCGGTTATTAGCACAGCGTTTGATGGTGGTAGTGTCGAAGGAGTATCATTCTCTGAAGTAATCAACAAAGCACCCGATCAGTTTGCACGGTACATCATTAAGTTGGATTCCACGCATGAAGGTCATGAATGTGGTATTGGCGTATCTGCGAGTGGTTCGAATTATTATCAAGCAATCTTTTTGAATTATATTATAATGGTTCCTTTTAGTGGAACAATTGGTAAACAGATATTCCTTCATGAAATGGAAATGATTAATAAATCCCCAAGTGTGATTTATAGAAAGTTGGAAAAGAAGAAGATTTCATAAAAACTTTTATATCATCTTCTTTCTTTTAGAATAGTATGTATCAATCGATTGGTGAAGTATTTCTCGAAACAATTTCAAAGGCGAGGATAGATCCATCGTCACAGTCGGTATATGAAGATAGCCCACTTAATCTTCCATATCCAAATTCAACGAATATGAATATGAAATTGCGGAAAGTACTGATTAATGGTTATCTTTTCAAGGATACAAAAAAGACGAAAGAAGAATATGTTACTGATATGAATGCTTTAATGGGGCGTTCTGTTGTATACAATAGAATTAAAATGAATGATTTAGATGGATACATTCAAATTAAAAATATTGAACCACGACAATTCATAACGGGATTAGATAAATATTATATTTACGGTTCTTTCCTTTCATCAAAAGCATATTCAGAATATTACCAATTTAAACAAACTCGATTAAATCATTCGCATGCAGTTAACTTTCCTTCATATTTTATTTTGCCATATGGCGTTACTTCTTACGATTTCACCAATCGATTAAATGAACGAATAATTGTCAATAAAATATGCATCATTACAACTCCCGAAGGAAGTATTCCTGTTTTTCATACTCCCGATTATTTACATGGAAGCAATCCGGTAGCGACAGATAATGTTCCGTTTTATGAAACAACCATTTTAGATGGAACTGATTATAACGAATGGGAATTTGTACCCGGATTCAATAGTTTTTCTGGGGAGACGGTTATTAAGTTAAATTGTAAGATTACTAATTCTGCAAGTGAATTGGTCACTGTTCTTATCAAAGATGAGAATGATACTACTATTTTGAATCAGAACATTACTCTTACCAATACATCATTTGCGACAATAACAACCAATTCTGTTAAATTGAATAAGTTTGTCAAATATACCACTCGAATAAACAAAGTTGGACAGGGCGAGGTTGTTTTAGATGGTATTCGAATGGATCAAGTCGATTCATATAAACATATTCGTTTTAATACTCCCGCTCCAAATATGGACAAAGGAGAATGTAAAGTATATGATACTGTTACTGTAAACGAAGTGGATAAAACAAAATGGAAACGTGTGTATTCTTCTATCGATCATACATTTACCGGGCAGATTGTTTTTGAGAATGCAACAATGCAATGGAAGATTAATCCTTCTGCATTATGGAAGAATACTGGTATTCTCACTGATCGAATAAGTAATTCTGTTGGAACGTTATATCCTGAAGAGTTTAAAGAACATGAAGTTGTCATGGGTATCATTGAAATTCTTCCGGATCATATTATCGTATCATTTTCAATGAATGATGGAACAACCAAGATGAATGAGGTTATCTGCACGATTACACCATTACAGTTAATATTTAAAGTGAAACCAAAAATTAATTATGATACTGCATATGATTGGAAACTGGTAATTACTAATCCTATTTCAGTTGGAAATTTAAATGAATTAATTGGAAGCATGGTTATCTTTACTACAACCAGTTCTATCACAATGGTTCGTTCAAAATTACTTAATTCAGAGTTTACATCCACTGGTTTCTATTCATATGATACGACTGCAATGAATGGAGAGTATTCGTTCGTCATAAGTATTTTACCAAGAGTTGTGTATAATACTGGAAAGTTGTATAATTCTAAAAATAATTCAGGCGCAGACTATTATGTTGATGGCGAATATATTGATATTAATAAGACTATATATTTATCGGATTTTGTAAATTCTATTTATGAAAGTGGGTTATTCATAAATATGAATATAGCACATAAGTTCTATGGAGATGAAACATGGTAGATTTTGTACAGATTTACTTTGATAACATCGTTGTGATTAATCTACTTTTGGGTAGTGCAATTGCTTTGCTTGTTAACAAATTTGCATTGAAGAAGAATATTCATAATATTAATCAAGTTATTGATGAGGTTGAAATGTCACTCACCGATGATAAGATTACTGTCGAAGAGCAGACGAGGATTATCGAAAAAATGAGAGAATTGGTTGGCGAGGAATTTACCGCAATGCTTGTAAAAGTATTTACAGATTAATTCTTTTTTCAAATTAAATCAACTCCACTCCATACAAGTGCTGAAATCCATCCAATTGAAAATGAAATCATTTCTTTCCCATACCTATTATCTGTCGCCCAATACTGTGCAAGTGACAATAACAGTACGATACATCCCGAAAATACATACGCCCAAAGAATCATGCATATGCACCATAACCTTCACTGCATCCAATATCACTTCTCTTCCAGATTGCAGCAATCGCAATCATAAGATACACTGCAAACAAACAGAATGGAGCCCATTGCTGTGATACCAGGAAATAACTTACCCAAATGATATTACTAACAACCCAAATGTAATACCCAATCTTCTGTCTTTCAGTCTCTAATTGAATAACATACATATTTCCCAAAATGGAAAGACCAGTAGCAATCCAACTAACAACTATGTTAGGATCGAATTCAAGGATCATTCACATCAACTTCTGAAGGATCTGTTTTCGTATTGCTTCATCATCAATTGCTTTACCTTCGATGACTTGATCGAACAGGTTTTGTTTGCCTTTAACGACTTCATACACTCGCTCATCTATATCTTCGCACAACAGGTTAATAACAGTTTTGATTTTGTCTGATCCAATCCTATGAATACGACCTATTCGTTGATTGAGTTTTGCAGGATTCCACGGGATATCGAAATTAATCATATAATCGACAAATTGTAAGTTTACTCCATACCCGAAAATGTCTGTAGCAATGAGGATCTGGAACTCCCCTCTTTTGAATTTTTCAATTTCTTCGCTTCTTTCTTCATTCGAATTCTTTCCTGTGAGGATTTTGATCTTTTTGTCATGTTTGATCAACTCTTTTCCTAATTTAATCGCCATTTGAGAGAATTGTGTGAATACAATTACTCTTTCATTACCTATTTCTTCGATGATATTTAGACATTCCGGTATTTTATTCGATTTCTGAGGAATGACTTTTGGTAACATTCCCTTCATCTGCATATCTCGCACAACACTGGATGTTGATGGATTCAATAATGAAGTATCATTTGCTATTTCTCGCAACAGGACCACACATCCAAGATTACCCGTTTCACTGAGATATTTCCTCACTCCATTCATGCACACTTCCTGTTCATGAGATAATGGGATAACTCGATTAGTCACATAAGGCGGAGGTAATTCGGTTACATCATTCTTTGTCCTGCGAATCATTATCTGTGCGATTCTATGAACAAATTCTTTTAAGTTTCTATATCCACTGCATTTCGATTTATCGCCATTGTACACACAATACTTTTCTTCGAACTCTAAACGAGTCATGAATTTCGGGTTAGTAATTGATATAATGTTAAAGAAATCATCGAGAGAATTTTCTGCTGGTGTTCCTGATAATGATATAAATCCATGAACTTGTGTTGAAATGGAATGCAATTCTTTGTATATTTGAGTGTCCTTTGATTTGAATTTGGATGCTTCATCCGCTATAATACATACATTGGAAAAATCAAACTTAATTTCTTTTAATGATTTGATATCTCTCCAAAATGATTCGTATGTCGTAATGATAATCGAGTCACTTCCATCGTATACAGATAACCTTTTATCTTTAAGCATCCCAACTATATTTGTCGATGGAAGATTGATGAACCTTTTAATTTCACTTGCCCACTGATGTCCGATTGAACTGGGACAGAGGATAATTATTTTTCTTCCATCATTAACTCGTTTATGGATATATGGCATGCATTCTACACTTTTGCCCATGCCCATTTCCTCAGATAGCAAGTATCTATCTTTGAGAAGAATAAAGTAAGAAGCAATACATTGGTATGAAAATAAAAATGGATACTCTTCTTTTAACTTATATGCATCGGTAGGAACAATAGTTGCTTTGAGAAGTTCACGTTCGATATCAATCTCTTGATCTTCGATACGTCGTTTCATATCCTCTTCGAGACTTTCAATACGAGAAAGAACTTTCAAATTCTCCAGTGTTGCAGGAACGAACCATTTCTTTACATGAGGATTCCATTTCCTGTTTTTACATGATTTGATAATAGCAAGGTTCTCCCTGAAGTTCTTTCCTTTGAGAGTAATTTGTAGAGTCTCCATTGTATTCTTTAAAATTGTAACTATTACCATAAATAATGATTGACTGAAGTTTTTTATACTTTAATTGAGAATAATAGTCATGGTTGTTAGTTCTACAAGCGCAGCAAAAAGTAAAGGTAAGAATTTCCAGAATGATATTAAAGATGATATTTTAGAGTTATACCCTGATTTAACAGAGAATGATGTCTATTCTACATCGATGGGAGCGCAGGGTATTGATATTAGGTTAAGTGAGGAAGCACGTAAAGTATTTCCATTTGCCGTCGAATGCAAACGATCTGAGACAATAAACGTTCATGGGGCGATGGATCAATGCATGATAAATGCAAAGAAGGAGGGACTTACGCCTATCGTCATTTCGAAGAAAAATAGGAAACCTGCACTGGTTACACTCGAATGGGAAGTATTTAAAGGTATGCTCGAACGTTTATATGTGGCGGAATTGAAAGAAAGCATTCGTAAAAGCGAGGGATTGTCTTCTCCTATTAACCTTGATTTGGCAAACGAAGCGATTTCCGCCGAGTATATTGAGGCACTACAGGAAGGTTAGGACAGGTCAATGGTAAAGTATCAAAAAGAAAAGAAACTGTCTGAGAATCAATCTACGAAGGTGTGGGTGCTGTATTAGCATTACTATTAACTTTCTTATTGTAAATGTAATTAATTACTTGTCCGTATCTCAGATTAATTTTCTCCGAAATTGTATTTGCAACCTCTTCGGGAGTCATATTTGTAACATCAATGCACACACAACGATTCGACCAATCTTTTGCGATTTCGATATATTTTCTTTGAATCTTATCCATTCGAATAATATAATCATTCAGCAATGCACTACGCGCAGACTCGGATACTAAAATATCGGAATAATAAAACATTTCTCCATCCCTTTGAGTTAATCGATTTATTACTTCATCCATATCGCATGTCAGAATAAATGTCATGTGAGGTATAATTGAATATCCATTAAAATGCATATCATAAATACGTTCCATTGGAATACCAATCTTTGCTGACTGATATGCAACCCGTGAATCGATATACCGATCACAAATGATAAGATTGTCGTTATACTTTCTGCGAATTAGATTCTCGACATGCTCTGCATGATCGAGGAGATACGCATACAATTCCATGTATGGATTATCGTCATACCATCGAATCATTTCTTTATCCTGCGGTTCATGTGTCATTACAGCGAATGGATACTTCTTTGCAAGAAGATCGCATACAGTAGACTTACCCGTTCCATCAATTCCTTCAATTGTAATTAGCATACTTTCATCCTCTTAATTAATTTCTCGTCAATGGGGATTAGGAAATGATAATTGCACTCATCACACCATACCTGTTCATATCCATGAGACATCATTTCAATAACTTCATCAACCATACCAAAATCAATTGGCGCACCACAAAGAGGACACCGTAAAAGATATTTACGAACTGACATAATCTCCACCAAAGTACTTACTATAGAGTGGGAACGAACTTGTATATATAGCCATAACCTTTGCATGTTCTTCCTTGACACCACATATTTTAATCAATTCTATTTTAAATTTATAGCAAGTCAATTCACTTAATTTATCAATGTATTTCTGCGCTTCCTCTTCATCCATGTTAAAGATAAATGTCTGCTTTGGTATAAGAACCATACTTCTTCGTTCGTCCACACTTACCAGGGCAGAACCCATCATTGGTAATCTTTTCACACTTGGGAAATGGATACTTATCATCAATATACACTCGCTGAATTTGTCTCTTGTTAAAACAATGTTGCCATTCTGGTTTACCCTCGTGGATATTTGTTAAATGTCTCTTTATAATACTCTGAGCGTCAACAGCAGAGATACCAATATCACGTAAGTATACTAAGCAACGATACCTTCCAATAAATCCGATATGAGTGGAATGGCCAACGGCGAGCATGTTAAAGATACACGGATGCAGGTTATATTGGAATATATCATCCCCAACAGATAATTCATCAATTTCAAATGTATACTTACTCTCCGAATAGATTACATTCCCAGAAGGATAATCAAATGGCTTTGGATCGAATTTCTTTGTTCCATACACTCTCCCATCAAAATATTGCGTTACTGCAATATCAGATATATACTCATGCGATTCCTCCAAATCATCAAGTAATAAAGGAATACAGAACTTGTTTCTCCTAAGATTATATGTATTAGGAACTGTTGCAATTCGTGCAATATCACCAATCACAGCAGGATCAATCGTAACATCACATTCTTTTTGAATGTATCTCTGAATGTTTGTAAGACAATCTTTACGATTGATGATTCTATTTTTTGTGTCTAGAAATAAGTATACATGATAACCACCACCAGAAAAGAAAAGAGTATACATATATCCAGATAGAGTAAAGTAATCCACAAGTTTTCTAACATGATCAAATGCTTCTTGTCCATCGAAGTCAAAGAAAACTTTGTCAAGAATGATCTGGTGTTCTTCTCCAGGCACATAGTTGT
>Ga0172381_10007405_pt1 | contig 10870 bp, 7 predicted proteins | sample Leawel6488metaG_FD_119754 | JGI IMG/M metagenome (GOLD analysis project Ga0172381, IMG submission 119754) | Leachate microbial communities from a municipal landfill in Southern Ontario, Canada - Leachate well 64-88 metaG | ecosystem: Engineered > Solid waste > Landfill > Unclassified | place... | reverse complement strand
TAACCTGACGCTTTAAACTCGCTCTTTTGTCCTTTAACTTCCTTGAAAATTCATTAAATAGCCAGCTATTCGCAGAATTTTCAAGTCGTTATCGAATAAAATAGCTTCGTTTCAAACAGTCAACTTATTTCATTACAAACCCTTAGTGAAGGGAGAGTGCAATTTGCACAGCTATTACTGGCATGAGCCACATTCCTTTCAAGTTATCCAATATTTTCTCTCGCTGACACAAGTTTTCAGACTTATTTCCTATAATTTAACTAACAGAGGCACAGGTTGACGTTATATGGATTCATAATAGAAATTTTCTCCAGAGATACAAAAGATCAATCGTAATATAGATTAGAGCGTAATTAGTTATTTTAAATTTCGATTCTCAATCGAATATCAAATATAAAATTATTGTTTTAAAACAATAAATATCTGTTGATATAACATTTAGAAAAGATGGATATGTCTAAACCTTTTGTTTTATAAGACGTTATAAATTAAACCAACAGAAATATAAGATGAAACATTTAAAAGCTTTAAGTCTCATTTTGGCACTTACATTCATTGGGTCGTGTCAAGCCCAAAGCAATGATAAGAAGGAAGGAAACGATAAAGAACCATCCGTAGAAGATTCAAGTGGTATCGATTCAATGTATCCTCCCGTTGAAACAGAAAAACCGAACACAAACTACAAACCTGCATTTGAAGGACAAACTCGCATAAATGGCGTTAAAACAACCACTCCTTATGAGGTAAAGATAATTGCAGAAGGATTATCGAAGCCGTGGGCAGTAACTTCGTTGCCTGACGGCAGATTGGTAATTACCGAAAAGGGCGGAACAATGCGCATAGCTACTACTTCCGGGAGCGTTAGTGAACCCATAAACGGATTCCCCGAAGTTGACGATCGCAATCAAGGCGGATTATTGGATGTTGCACCGGCTCCCGATTTCGAAACCAGTAGAATGCTCTACTTCACTTTTGCAGAAAGAAAACCCGAAGGTTCGCTTACAGCGGTTGGAAAAGGAAAATTATCGGGCAATGAAAAAGAAATAGAAAACTTCAAAGTTATTTACCGTGCTATTCCTTATTTTGATAACAGCATGCATTTTGGTAGTCGTATTGTGTTTGATGAAAATGGAAATATTTTTGTTTCTACAGGTGAGCGCTCCGATCTAAAAACACGACCAAATGCACAGTTATTAGATAATGGTCATGGGAAAGTTTTACACATCACTCCGGAAGGAGAACCGGTTGAAGGAAATCCATTTATAGACACTCCCGGCGCTTTACCTGAAATTTATTCGTATGGACATCGCAATGCACAGGGTCTCGATATTCATCCTGTGACCGGTGAGTTGTGGCTAAGCGAAATGGGTCCACGAGGTGGCGATGAAATCAATTTAATTAAACCGGGGAAGAATTATGGCTGGGCAACCATTGGATATGGTATTGAGTATAGCGGTGCAAAAGTTGGTGATGGAATAACCCAAAAAGAAGGTATGGAACAACCTGTTTATTATTGGGATCCGGTTCTTTCGCCAAGCGGAATGACATTCTACAATTCAGACGTCATCCCGGAATGGAAAAATAATTTGTTTATTGGCGGATTAAGCAGTAAACATATTGCAAGAATTGTTATAAAAGATAATAAAGTAGTGGGAGAGGAGCGATTGCTTGAAAATGAAAAGCAACGAATCCGTGATGTAGGCATGGGAAATGATGGAGCTCTTTATGCGGTAACGGATGAAGGTAGATTGTATCGAATTGCGAAAAAATAACTAAAACGTAACAAAATGGACAAACGAGAATTTATTAAACGAAGTGTGGTAGGTGCCGTTGCCCTTGGGGCATCGGGTAAAGTCTCAAACACACTTGCCAACGCAACTGAAGTTAAGAAAAAAGGAACCCTTAAAAGAAAATTAGGTAAAACCGGTTTTGAACTGTTTCCGGTTATTTACGGTGGAATTATTTCTATGCGCGACGGGCAAGATGCTTCTAATAATTATGTAGCATGGGCACTTGACAGAGGTATTAATTATTTCGACGTAGCTCCTACCTATGGCGATGCACAAGAAAAATTGGGTCTTTCGCTCAAACCTTTCCGAAAAGACAACTATTTGGCATGCAAAACCACAGAGCGATTTCGCGAAGACGCGGAAAAAGAATTTGAAGAATCGCTTACTTTGCTGCATACCGACTATTTTGATGTTTTTCAGTTGCACGCTTTAACTACATCGGAAGATGTGGACAAAGCTTTTGGTCCAAACGGTGTGATGGAAATGATTGAAAAAGAAAAACAACGCGGACGCATCCGTAAAGTAGGATTTTCGGCACATTCTCAAACGCAGGCACTGCGTGCCATGTCGATGTACGATTTCGATACTGTGATGTTTCCTCTGAACTGGCAGATGGATATGCGCGATGGTTGGGGTTCGGGTGTAGCCAATGATGCCAAACGCCGTGGCGTGGGCGTTATTGCCATTAAAGGACTTATCCATCGTCGATGGATAGATGAGGATGAGCGCGATAAATATCCTAAGTCGTGGTGTAAACCTATCGATGTAAGCGATAGAAAATTGGGAATAGCAGCACTTAAATATACTTTCAATGCGGGTGCCGATGTGATTATTCCGCCCGGAGATTTCCGAGATTTCGCTTTTTGTGTCGATCACATTGAGGAAATCGTAGGGGATGAATTTACATCTTCGGAAAAACAATTGCTGGACAATGAGTATCTGGCAGTAAAAGAATACCCCTTCTTTGAACCGAAAACATAATTGATATCTAACAGGTTTCAAAACACCTGTTAGGTGTAGTTTCAAATTAGAATAATAGCGCAAACCATATTCGCATACTTAAATAGTTTGCTCCGCTACCACACGAGTCCTCTCGTGTGGTTTAATTGCATAGAGTACCGCGCAATAAAATAGCGCAGTAACGCGGCTCTCACCAGCTATTAATATATTGCTAACTTGAAATTTAAAAACCTTATTTTTGCAATTATCTTCACCTTAGTAACCTAGTAAGATCCCACAAATCAAACCTTATTATCTTATTTTTATAATGGAAAAGACATTGTTAATGTATTGAATAAAAGTTTGGTCGAATCTTAGCGGTGACTTATTTTTTGGTATCAATTCCTTTTATTGTCATCAAAAGAAAATCCAGACTTTTACCGTAGTCCAAATCTTCATATTCCAGACCGAGTTTTCTGATATTCAAGTAATAGTCATTAATGTTATTATAATAATTCTTCTCGAGTTGCACAGCAGTTGCTTTTTCTCCTATTTTCTCAATTAGGAACCATTTTTCAAGTAGTCTTCCTGTTCTTCCGTTTCCATCTTGAAAAGGGTGGATTTTCACAAATACGAGGTGAATTAATGAAGCATAATAAAATATCTCAAAAGGATTTAAATCAGCCTTTAGAAGAATTTCAATATCATTAAAGAGCTTAGTTAATTCGGATTTTACAACTTCAGGATTCGCAGCAACATATTCAATTTGATCGTCACTATTAATAACGAACATTGGGTTTGTTCGTATCAATCCTTGTTGGCTTCTTGGTAAAAGACTTGCACTTAATATTGAATGAACTTTCTGTATGTTTTTCAAATTTAGTGGGTGATTATCTATAAAATCGTATGCTGCATATAAATCATCAGTTTTTTTTGTGTAATCAGATTTGAATTTAACTTTCAAGAATTTGTGTTTGAAATAGCTATCAAAATCTATTTCTTCACCTTCAATTTTTGAGGAATAAACTGACGAAACGGACTTGTAAAATTGAAAATAATCAACAGCTGTTTCTATTTTGTTGATATTATCTAATTTGGTCAAAGGAGATTCTTTAACTACATCGGTATATTGCTCAAGCTGTGCAGATGTCAATATTTTAAATTTCATAAAAACCTTTTTTTCAAAGATAATGAAATTACTGATAATTTTTTTTATTCATATATGTTTTTGTGCTTTCTTGATACAGGATATTTTCTTTTTTGTGTAGAAATAAACTGCTCCGCTACCGCACGAGTCCTCTCGTGTGGCCTAATAGCAACCAAAAAAGAATTTAGTGCAACACTTTTAGAAAACGGCAAATTAATTATTAATCGGTTGAATTTTGGATGAATGCGTAGAGTACTATGCGATACAATCGCGCGGCAGCGTGAGTATAAATAAAAAAGCAACACCTGTATTTATTTACAGTGTTGCTTTAATTTTATTCCACCAAGTTGCTGATAATATGACTAGTTAAAAGTCTTTTTAATCATTCATCGACACCAAAAACTCTTCGTTATTCTTCGTTCTACGAAGACGAGCTAAAAGGAATTCCATTGCTTCCATGGAATTCATGTCAGACAAGAAGTTTCGTAATACCCACATGCGTTTAAGGATCTCTTCCGACAGAATTAAATCATCGCGACGTGTACTCGACGCAACAATATCTACGGACGGGAAAATTCGTTTGTTCGATAATTTTCTATCTAATTGAAGTTCCATATTACCTGTTCCCTTAAATTCTTCGAATATTACATCGTCCATTCTGGAACCGGTATCTGTAAGCGCAGTGGCAATTATAGTGAGTGAACCACCATGTTCAATATTACGTGCTGCACCAAAAAAACGTTTTGGTTTATGCAGAGCATTTGCATCAACTCCACCCGAAAGTACTTTGCCGGATGCCGGTTGTACTGTATTGTAAGCACGCGCAAGGCGCGTAATAGAATCCAGTAGAATCACAACATCGTGACCACACTCAACCATTCTCTTGGCTTTGTTGAGTACGATTTCCGCAATTTTTACGTGGCGGTCGGCAGGTTCGTCAAATGTAGAAGCAATTACTTCTGCATTTACGCTGCGTTCCATATCGGTTACCTCTTCCGGACGTTCGTCAATTAATAAAATAATCAGGTATGCTTCCGGATGATTGTCGGCAATTGCATTTGCAATATCTTTCAATAGCATTGTTTTACCGGTTTTGGGTTGTGCCACTATGAGTCCACGTTGTCCGAAACCAATTGGTGCAAACATGTCAACCACGCGACACGATAAATTATCGTTGTGTCCCGATGTAAGGTTGAATTTTTTATCCGGGAAAAGAGGTTTTAAATGATCAAATGGAACGCGGTCTCTTACTTCATTCGGCTTTCGTCCGTTAATCATATCTACTTTTACCAACGGGAAAAACTTTTCCCCTTCTTTGGGTGGACGAATTGGACCTTCTACCACATCACCGGTTTTTAAACCAAACAAGCGGATTTGTGATTGTGAAACATATATATCATCGGGCGATGACATGTAATTGTAATCAGCCGAACGTAAAAACCCATATCCATCGGCTATAGTCTCTAAAACGCCTGAAGCGTTTAAAATTCCGTCAAATTCGAAAGTAACTTCTTTTTCTTTTTGTACGGGTTGCGATTGTTGCGAACTGTTTTGCGATTGTTGTTGCGGTCTGTTTTGAGTAGCCTGGCGTTGTTGTTGTCTCTGTGGGAGTGGAGCCGGAGAAACCAGATCTTCAATGGATACTTTCTCGGTAGAACTTCGTGCAGCTTCAACTTTTGCTTCAAGTTTTTCGGCCACTTCTTCGTCTTCAGCTACCACGGGTGGTAAGGCATCAGCCTGTAGAGCATCTGTCTGTTCTTGTTGACGTTGTCTTTTTGAACGAAAAACCAATTGTTTCGGCTTTTGAGTCTCCTCTGTTTTGGTCTCTTCTGTTTTTTCTTTTTTTACTTCAGTAGGTTCTTTCTTTGCAGAAGGTTGTGTCTCTTTTTTCGCCTGTTTGGGTGCTTGTTGCTTCGTATCTTGTGTATGTTTTTCGGGCTGTTGAGCTGATTTTTGTTCAGGCTTATCTTCCTGCCTCGGCTCTTTTTGTTCAGATTTTGAAGGCTCCTGTTTTTTTATTACCAGTTGAGGTTTAGATTTTGGCTCCTCTTTTTTCTCCTGAGTTGGTTTTGCTTGCTTCGTCTCTTGCTTTGGAGGAGCTGTTTGTTTCTTCTTGTTTTCTTCTGAAGGTTTGCCCTTTGTCTTCTCTTTTTCTTTCGCAGCCTTATCCATTTCAGCCTTATCTCTCTCAGCTTTTATTACATTGCTTTTTGGATCTTCCTTCTTTTTGTCAACATGTGTTTTTTTCTTATTGACATCTTTTTGTTTGTCAGATTGAGTTGGCTTTTTTTTCTGAGTTTCAGCAATTGCTTGTTCGTCCAGAATTTTATAAATTAACTCTTCTTTCTTGTAGGCATCTGGTCTTCGTATGCCCATTTCTTTCGCTAATTTGCGTAATTCAGTTGTGAGCTTCTCATTAAGCTCGATGATATTATAAACCATTGTTATGATAATTAAATAGTTGATGCAAAGATCAAATATGTTTTAGTTGTTCGAATTTTATGTATATATGTGATAGTTAATAGCTACAAGAAACTACTGATCTATTTTTTTTAATAATAAGGCAATAATCCAGAGATCATTTTTGAAGAGTTAAATTAAAGGGAATGCTTTATTGTTATTTCAAAAAGGATGATATTGTATTATTTACGTTTTTCTGTAAAAACTATTATTGATTTAATTATCACAATAATTGTTTTTCGTAAAAAATGATTTGAATTTTGAATATTAACAATGAGAACTCAAGTTGGTTTTCATTTTATTAAATGAAGATTCAACTGCAAAGGTACACTATTTTCAAAAACAACACACATTTAAATCATTTTTTTTTCAAAAAACAATGAAAAATATTATATTAAAGGTTGTTTAGTAGCTTTTAAACAGTTAAATATAAGTTTTTCAATAGAAAAACAGAACATTCTTCTGAAAAAGCCTCTTTAAAAACTACTCTCTCCGTTTAATCAATCTGCATATTCAACTTATTGGAGGTGTCCAAGCGGCGTTCTATTTCTGTTTTATAGATAGAAGCACGCTTTCTTTCCATTGAGTTTGATGTTGTTGATTCATTGAAGAGTTGTTGAGCCACAGTAATCCATGTGAGAGCTGTCTGCATGTCATCCAGCATTTCATATCCCAATGCAATATTACTTGCTGCTTTGGCTTTGTCAACTTTATTTTTAGAGTCGTTGTAAAATTCTTCCCACTTGCCAATGGCTTCCTGCCATTTAGTTTGTTCGGCAAATGCTGCGCCTTCGCGCATGAGCGATGACTGAAGAGTATAATACCAACGTTCCTGAGTTATCCAATGCGGTGTTAGTACATAGGTCATTTTGTCGGCTGCATAAATAGTTAAGTCTTTTAGCGCATGTTCGGCATGTGGAACAATAAATTCAGCATAAGCCATACCGTCGGATATATCGAAGCCTTCCCAATATAAGCTGTCAATGAATTGAACGGTTGGGATTTTTCCATCCATGGTAGGCATATAGACACGCATTGTGGTGCTTATTTTGCCGCTCAGTGTAGCATATGGATAACCTTCCTGAATAAACAAATCTTTCCAATCGCTCGAAACGAGCAATTTGTCAAGCGAAACAACAGCATCTGCACCTGTTTCTCTTTTCAATTGTTGCATTTTTTCGGGAGCGATTGGTTCTTCTTTCCAATACTCATTATCGCTACGTAAGGGTTTCTCATATAACATTACTGCATCAAAAAAATCTTCTTCGTTTAAAAATTGTGTCAATGCTTCGGTGAAGATAATGCCGAGACTATCGGTTGTTACCGATACCTTTTCGGGAGCTGATCTGCCCAAACTTTTTTTGGTATGTCCAACGTCCTGAGGCTGTGCTACAACATTATTAACAATTAATAATGTCCTTGTTTCTTTTGGAAGAGTCACTTGAGCAGGTTCTTGCGTTTGAATGGTCAGGGTTTTCATTCCCGCACAACCAGTTAGAAGGAGTGTTCCAAAAAAAAGGAAAACGACTATTTTGTAGTATTTCATATGAGTTAAAATTCGTTTTACGTATAAAGTTGTAAAGTTGAATTCACGGTTTTTGTTGTCAATATGTTAAAGGTCATCTAATTCCGATTCTACAAAAGAAAAAGGGAGCATGGCCGTATGATTTAAACAACAAACATAATTAAAATGTTTGCAAACAAAAATAGTTTGACTATTTTTGTTGAAATTATAAAGATATTTTAAATAATAATCAATGCTTCAATCAAACATGAGTTATAACATAATTGTTTTGGCTAAACAAGTCCCCGACACGCGAAATGTTGGAAAGGATGCAATGAAAGCCGATGGAACGGTTAATAGAGCAGCCTTGCCTGCCATTTTCAATCCGGAAGATTTAAACGCTTTGGAACAAGCTTTACAAATAAAAGACAAACACCCGGAATCAAAGATAACTATTTTGACAATGGGACCGGGCAGAGCCGCAGAAATTCTTCGTGAAGGATTGTTTCGCGGTGCAGATGATGGCGTGTTGCTAACCGACAGAGCCTTTGCCGGTGCCGACACGTTAGCCACTTCTTACGCACTCTCTATGGCAGTGAGGAAAATTGATAGTTTCGATATTATTATATCGGGACGTCAAGCCATTGATGGTGACACAGCTCAGGTGGGCCCACAAGTTGCCGAAAAATTAGGGATTCCACAAATTACCTATGCCGAAAATATTGAATCTATTAAAGAGCACAAAGTTAGAGTGAAACGTAGATTGGAACACGGTGTTGAAACCATTGAAGCTTCATTGCCCGTACTTATTACGGTAAATGGGTCGGCTCTGCCGTGTCGTCCACGCAACGCAAAACTATTGCAAAAATACAAACATGCAAGAACCGTTACTGAAAGACAAACAGAAAATATCGATTACATTGATATCTACAGCGTACGACCTTACCTGAACTTGGTAGAGTGGGGCGTGACAGATGTAGGAGCAGATGTAGAATTATGTGGTTTATCGGGTTCGCCAACCAAGGTTAAAAAGATTGAAAACGTGAGTTTTCAAGCCAAAGAAAACAAGCGATTGAGCGAGAGCGATGAAGATATAAACGAGTTGATGAAAGAACTAATTGAAAACCACACGATTGGATAAATTTGCACCAATCATAAAGAAGAGAGAAAACAATCAATTATGAATAATATATTTGTATATTTAGAAATAGAAGAGGGGAAAGTTGCAGATGTAAGTCTTGAGCTTCTTACCAAAGGAAGAAGTTTGGCAAAAGAGCTCAATTGCAAGTTAGAAGCGCTGGCTATTGGCTCAAAATTAAAAACAGTTACTGCACAAGTATTCCCATACGGTGTGGACAAGCTTCATCTTTTCGATGACAAACGTTTAGCACCTTATACTACTTTACCACACACATCAATACTCGTTAAACTTTTCAAAACAGAAGAACCTCAAATTTGTTTGATGGGAGCTACCATTATTGGACGCGATCTTGGTCCGCGTGTATCTTCCGCTCTGGGAAGCGGTTTGACGGCCGACTGTACGTCGTTAGAAATAGGCGATCACGAAGACAGAAAACAGAAGAAAACCTATGAAAATCTTCTTTATCAAATTCGTCCGGCTTTTGGAGGTAATATTGTAGCATGGATTGTAAATCCTGACCATCGTCCCCAAATGGCAACTGTGCGCGAAGGTGTTATGAAAAAAGAGATTTTTAACAGTGCACACGAAGGAGAACTAATTGAATACAATGTTGACGATTATGTTTCGGAAGAAGATTTTGCTGTTACAGTGATTGAACGACACATTGAAAAATCGAAAGTAAATATTAAAGGAGCTCCCATTATTATATCCGGAGGATATGGTGTTGGATCAAGAGAAAACTTCGATTTACTCTTCGAGCTGGCCTCGGTTATTGGTGGAGAAGTAGGAGCATCACGCGCTGCGGTAGATGCCGGATACGCAGATCACGACCGTCAAATTGGACAAACCGGAGTTACGGTTCGTCCCAAACTATACATTGCTTGTGGAATTTCGGGTCAAATACAACACATTGCCGGAATGCAGGAAAGTTCGATTATTGTTTCTATAAACAACGATAAATCTGCCCCCATTAACTCTATTGCCGATTATATAATAACGGGAGATATTGAGAAAGTAGTTCCGAAAATGATTAAATATTATAAGCAAAACACCAAATAAGATTTTACTGAGAACATTTTGAAAAGAGTCAAATAGTAAGACTTATTTTTTGATGTCATGCACATTTAGTCGAACATCCACTACTATTCAAAGTGTTTCTAAATCACTCAAAACAAACAAAAAAAAATGGCAAATTTTTATACAGACACTCCTCAATTAAAATATCATCTCAATCATCCACTTATGAAACGCATTGTGGATTTGAGAGAACGGAACTACAGGGATAAGGACAAATATGACTATGCACCAATGGATTTTGAAGATGCAATGGATAGCTACGACAAAGTTCTGGAAATAGTTGGGGAAATTTCCGCCGACGTCATTGCACCCAATGCAGAAGATGTGGATAAAGAAGGTCCCAAGGTAATTAATGGACACGTAAAATATGCGCGAGGCACACAAGAAAATTTGGATACAACACGCAACGCCGGATTAATGGGTATTGCTTTGCCACGCAAATATGGTGGTCTTAATTTTTCGACCGTTCCCTATATTATGGCAGCAGATATTGTAAGTCGTGCAGATGCAGGTTTTCAGAACCTGTGGGGATTACAAGATTGCGCTGAAACTTTGAACCAATATGCTGATGATGAGCAAAAAGAGCGTTTTCTACCCGCTGTTACCAGAGGTGCCACCATGTCAATGGATTTAACGGAACCCGATGCCGGGTCAGACTTGCAGGCAGTAATGCTGAAAGCAACTTATGATGAAAGTGACGATACGTGGCGATTAAACGGAGTGAAACGTTTTATCACGAATGGTGATTCGGATATTCACCTGGTTCTTGCCCGATCGGAAGAAAACTCTACCGATGCACGTGGTTTGTCCAT
>Ga0172381_10007404_pt1 | contig 10871 bp, 12 predicted proteins | sample Leawel6488metaG_FD_119754 | JGI IMG/M metagenome (GOLD analysis project Ga0172381, IMG submission 119754) | Leachate microbial communities from a municipal landfill in Southern Ontario, Canada - Leachate well 64-88 metaG | ecosystem: Engineered > Solid waste > Landfill > Unclassified | place... | reverse complement strand
TTAACAATCACAAATCAAGTGTTTAATCGTGTTTAACTTATCTTTAACAAATGTTAAAATCTTAATACGTTCCAAAAAATTAATAAAATCAAATGTTTTGAACCGTTCATATATATGTTATATTAACAAATATCAAAACAAAACAGGCACAAATTAACATTTCATTAACAAATAATCAAGACAATACTATACTATTTTAATAGACTATTTATATTAATCAGTAATTCGCTATTTAAATACTCCAATACCTAAATAAGTATTTCACTCAAAAAAACCATTAGAATAATACCTATTTATCCAATTATACAATTAAGTATTTGAATACCGAAATACAATAATTTATTAACCACAAACAAACTATAATGGTGTTAATATACTTATTCGCTTAAACGTCAACAACTTACACCCGTTTACCTAAATCATTACTTTAACTGAATTACTGAATTATACATTTTGTCCAGGAACCACAAAAAAACTGCTCATAATTTGTCGTATAATAAACATTATGTTAAATAGAAACTTGAAACGCTTAATTATCAACAGTTTTGGGCTGGTTGCTTTTGCCCCTCCCCTACCCTATGCTTTTTTTTAAATGGAACAATCCGGGCTGCTTTTGGGGTTGCTTTTATATAAATTAAAGTAAAACAGGGGGGACGGGTTCGCATTTTTGCCATTTCGGGAGCGGGCAGGCGGGTGTCAATTCGATTATTTAATCCCCACACCCTCTTAATCATCTAAGTAAAACACTGATATTGTTTTTAGGTGATATACGTATATTTTAAGTAAATCACGTAAATTGTCGGGTTAAGTATTTAGTTTTCAGTGGTATTGTGTAAATGAGTAAAAAAAGTTTTGAGTAAAAGTGTTTAACTATAAAAAAAGTATTATCTTTGTATGTGACGTGGGTAAACAATTTATGTTTAAGAGATATAGTTTTTTTTTAATATAAGCAGTTTAAGTGCAAAAAAGTTGCATTATAAGTCTTGTAAAGTGGTACTCAGAGTGCAGGTTTTGAAAGTTAAGTCTTTGGTTTGCAATACTTTGGCTATCCCCCTAATATAAGAGAATATAGGAGTGGGGTGTTTATTTTAAGTGCGGGAAGAATGTTTTGTGGTTGTGAAGAGTTAGGACTATAAATGCTATTTATACAAAATCTAAATAATGCAAAAGAAGCGGAAAGTAATAAAAGAGATTTCGACGGTAGATAAGACGACGGGGGAGATAATAAAGAATGATGTTACCACGGTGGGGTATAATGCCGAGCCGAACTTCTTTAAGTTTTACACGGCAGATATTGAGAGGTTGTTGTTGTTGGTATCGCCTCACTGTGTAACGGTGTTGGTGTTGTGTTGTACGAAGATGACCTATGACGGGGACTTATTTTTGCCCCAGCAGGTACGCAGGGAGATGGCAATAAAGATGAGGATAAAGACCGGGACTTTCGACAAGTATGTACATCAACTGTCTTATGCCGGTGTTCTTATAAAGAGGGGATCAAACGCATATATCGTAAACCCGCTGTTTGTGGCAAAAGGTGCATGGACGGATATAATGAAACAGAGAGATGACGTAGAATACCTCTCCGATAAGGCAAGGTTTGTGAGTAGGAAATATCTAAACTATTATACATGAAAAATCCAAAAAGAATATTAGGCAACATCTTGATTTTCTATTATAGTTACCGGTTTGGCTTTATAAAGATTTTGGGCTTGGTGCTAAAATGGAAAGACACCACAATTTACGACATGCTCTTTAGCGAGAGAAATAATCGCAGGGGCGTTTGTATTGGTAAGTGGTATTTCGGATATTTAAAAACAAAAACTTAAAACTATGAAAATTCCATCATTAGAAACCTTCAAAGAGTATAACATGCTCTGTAAGGTGTGCAACAAAATCAAAATCCTGGCGGCAGACTATTACCTGCTTAAACTTGTGATACAACTTGAAGAAATGGGCATAAGACCATATTTCTATACTATGGGCGTGTATATGAACACTATGAGCAGGGCGCTAATGCACTACCAGATAAAAAGAAACAGCCGCAGGGGGTATATAGAAATTTGCGACACCTTTATAGGAAAAAACAAGGCAACGGTAAAAGTTTACAGGGTCACGCAATCAGGATACCAGGTCATGGAGCTTGTCGAGAGAACTTTTAAATACAACTTGGAACGGCAACGTAAGAAAAGAAACAAACTTGCCATGACAAACACAAGTATAATAGGCACTAAAGAGGAGCGGGAGTTGGAGGTAGTATTTTAGGTTTCAACGTTGTCATCCGCTCCTTTAATGTTTCTATCCGTTGCGTGGCGGACACGTGGTTTCTCTTTTTTCTTTTTCTGCTCATTTTATAAGTTTTTCTGATTTAGTAGGTTTATTTGCTTTTTCATACCAGAAGTAATCGCAGGAGTTATCACCGTTTGGTTTAAACTCTGCATACGACTGATTACTGCCGGAACTCTCTGCGGTGAAGCGATAACACACCCGCTTCATCTTGCAGTTAATGTTTGTGCATTTAGTTATGTCGGTCATTTTTCAATTACTTAAGTTATTTTTTATGTTCTTTCTTATGGCAGATATCACACATAACTACCAAGTCTTCCAAGTGTTCGTGTTCGTTGTAATGGTGTTCGTATGTTTTGTGGTGTACCTGTAATAACCTATCGGCACCGCACTTGCATTTAGGTTGTTGTTTTAGTTTTAACATCCTAACATATTCCCAATATTCTGTTTTTAAAAATTCTCTATATCTAATCTTGTTTATTTTCTTATTAAATATATCAATTTTATTAAGCATTTCTTCGTGTAATGTTTTAATATTTTTTGCCTTTTCATTTATTATCGGAACGCCTTTTTTTACATACGATTGGTTATTATAACCGCGTGTTTTGTTTAATGTTTTTTTATATTCATCAATAATATATCGACTACATTCTTTTTTTGTTAAATTTTCTAATACAACTCCATATTTTAATTTAGCATAAATACTAACTTTTTCATTATTATTAAGCAGGTTTGGGTTTTCAATATTTGACTGCCTTAAATAGTTTTGAAAATATTTTATTGCCCTACCAACAAATTTTCTTTGTGTATTATTTTCTAATATATTCATAATTATATTCCCACAAAAACAAAGACCGGCATCTCGCAGGGGCTACTAAACCCAACAATGCCAGCCTTGTAATTATGGGATATTGTTTTAAACGTCATTTGATTAGTAGTATTTGCAATACAAAGATAAACTAATTTTTCACACTTTCGACAAAAGGGCAAAAATATTTTTCTACAAATTTACACATAACCAAAAATTTATTTTGTTAAGAAATGTTAAATCACACTTTTTTATTGTATATTTGTATTTTTAATTACTAACTTAAACTTATCTTACAATGAACAGACTTATTATTTACAACAGCGGTGGAACAGCCGCACAAATTAAAGCAGCCGCAGACTGTTATTACAAGTACAGCGATGCTACCATTTATGACGCAGCGGGAGTTACGACAGGCGACATCACCACCTACATCGGAACGCTGACAGACGATTACTACCACGCAATCTTTATCTGTTGCACATCGCAGGCAGCCGGAGCAACGGGGTTGTTATCTTTTGACCAGGTTGCAGCACTTCGTGCAAAAATGGCAACGGGTTACAAGGGGACTATTGTTGACAGCGGAACTTGTCAGGGAAACGCCACTACGACAGACATTATCCTTGCTGCCACAGCAAGTGGTGACGATGACGCTTATAACGGAATGTTTATCGAAACCGCCGGCACAACCGCAGTTTTGCGTTACATCACCGACTATGATGGTACTTCAACAACTTGCGTTGTAACAGACACCACCGTTGCCGTTACTAATATTGACACCTACGAGGTTTACACAAACGACTACATTTACGAGTTTGGCAACACCAACGCCACAAGCGGAAAGACCGCAGTGTTACAGGCATGGGATGTTTTATTTCCCGACATTACCTATCCGCTTATCAACGCCTATCTTGGGGGTTATCTCTATTGTTGGGCAAGCGGAACAGCATCAACCGCCGCAGCCGGAACAATTACTATCGCCGCAACCGTAAGCGTGGGCAACAGGGCAACGCAGACACAACATGACACAGACGACTTCTACGAAGATATGTATGTGTACATTTATTCTGCAACCACCGGTGCCGCACAGTATGCGCAGATTACCGCCTATAACGCCACCACAAGGGTTGCTACATTAGCAGCTAATTGGGGAATAACACCTACCGGCACTATCGTTTACCGTATCATTGACAACACAAGCGAGTTGTATTATGACCGTGCTGCCGAGATTATGGTAAAGACGTACATGTACGATATTGACAGTGCGACAACGGCTACGCTGAACAGAAAATTTATTGACAACGACCTGAGCTTAAAACTGCCCGGTACTGACGAAGTTAATCAAGATTTAAACTATCTGTGGACTGACTTCCTTGCAAAAGGAATAGCTGTTTTTACTGCTGATGCACTTGGAGTTGTTTAACCTCTAATTCGTGTGTCAAGGGGGGTGGTAGTTGCTGCTCCCTATTTTTATTGCGGGATGCGTAGAAGGGGTATCTCGTTGGTCTCATAAGCCAAAGTCACAGGTTCGACTCCTGTTCCCGCAACGATGAACAAAGAACATATAAGCAAACTTCCGTATAATGTAGATAAACTCTCGTTATGCAAGACACTAAAGGATGTGTACGCCATATATCCCGAATTTGAGTATTATCCCGAATTTAAAAGGGACTGTGGTTTTATAATAGGAAAGGCGGTGGCACTCATAGTGTTGTTATACTCAAAAGACAGTTACGTTTCGGCAAAACACTCCTCTGAAAAAATCAATGCTGCGGTATATCTTGGCTTTGAACAAAAGGCGGGAGTGATAACAGACAAGTCTGTACACGATGCGTTACTGTGTAACAACAAGCCGTTCAACGATATGGTAATAAGATATTGCCGTATGCAGTACGATAGTGAGTTTAGCGAGTTGGTAATCTTTAACAACGCCTTTTATAATCAGTTAATGGCACTCAATGACGGCAAAAGTGAAAACTCCGAAAAGACAAAAGATATAATTCAGAATGTCAACATATTAAAAAAACAAATTAAAGATATTGAAACAAAACTCCTTAACGAGAACACCACAGAACAAAACATCAACACGCTATACGAGCACGTTGAACTAACGACACTTGGGTTAAGACCGGAAGATATTGCAGAGAAACTTCGTGGCGGAGAGGATATTGTTGATGTAAGACCTTATGGTAAAAACTATTCTTTTGAAAAATTCGGCACAAGGGATAAAATGTACGTAGATGAAGTATAATGACGCACAAAAATATATCTTTATCAACGACGACGACCACGACCTGATACCTATTCAGATATGGTTGCCTAAACCACCACAAAAAGAACTTATTGCCGGTTATGGACTTCCGCAAGAAAAACAAAAGTGGGTGATACCAAAGATACCTGACAGGTTAAAAAGAATAGAAAAAGACGGCAATCAGCCCCGAAGCATTGACGACATCTGGAGAATACTTGAAAGTAATCCATTAAAATATGCTGATGAGATAGAGTTTATAAAACGACAATGGTATCACAGGCTTTACGGATATTGGTTTTATAATAACGGCACACCTACCTATATTACAGGAAAACACTATTATTATCTTTGCTATTATAAACTTGACGTTGGAGCGCCACAATATCGGGACAGGGACAGGAAATATTGGTTGGCCATAGACTTCTTTGAAAACGATACATGGGACTTTAAAAATAAAGACGCTGACGGTTTTGCCGTGCCGGAGTTTGACGAAATGGGGCGAAAGTTTTATGCTATGTACGACACCGGAAGAAAGCTGTGTATGGGAGATGTTTACCCGAAGTTCAGGCGTGAGGGTGCGACCTATCGGGCACAATGCAATAATCTTGAAACAATAACAAAATCAAAGAATGCCATTGGTGGTATTCAGTCAAGGGACAGCGATGATGCAAGGAAAGTCTTTATTATGCACCTCGTCCCCGCCTTTAAGAAACTGCCGTTTTTCTTTAAACCACTTTATTCTAACAGCACCGACCCCAAGAGGCAGATAGAATTTAACAAGTCGGCACAATCTGTTACTACAAAGGTTGGTAGTGTGAGTTACATAGACACCGGACTTGAAAGTTACATCAACTACGGTACGGGTAAAGAAGGAGAATATGACGGTTATAAACTAAAATTCTTTCACGATGACGAAATCGGAAAAAATGTGGAATATGACGTTGTAAAAAGAAACGGTATCACGAGGGACTGTCTTATGGAAACCGGTATGATAATAGGTTATACGTCAAAGACCTCAACCGTAGGGGAGATGGAAAACGGTGGTGGCGACAACTTTAAGATGTTATGCGAACAGTCAAACTTTTATCAGAGAGATGGCAACGGCATGACTGCCAGTGGGCTATATGTTTTTTTTATAAACAGCAAAGAGGGATATATTATTGACAGTTACGGAAACTCCAAAATAGAAGAAAGCGAAAAGGTAATACTTGCAGAACGCAAGGCAAAACTTGACGTAAACGATTTAAAGGGGTGGAACGAACAGGTAAGAAAATACCCGTTGACTTATCGGGAGTGTTTTACATCTACCGCAGCGGGGATGGGATTTAACATTTACAAGATAGAACAGAGGCTCAACCTCTTACGCTTTACTAATATGACAAGGCGGGGCAACTTCATAAGACTTGGTGATATTGACAGCGTAGTTGTGTTTGTTGACGATATTAATGGTAGGTTTGTTGTCAGCGAAATACTCCCAGACAATATGACAAACAGAAAATATAAGAGAGAGGGAGTGTGGTATCCGCAAAGTGTAAGATATATCGCCGGGGCAGACCCATTTAGGATGGCACAGACAGAAACTCAACAGGGCAGACGAGGAAGGTCTATGGGTGGCGGTGCGGTGTTTAAACTACACGAAAAGTTGGTAGATATAGGCGATGTTGGTAAGTGGAACTCTCACAGGTTTGTGTGTACCTATCTTTACAGGCCGGGCACGACAGACGAATACTGTGATGATATGTTAAAGATGTGTCAATATTATGGAGCAATGATGTTCCCAGAAAGTAACGTATCTCACGTAATAGACACCTTTAAAAAGTGGAACTATGGTGGGTATCTCTTATACGCCATTGATGGGAATGGAAGTATAAGGAACACTCCGGGGCAACACTCCGGCGAAAACTCAAAACAAGAGATAATGCTATCTTTGGCAAACTATATTGAGTTACATTGTGATAGGGAACAACACATGGATTTGCTTATGCAATGTAAAGACATACCGAGCATAAAGCGAATGACGGACTACGACTTACTTGTTGCTGCCGGACTTTGTTTACGGGGTGCAGAGATAGGATATTGGGGACACCTTGAAAAGACACAAAAAAAATCATATAATATAACAGATTGGATAAACGTAAAACTAAACTAATATGATATACAACAAGTCAATAAGCGGACATTCAATGCCCTCACACGACATTGACCCGGCAAAAAAGGGACACGATTGGTGTTTAGAATTTTCAAGATATATCTACGGACAATATTGGGGTTCGTGGTATGAAAAACAACAGGGTTTGTTTCGGGAATTAAGAACGTATGCTGATGGTGTTCAGGACTATACAAAATATAAGTCTTTGTTTTTGGACGAAAACCATGACACCGTAACCGATGCCTCGTTTACCGTTGACGTTGATGAAGAGGGTAGGCTGGTAAACTCTGACGCAAGGATGGCGTTCACACACATTGACTTTACAAGGATGTTTTCTCCCGCACCGTCAATAAGGAATACACTGCTTGGAATGTTCAGAACACAGACACATGACGTGTTGGTTGACAGCATAGACCAGAACTCCAACTCCATGAAAGAGGACATAAAATACTCTTTAATGGTAAAGATGCAGTTTCAGGACTTGTATAAAAAGTATGAGCAATTTTCTGGTATTCAGCAAAAAAGCCCCGTGCCCAAAAATATTGAGGAACTCGCACTATTTGAAAGCATCGGAGGTTTCCGGCTTCCTTATGAGATAGGATTAGAACAGATATTAAAATTCACCGAAAGGCAGTCAGACCTTGATGACATAAAAGACAGAGTTATTGACGACTTCATAGTTTATGGTGTCGGTGCTGCTATTGATAAAGTTGACAGTAACGGAAATATCGTAAAGGTAGAATACGTTGACCCAAGAGAACTGATAGTTCCATTTTCAAACTCAAAGAAATTTGACGACATTCCTTATTGGGCGGTACAGAAATATTACACCATACAGGATTTAAGAAAGGAAACGGGGTGGAGCGAGGAGTATATCAGAAGTCTTGCCGAACAATACAATGGCATCACATCTCTGGGAAACCCCAACATTTCAGATATGACAGACTTGCTATACTACGAGAGGACAGGCACTTGTAATTATAACGATTTAAGGGTTGTTGTTTTAGAAACAGAATTTAAGACCGTAAATTCTTACTATAAGACAAAAGTAACAAGGGATGACGGCAATGAATTTTCTGTGGAAGAACCGTATGTTAAAGGTAAGAAGCCTAAGATGATAGACAGTAAGACAAGAAAAACTACAAAGACAGACCACGTATGTTATTACAACGCAAGTTGGGTTATCGGTAGCGACAGGGTGTTTAATTTTGGAAAGAAATATGACGAGGCGTTTGATTTTGCCAACAGCAAGCCGGTAGCAAGTTTGCATTTTTATCGTATGTCAGGCAGGTCAATTATTGACTTATTGAGGCCGATGTTAGACCAATGCCAGATGGCCTATTTAAGGTATCAGAACGACATCGCACAAGCACCTCCAGCAAACGGACTTGCTATTGAGGTGGGTAGTTTATCTGACCTCACCTTTGGGAACAAAAAAATAAAACCATTTGACACGATAAGGATTTACAAACAAAAGGGAATAATGTTGTATCAAATGCGACCACCAACAATACCTGGAGAAAAGGTAGATTACAACAATGTAAAACCCTTTCAAGAGATTAAGGGCGGTATCGGGCTTGCCGTACAAGACTTTGTTATGGCAACACAGATGTTATACGACCAGATTTCCGCCATGACGGGTATAGATAGGATAACGATGAACACACAGTCGGTAAGTTCCGACATGCCAGCCACAGCTATCAAGGGTGCAATATCGGCCACTAAAGATACGCTGAAACCCATTTATTCCGGATGGGTAAGCATATACCAAAGAATTGCTCTTGCTACGATATTAAGGGGACAGTCTTTGTGTACGTCTGAAAGTTCATATAAAAACGTGATAGGTAATGCAAAATACGAAGCCATAAAGGTTGCAGGCAAGACACCCCCTGCGGAGTTTGGTGTAACGATTATAACAAGGCCAACAGAGGCAGAGAGGGCAGAGATACGTCAAGCGGCACAGGCGGCAACGATGGGTGGTAAAAACGGAATACCCGCACTATCCTATTCAGAATATCTTTTTATTATTGACAGGCTAAACAGCGGCGCTTCACTAAAAGACATAAGGGCATATATTATGTTTAAAGAACGCCAGAGAGAGGAAATGGACTTACAGGCGGCAGAGAAAAACCAAGCCATGAATGCACAGATAATGCAACAACAAGAACAGATGAAAATGCAAAAAGAGATGGCAACGATAGAGGGAAAAACAAAGGGTGAGATAATGATAGAATATTGGAAAACCTATTTTCAGGCATTACTAAACGAACAGGCAGGAAGTCAGAAGTTAAAAGAAATGGGATTACAGATGGGTTTTGAAGCAGGAAAGTTTATGGCAGGACAGGAAGCACCACAGGGAGTAGAACAACAAGGTATGTTACAAGAAGGTATGCCACCTACAAGTGAGCCGCCAGCACCGGAACAGGTTTAATAATCTCTTAAAAAATCGTCTATGTCTTGTTGGGTAATCTTATCTCCCGACAACCTTTCGTTTATCTTCATCGCAAAGGTGTTGAGAAAATCTGACAACACAAACTTACTATCCTTATCAACGACATAATCAACCTTAATTGGGGTGTCGCCTGTGGTGCAGTTAGAGTTATATTTTTCTTCCATAAGTAACTAATTAATAAACAATTACGGGGGTCACTTAAAGCGTTACTTTAACCCAGCCGAGTTTATCATCCCAATTATATTCCTCAATTTCTTTGAGGTTTGCCTCAACGAAACAGTCTGTCAGGGCATAACATTCCGGCAGGGCGTTAGCAACGGCATTTCTTATTTTTGATAATTCAACTTTTTCTGTCAGTTCATCATCGGTGTCATAATGTTTTTCCACCGAAACATTGATGTTAAGTTTTACTATTTTTTGCATAGGTTTAAAAGTTTTTGTTCTTTTTCGTTTAGGTCATTAATATAATTTGTTGCCCACGTAAGCCAAAAGACGTACATAGGACTTTTTTGAATGATATTGTCAATAGCAAACCTGAGTGCCGACTTTGTTGTTCTGCGTGTCGCCTGTTGTATGTAGGCATCATAGCAAGTGTCGATCCACCCCTTCGGGAGCACCGACTTTATTTGTTTGATTTCTTCTTTTGTCATAAGCACAAAGATAGTTATATGTATTAAAAGATATTCTTAAAAAATGTTAAAAAGGTAGCTTCTCTTTTTTTTCTTCCATTTTATATTTTACGGAGGCAATTCTTATAGCATCCTTTCCGCCGCCTCTAAAAATTCTTGCGGGACTAACCTTTATGGATTTCAGATAATTCCATATTTCGAGTGTTTCATCATCTACCCTGATGCTAATTACGTGTTTATTGATTTTCATATAGTTACAAAACTTTGTAATACAAAAGTTACGGCAACACAATAGTTAG
>Ga0172381_10007403_pt1 | contig 10873 bp, 30 predicted proteins | sample Leawel6488metaG_FD_119754 | JGI IMG/M metagenome (GOLD analysis project Ga0172381, IMG submission 119754) | Leachate microbial communities from a municipal landfill in Southern Ontario, Canada - Leachate well 64-88 metaG | ecosystem: Engineered > Solid waste > Landfill > Unclassified | place... | reverse complement strand
TCTTTCATAATCATCGTTCCTCATACATTCATCGAGAGGGCTCAGACCATTGTGGGGTATAATCTCCATGGAATGTTCATTTGCCACCTTCATCTTAAAGTCTTTCTTCTCGTATTGGTATTGATTCATCCCAACTGGATAAATAAACCTGTAAATATTTCGCCGCAATTCATAGGAGACCTTGTTATATAGGTGTGTGCTAAACATGGCCCCGTTGCCATCCTCATATGACTCGATGGCTTTCATCGCTCCCGAGGTAGCTATATCCATCAGGTCGTTGTTATCGAGAGACACCGCGCCAAAATTAGTCCTATACTTACTATATATGTGTACAATCATGGGTTTGAATTGTTCTATGATGGACATAATCGAGACATCGTCTCCAGCCTTAGCCTTCTCCAATAGTTCTTTCTCAACATTCATTTGGTAGTCCCTGGTGGTGTTTTCTTGTTAAGCTCGTCAGACATCATTTGAGAGATTCTCACTAGGAGCCCGAGTCTGCATGGTTGTCCAATGTTATTATCCAAATAATTTATGGCCCTCATCTGAGGTTCTGTTAAGATAAGACCAAATTCGGATAATACATTATGCATAATCATGGAAGTGGGAATTTTTCCATAGGTATCGTTCTGAATTATTTTGTCCCCCACAATCTTGTACTTAAACAAACTCCCTAATGAATGAATATATGGGATTGAAATTGCATCATCGCTAGACACTCCATGGAAAATCTCACCGAATCTTCCTTCGAGAAGCTCATCGGAAATCCACATGGCGTTCTCCACGTAAGTTTTCCAGCCACCAACGTAATAATGGTTGGACACATCAACGGGCGAAGAATTGATAAGGTCCTTGTATTTGTTGTAAATTAGTTCACACTTATTCCTTAAATCATGGCCGCGAATTTTTCGTAGATATTCCGCAATCATAGTTCCCCTCTCTTATTAGAAGTCCATTATTTCATTTATCGTGCTAGCCGACATGGATAAATTGCGCATAGAGCCCAAATAATCAGCGATACATACAATATGCTCATCATACTCTCCATCCTTCGGAGGAGTAGGCTCAGGATTCCACCGAGCCATGTGGGTCTTAACCAAATGACATATTCTATCTATTTTTCTATTCTCTTTCTTATACTTCTCCTTATAAATTTTTCTAAGCCACTCAGCGCCAAGGGGGCCGTGGTTAAAATTGGTTTTATCTATCCATACTCCGTTTTCCATTCCTTTATAGCAATCATGGAGCAGAATTCCAGCGAGAATAATGTCTCTAGTGTCTTTAGAGACGGTATGCCTTCCATCGTAGAACCTAATCAAATGGAGGGCATAAATAAAACTACGTCGGATATGAACTATTAACCCCCCTGGGCTAATATTTGATTCTTTGCAATGGTACTTTCCTGAGCTCGAAGCTGGAACCTCATAAAATTTCTTATCGACCTTGCTCAAGGCATACTCGATGAATTCCTTTATTTCTTTATCGAAAATAAGTGCCACGCAATCATTAAGGTCTATCCTGTATTTATGCACTTACTTCCCCTTTCTTTTTATATACCGACTTGTGCTGTTTGCCAAGTCCAAACGCAATCCCATAATGCTCATACTCCCCAGTGTCTTCGTCTTTTACATTCCAATATTCTAGGAATTTATCAGAGGAGAATGTCCGAATGCCTGGGCAGACATCGGGTTTGACGGGGGTAAAGTAATTTGGGTCCATCACTGTTATAGTTTTGCCATCTTTGGAAATTGAAACAACAATTATCCAGTGTTTGGCCGACATCAGAATGTGGCAGAGAATTGGCCGCCCAGAATTCAAATATTTCTTAAGTTTTTCAAGCGACCCATCAGTGAACTCGTTGATACTTAGGTTGAAAAATTTCGCCGCACTCTTTATACCTTCTACGTCCATCCCCTCTTCCGTGTTCTGCGTCCTGATGACCACTTCTGAACGTGTCACAGTCTTATAAATAGGCCGTTTCTTATAGAAAGTACTGAGGATGGAAAGAAAGCAAGAGCTCCCGCAATCAGCCTCTGTGCATTGGAGAGATGGAACCACACTTATCTTCGATATTCTTTTTCTCTTCATAGGATAAGGTTGCCTACCCAGACCATACTGTCTGCGCAGAATCCCCTTTCTTTTACTTCCTTCCTGAATATTTGGGTACCTTCAGGAAGCCTTATGAAATCATCTTTGTCGTAATGAACACTTACCTTGTTTCCATTCGGTAGTTCTATCTCTTTATCGCCGCCCTTAAGTAAATCATCAAGCTTGATATCTTCTGCATATATGAGAACATTATTACTTCTGGCGAAATTTTTGTATGGGGCGACCTTTATTTCGAGGAGCAAATTCCCAACTCCGTCTACACCCTCGTCTCCTAAATGATTCAACCCTATCATACCACCATCAACAAAGCGTTGTTCGAGTTTGACCTTTGTGGTCTTTTTCTCCCATATAATTCCATTCCCATTACACAGGTCACATTTGGATTTTAATTCGACCCCGCTGCTATAACATTTTGGGCAAGGCCCTTCATTTCTACTATAAAAATTTGCCGCTCTTATTTCCTCAACCTTCTTCCCAGAACCATTGCATTCAGAACACGGAGTTTTTTCTCCTCCCATGCCACCACACTTCTTGCAAAGTACTTTGCGGGAGAACTTTACGACTTTTTCTTCCTCGCAATAAAGTTCTTTTATATCAACCTCAAGAGTGATTTTATTATCGGAAGCTCTAGCTCCAAAAGACTGCGAAGCCTGTTTATTCATGAAGTTTTTGTTAAGGTTGAAGAATACATCGAAAGGATTAAACCCCTTCCCTCCTATCGCATTTGTTCCACCAAGGTCATATCTCTTGCGTTTTTCGGGGTCAGAAAGGACAGAATAGGCTTCAGAGATGTCTTTAAATTTTTCCTCGGAATCCTTTTCTTTAGAAACATCTGGATGATATTGTTTGCATTTAAGACGATATTTTTTTTTAATTTCTTCATTAGTAGCATTTTTATTTATACCTAAAATTTTGTAATAATCTTTCGCTTTCACTTCTCCTCCCATTTATATTCGAAATATTCGATAGGGCATGGCCCGATATACTTAAGGAATTTCGGCACATTTCTCTTATTATGGATTTTTTAATTACTTTCAAATATTATTCTCCATGTATTATTTTTACATTTGTTATTTTACCGTTCAGATAGGTCCTATTCCTCTTCTTGTCGCTCGATTTCTTCAAGCTCTTTGAGGAGAGTCTTCTTGTCCTCATTTCTACTATACGATTTTTTAGATTCTTTAATCTGCGTAACAGGGTCAATTTTCCACTCCTTCCTAATCTTACTCAACCGCTTCAAATAATTATTCTCTTTGTTTTCCACTTTTGCACCCTTCTTTTAGAAACTCTTGGTATGCTACCTCTTCAAATTTAGGAACTTCCTCGTTATCTATGATTGCATTATCCATACGTAGAATCGATTCGATGAATTTATTATAGGTATCTAGTTTAAGCATGCCGTTTCTCCTCCAAATACCTATCAATGAGTGTGAAGATTAGGGTCTGACTACAGGTATCTCCGATAGCGATTGGACCTTTAATCTTGTTTAGCCACTCGCCAAAACCATATAAGGAATCGCCCAATATTACCTTATCCAATAATGTTTCAATTTTTTGGTTCATGATAAATCTCCCACTGGGCCTCCCAATATGCAGGAAAGAGAAATTCTATCGTTAATAGAATTCGCATCATAAAAACTCTTACTGCCCTCAAAATCAACCTCAATCCTACCATCCGCTTCATTATAATCTGCTCTAACTCCTTCGTCTTGAAGTTGTTTCGTAATACTTTTAATATCAGTTTTGTCAAGTAATCTCAAACTTCACCTCCTTAGTTGGAAACACAATCGCTGCATCTCACTTCCTCGCTTACAATCTCATCTCCCTCTCCTTCTAGAATTACCTCCAACTTCCTCATGCACTTAGGACATTCCTCGATGGTAAAATCATATGAGGAAAATTCTCCGCATTTCTTACAAATATTCTTGAAATATTGTTTATGACGGGTCGCAGTAACCACTCTATTCTCAGAAATATTAGGTTCTGATATAGTTCCACACTTCTCACATTTGTACATGATAGCCTCCTCAAGGTGACCCCCGAATTCATTCGGGGGCGGAATCGGGCATGACCCTCGCTAATATATAGGCAAAAACCTCAAAGTTTTGAAAGGTCATCGTCGAATATAATACCCCATTTTGAATTTTTTTTATTTTGCCGCACAGAAAAATCCTTGACATCTACAGGTGTAATTGTTCTATCTTCTTGTCCAGAATTATTATTCTTATTCCCGCAAATATAATCTTGAACTTTATATCCCAAGAACAATGCCGCCAAGAATTGGAACATGTCTCACTCCTACTTTTGTTCGAGAACTATCTTGATTCTACCGCACTTATTGCATCTATAATTCAGCATATTACAATCTTCTCTATCATTCTTGTTTACAAAAACAAATCTATGCTTGCCATCCTTACTTCCTTTGCATACTGTTTTTAGGTTTTCGCCTATCGAAATTTGCTGCATCTTATACCTCCTTTTTTTCTTTAATAAACGCTCTCACTAACTTCAAGAAACTTCTAAGGGTTATCCTATTTGTCCTACAACTGTTCTCGAATCCCTCAGTGTGAAATATTCGCCCCCATTCGTTAGTGCTTCTCATGAGCTTCTTCATTTCCCCTCCTACTTAAGAATTCTTCAATATTTTTTTGAACCTTACAAGACTCCTTAGAAAAAATCGCGCACCCACCACACTTTTTGCCACATTCCTTTTTATCCCCTATATTATAGCAAGACCGCTCTCCATTGTCAAGAAGAAATCTTTCTCACTATGATGTTTTTACACTTCTCATTCTTACAAATCTTTATGCTGTAACTTGGGTACTTCTGAGCTATCAAAGCCTCTATTCGCTTATTAGGCCCCTGATAAGCGATATTACACTCCATGTCGGACTTGCACTTGCGACACTTTGCCATTTCTGCCTCCCCCCTAAATTTCAATTAGCACGGGCTGATTTACAATATTATATTCTTCATCCATCGAGGAGCAATTTAAGAACGTAACTAACTTACCATCAATTGTCTTCGTTATTTTGCCATATCCTTCATGATTATGTCCGAATATAACAAACTTCGGCTTAATTTCCTTTATCCTAGATAGCAATGCTTTACTTCCAATCTTTTTGTGGTCTTTTGTTTCATCTAGGATGTCATATGGAGGACTATGCGAGATGATAATATCGGTATCATCAGGAATTTTCTTATATCTTTCAGTTAGACCTTCTTCAGAATCCATGAAGAACCAATCCATAAATGTTGGAGACCATGGAGTTCCCCAAAATTTCACCCCATCAATCTCCACCCCACTATCCTGAAGATAGGTAATGTCCTGCACAAATTGACGAGTAAACGCATTGTTATTATAGAAAGACCGACAATGATTCCCTGCGATTAGAATCTTGTGTTTGTATGGCAGTGAACGGAAGAAGGTATTGAAACGAACCACTTCCGTGAGGTCGCCCAAATATGTAAAATCTCCAGCACATACGGCCACATCCGCCTCGGGCCAATCATACTTGAGTAGATTGAGTTCATAAAGAGGACTTTCCTCATCCCATGCTCCATGTAGGTCTGCCATACAAAGAATCTTCATCGCGCCTCCCTAGTTACCTTACTATAATGTTGAAATACTTGTGCGGAACATAGATATTCTTTATGCACCGCCTCTTCCCTATGGTAATTTGAACGTTCTCCAGTTTCAAGACTCGGGTGAGAACATCTTTCGAACTATCATCCCACTCAACTTCAATGGTATCACAATCTCTTCCATTCACTTTGATGACAATAGTGTCACCGAGTAGTTTGTACTTAAAATATTTTGCGGCCCTATCAATGTAATATTTCGGCATGTGAATCATCACATTCCTCCTATTCCCCGTTATACCTAACTATTTCTCCGCGCTCATTAGAATAATATACCCTTATTCCTATTTTATCAAGCAAGTACTTACATCTATCACAAGGCTTTGCGTTGCCCATAAGAGTAGACGACGAAGGTTTCCATCTGACCACTAGAATGTTGAGTGAATTCTTCCTAATCCTAGGAATGACTTTCAATTTAAGAATCTTTAAAATTAACGACTCTTCAGCATGTAAGCTAAAGCGCTTTTTATCTACACTAGCATAAATTCTTTGGTTATAGGCAGAGGCAATTATAGAACCGTTATTATTATAAAGGACGGCCCCTATCTTGGCGCGAACTATATCTGATTTTTGAGATATATCTATAGCTTCTTTAATTAATGGATTAAAATTCATTGTATTTTACCAAATGCGGCCTTATGTATGGTACGAAATTCCATTTATATTCAAATTCATTTTCCTACCTCCTTTGTTTCTTCTGTTTTAATGCCTAAACTTTTTTCTATTGACGGAGCATGCTTATTGATAAAATTAGAATAAAAATCCTTTCTTATTCTTGCCTTGGAAATTTCTACTAAGGTCGGTGCAATTATTGCCTCTGGAAAATCCGCCCTCCAAAATGCACCATTAAATGCAATAAAAAGAATAAGAAGCGCTCCAACATTAAACCCGATAATCAAACCAGCAAGTATTCCTCCGCTGAAGTCTCCATCCATACTTACCTCCTTGTCACATTGTGATAACGTTTTGCCGGCCTCACATCGAAAATATCGAGCAAGAACCCCCTAAAAGCGATGAGAGGATGCGGTTCAGCCAAAGGAGAACTCTTAATAAATGTCATCGCGTCTCCGAAATTGCTGAAGGTATAATGCTTATGTTCCTTCCCATCGTTTATATAGGCACGAATTTCAGGAACAGATAAATTACCCATCATACTTTGGGCTGAATCATTTTTTGCTTCGATATGTATCTGCACGGTGTCCTCCTTAATTTACAGCTCCGCATCTCCAACACCTGTGAATATAGCTCTCCTTACAAAAATACCTACGGCTCATCGGATAGGCCCTATTAATTGTCTGCATTCTCCTCAACTCCTTGGCGAGATTAGAGTTCCAAGAAATAGAATTCTGCAAATATTCAGGGGTCCCATCATTCCGATAGATTTTCCCATTGGGTGCCTGATACCATTTATTCTGACCAGTGAAACATGATATAATAATGAGTGCCGCAAAAATTTTCACAAATTGTCTCCTTACTCGATAGCCAAGAACTTCCTATTCTTGAACGCGCCTTCTGCTTGTGGAGTCTGTGCATAGCCATTTTTGTGCAATGAATCTACGATTTTACTAGCCAACTCACTCAAAGGGCTATCTCTAAATTTTCTTACATTCTCTAGGAAGTAATGAGTAAACGCACCACACGGTCTACCGCCGATATTCGCATCCGCGGAAGTCTGTGAGTCTGCGCAACCAGAAATATATCCAACTGAAACCGTATCAGAACCAGGAGCTCCAGAAGAACTAACGAAGAATGATTTAAGGAATCCCCAAAATCCCACGAATTTTTCTTCCTTAAAAAACCCAGTCTTGTCAAACTGTAGCGCGGTTATCATATCGTCAATCATCCCCTGGGGAATCGGGTATGCTCTAGGCTTACGAATATTCTGAGCCCCTATGGACTGAGCGGATGCCATGGGCCTGATTCTGATTTTCCTAGTCGCGTCGCCAGCGTGGCAAGAATCGGACAGGAAATAAGCAGAAATTCCCGCTGGCAACTTAGAGAAATATGCCCCAATCTCCTTATCCATTATAGCAGTATCCCGCGAAAAATTAAAATCATAAGCGCATTCACATTCATCTAGGCCATCGATTTCATTATACCTATCTCTAGTGGGAAGCTGGCTACCATGTCCCGAAAATTGAAATAGAATCAAATCTCCTGCTTTAACATCACCAAAGAGATTAGTTACCGCATTGGAAATTCTTTTCTTAGTGGCCTTTTCATTAAGGAGCAGATTAATTTCGCTCTCATCCCATCCTCGGTCTTTAATCAGATACTCCTTCATATCGAGCACATCATTGACACAACCCCCAAGCGGTGCCCCAGGGTAAGTATTGATGCCTACAAGCAATGCTTTCCTCATGCCATCCTCCTCCTTTTATTTATTACTCTATGAGCTAGCTTCGCGAATTCTTCCGACGGAAAATGCTCTTCGTAATCCGTAAGAGGGCACCAATTTGGGATACTTTTCTCTGTATCAATTTGAGCTTTAGGTGAACATGGATTGATACATATTCCATAAGAACTAGTATATTGTGGATATTCCCTAAAATACAGGCATTCCCCGCAATCATAGATTCTTATAATTTTTACCATCCCAAATTCTCCTTAGGCATTTGTCACAATAAAGTGATACAGTCCCATCCTTGTTAGAGAATACTTTCAACCCCGCCCAATCTCTGGGGGCCTTGCCACATTTGCGACACTTGCCGTAGCTCACTGTGTTCCGCTTTCTCTAATCCACTTTCTGCCTGATATGCACATAATTATGATTTTTTCCAGCAAAAAATACGCCCCCAAGGCAGAAAGAATATCAGCAATAGTGGCCTTGATTTTCACAGAGGATTCTCCCCATGTTCACAAGTGCAGGTATTCCATGGGTCGTGGCCAGGTTTATATGGAACTGCTGTAGAATCTGGTTCTACAATGGGCCTCTGTCCTTCGTGGATACAAAACGGCATCCAAGGAGCATTTATAGTCCCACATACTGGACACTTCCATCCCGTAGGAATATAATTGCCCCTAGGCATACAATCATTCCGACCTGTATCGTTATCCATTAGGCCTTGTCTCCTTCTTGGAAATACGAATCTCCCCCGCCTTGAATTTTCCCACAATCTTTTCCTTGCCCTCAGTCTTCTTCCAACCCTTCTTACCCGAAAACTTACACTTAAGTCCCGCCCAATCCTTGCACATTGAGTCCTCCGTTTCTATTAGTTAAAAATTTACCTTCAAATTGCCGCGAATTTTTGTATATACTAAATTACGACCTTCTAACATATGCATAATCATCGTTATCAAGGTCCTTACCCTCAAAATGCTCCCAGTTATGACCGCATTCAAGACACAACATCCAGTAAAGCTTACCATCTTCTTTCCCCCTCGTCACTGCAGTATCAAAATCCTGAATAACCTTGTCTTTCGTTCCGCACTTAGGACAGATATTAAAAGGATACATTCTTCCTCCTGCTTGAACTCGGAATATTCAAACTACTAGTGTTACTAATCGACCTTTTCATCTCAGAGCCCCTCTTCATGGCCCTGCATGCGATGAGAGTAGAACATCCAATTGAAGTCATAGTAATAATGAACATGGGGAGAGTCCCAGAGAATCTGATGTCCCTGAAAAATCCGCTCCTATTAGAGTCTACAGTCTCCGTAGTTTTTACATTAGCTTTCGGAGAGTCCTTTACCACGGGAACAATGATACTCGCAGTTGTGTTAGGCTTATCGACCTTGATATTGGCCTCATTTTTCAGCCCCACATTATCAATCTTCTTCGGCAATGAACATCCACCATACCACATAATACCAATTACAATAAGAGACGCCACGATACAGGATGACATCAACCCATACTTCTTCTTTCTACTCATTCGCCATCTCCTTTTTAGTTGTTCTAGTTTACCCACTATGATTTTCTACCTACTATTGTAGCAAAAGTTATGCCAGTAAGCAAGGACTAATTTTAGGCGCCCTATATATCAAACCTTACCTACTGGCACGTTCCCTTTAGAGAATCGAGTGTAACTTCAACGTCTCCAATCGCTTAGGACCGATTCCACTTATGTCTTTTAGCTCATAGATGGAACGAATCTGCCCACGATTTCTCCGATATGCTATTATTTCCTTTGCGATACTTTCACTTATCCCGTTCATCTTCATCAACATACGCTTTGAAGCCGTGTTGATATTGATTTTTGGCTCTGCGAATACCGATGTACACATTAGAAACATCATAGCACATATTATTTTCGTTATGTTTCTCACTTAACCACCCCCTTACGGGGGATAATATAAGCAATTAGCGTACCATCTCGATAATTATTTTCACTCCTAGATATAGGAGATTACATAACGTAATGCAACAGAACAAGATAACGAAACTACCCACTATTGCATTAATAGTATCTACGGCGCTTTTTCTAATCACTATCGAGCATCCTTATATTTAAATGACATAAATATTATATATTTTTCTACATATTCTTTTTGAACCCAACATAAATACCCACGGCCTCATTAATAGTCTTCAAGCTCCCATTTTTGAACTCTATGGCTGCTTCGATTTTTCTTCCAATACTATCATCAACTAGGGCTAGAAAATCCTTTCCCACCCTTTTCCCCGCTAGTTTCGCTCTGGCTTTTATCGCATTCGCTTTGATGTACCTTAAGGTCATTCACTTTCCTCCTTGTTTTGATTTCCTTCACTAATTTATTTCCCACCATTGTATTTAGACCGTTCAAAAATTCGTGGTCCAATTTTATATTATGTCTCCAAGCTATTCTTCTTAATATATGTTCCTTGATAAACCTATACATCGCTGTGCACTTTCTTCAGCCTTCCCCTACTTGTCTTTTTTGCGATAGGTATTGTGACGGAGACTTTCTCGGCTTTCTTAGGTTTTCCTCTGTCTCTCTTCTTTGTGGAGAGCGGCTCACTCAGGGCCTTCTCTATATCAACGTGTCTACCCTCTTTGCAGTCCTTAATCCCATCATAGAATGATTTCGTAATTATATTCTGTTTCTTAGGCCTCTCTCCTATCTTTGCCTTAAGATGACATTCACAAGACTTAAGATGCGGACATTCGTCACAAAATCTGCCGTTGGCTAAAAAAATATC
>Ga0172381_10007402_pt1 | contig 10874 bp, 19 predicted proteins | sample Leawel6488metaG_FD_119754 | JGI IMG/M metagenome (GOLD analysis project Ga0172381, IMG submission 119754) | Leachate microbial communities from a municipal landfill in Southern Ontario, Canada - Leachate well 64-88 metaG | ecosystem: Engineered > Solid waste > Landfill > Unclassified | place... | reverse complement strand
GTTATTGCTACGGTGGATTTAGTTAATGCTTCTGCGTTGTTGACTGTTACCGATTATTGTCCGATAAATGTAACTGTTCTTTCGCCTGGTAACACAACTTATAATGATGGTAACGTGCTTTTAAGCGTCAACGTAGATACAAACAGTAGCAGTTATGGCGCTTGGTATAGTCTTTTTAATGGCACAGAACTTGTTTACTCGAATACCTCTTATATTGGACCTGTTTCTTTAGTTGGGTTAGTTTCAAGTAACTACTCGATTAGTGTTTTCGTTAATAATACTGAGGGCTTTAGTGCTTCAACTGTTCAGTATTTTGCTGTGAATAGTGCTGTTGAGAATGCGGAAAACTTGTTTGGGATGTCGGTTGCTATAGGGGTTGCGGTTGCTTGTTGTTTAAGCATAATGTTCTATGCAGTTCTGCGCAGAAGGCAAGACTAACAGTAATCCACAAAATCTTATATATTATTTAATTCTAATTGTTTTATTATGAAATACCTACCTGTATTCTTATCATCCGTAATTATTGCTCTATTGCTTGTCACTAGTTTTGTTATTCTTAATATACCCGAAGATTCTAAAACAAACGATGATGTTTCCTTGGTGTACCCTATTACTTCACCCAATGTTATAGCGACGGTTACGCCTTCACTTTCCCCTAAACCAATAATGGGTAACGGTGCGGATAGTCAAGTGACTATGGTGGGAACGGTGAGTACAGCAAACAGTTATGGGACCTATGTACGAGAGGGTTATAACCCGACATATATTAAATTCGTTGATAAAGAAACTGGTGAGGCACATGTAGCTTCTATCTCAGGTACTTCGTATTCAGTTGGGCTTTTGAATCAGCATCATTATGATGTGCGGGGTTATTGGAATGGTACGGCTGGTGTTAGTAAGGTTAGTCAAGCGGTGGATGTTGCTGTTAAATCAGATGGTGTTATGTTTGTTCAGGATTTAGTTTTTCCTATATGATTAGGGTTTATTTTCTTTGGTTGTTTCGTCTGCATTAGTTTAGAATTAAAGAGCAACTTTGAAGCCTACGTTTATCCATCTGCATTTAATTATCTGAAACCAACGGGAATTTTCTAATATACATTATACTTAATACGCCAAAGATTATAACTGCTGCAATTCCTATAACTACAAAAGTTGGAAACATTATATCTGTTGGGTAAGGGTTGTCATATATCATAATTGGAAACTGTGTGTAATATAGATAATTGCCAGTTATGAAATAGTAAGAGCCTATCCCTGAAGTTTCGTTTATTCGGTATGTGTTAGACCATATTGTTGTCACCCCTAAATTGTGAGCGTATATCTGTAAAGTGTTTAGACTTTCAAGATCCGTTTTTGTTAGGTTTAAGTGGTATGCTGTGTCTATTGGTCCAGCGCTATGTTCTCTAATTTCAAAACCGTTTCTTCGCATCTTGTTATCTTCTGAGTTATACCATGCGGTAAACAATAAAACAGCAAAAACAATTCCCACAACGGCTAGGGCTATTGTCTTTTTCATTACTCTCCCTCCTTTTGTTCTGTATTAGATTGTGTGTTTTTCTCTCTCGTAGTAAGCAGCAAGCATAAACTAAACCGTTTGATGTCTTGTTTTATTATTCGCATCACTAAGTTTTTTCCTCCTAAGTTCCTGCCCACTTCCAGATTATAGGTCGAGGCGCATAAGCATAAATTTCTGTTGCCCAATCCGATGTATAGCCGTGAAAGTAGTAACCTTGTTTTGAACTGCCAGTGACATATACTTTAGTTATGTTCATTGGTGATAGTTGCTGTATGAATGCGTCTGTATTATCTGCATACTTATAGGTTACTATTGGGTTAACTGTCACATAAGTGTCATAGATAACCGATACATTTCGCTGTAGTATTTGTGTTTCTACTTGTTGGGCTAATTGGTCTGCATATTCATTTGTTGCTTGGCTTGAGATTATGGCTGAACCCGCTAAATAGAAAAGGACTCCGAATAATACTGAGAATAATAGTATAGTTCCTAAATACTTCATTGCTTGTTTTCCTCCGTTGGTTTATTTGATTTTAACGAGCTTCTCAATACCCACCAGCTAAGAATGACCGCGCTAACCACTATACCAATCATGGGAGCTACAAAATAAATCAATGGTATAGGGGTGATGGTTGAGCAGGTTATTGCTTGGGGGTCAAATAGTTGGTAGTAGAATTTTTCGTACCAGGGCATGTTGTTTACCCATTGATGAAAAGCCTCAGCCATCACTCTTTTTCCTCCTTACTGTCTGGTTCATCAACCCATTTTAGGCTCAACATATCAAAACTTATATCGGTATGTATTTCCATCATTGGAAATGTTAGAATCGCAGAAGCTATCGCTAAAACTCCACCGCATAAAACATACCACTTACTAATATCATGTGGTAGGCCTAAACTATAAATTAAAAGTGCAATGCCTATGGAGCCTAAGAGTGTCATTACGCCTAATAATTTGTAGGTAAGTTTTTGTTTCTTTTTTATTTCTGCAAATCGTTCTGAGTGCTTCATTACTTTATTGCCTCCTTTGATTCTTTATCCGAATCAGATGTGGTTGTTTTTATTTTTCCACATGCTGCAAAGATAATGAGTATTATTGGTATTGCTAAACCGATTACTGCTAAAACAAACGCGGCAATCGCAAGAGATGCGAAAAAAAAGATAAGCGCTATAACTAAAAATATCATTGATACAATTACACTGTTTAATGCTTTTTCTGGTGTTAACTTCATTGGTTGTTTTCCTCCTCATAGAATGTTTTACCGCATATTTGGCATCGGCATCTTTGGCGCTGTCCAGCTTTAACGGTTGGTACTTTGCCAAAGTTAACGACTTGGTCGCTTCCACATTTAGGACAGTTCATATTAATCAATACATCAATAAACAAATAAACATAAAAGGTTTGTGGTAAAACGTGTTTAAAGCTCAATAGTTCAATGTTTAAGTGGTTCAAAGCTTGAGTTATTAATACTTAAATACAATCAGGGGCCTAAAGACTAAACTATGCGCAGGGTTGACGAGTTCCTTAACACACAGCATAGCTTAGGCCCTAAAGGAAAACTACATTATATCTGGGGTATTAAGGCTTTTGACCGCTTAGCTGGTGCGCATTTTGAAGATGTCTATTTAGATGCAAAAGCAATCCACGCCACATTAACGCTGCTTGAAAAAGAAAAAGCGGCCTCTAGCTGGAACCTCTACTTAGGAGTTTACAAACGCTATTCTAAATGGCTCTATGACCCTGACGATATGGACACGCCTAAATGTTGGAAAAAGATAAAGTTCAAACCCATAGATCACGAGGAGCTTTTAAAAGATGCCTGGTTCACTCAAGACGAGTTCAGGCGTATTCTTGAAGTTGTAGATTATCCACGCGACAAGGCGCTTTATGCTTGTATCATCGAGGGCGCGTTAAGAATCGGTGAAGCGTTAGGGCTTCGTATTCGAGATTGTAAACCCGCAAGATATGGAAACATGGCTAGCTACGATGTAACTGTAACCGGCAAAACTGGCACTTCATCTTTTCCTATGGTTATGTTAGCGCCCTTGTTAACTCAGTGGTTAAATGTTCATCCCCAAAAGCATGACCCTGCGGCTTTTCTTTGGATTGTGAAACGTGCTAATGCTTTTCACGGTTCAAGGTATAGGCCGCTTAAGGATGGCGCGGTTAATTGGCAATTTAAACGGTACTGCAAAGAAGCTGGCATAACTCGCCCCGTACATATTCACATGTTAAGGTCCAGTAAGATTACTTGGAGTGCTGCGGATCTTGTGGTGGGTTTGTCGGATGAGATGGCTAAGAAGTGTTTTAGGTGGAAAAAGAGCAGTCGCATGTATAGCCACTATGTTAGGGCGGCGGGGTTGGATTCTAAGAAGGCTATGCTTGCTTTGCAGGGTATTAGGGAGGAAACGAGTGAGGGGCCGAAGCCTTTGGCGGCTACTAAGTGTTTGGGTTGTGGTGAGCTTAATGCTGTGGGTGCGTTGTATTGTGGTAAGTGTGGGTTGGTGTTGGATATGGAGCAGGCTAAGCGTATTGTGGCGCGTGAGCAGATGCTTGACCGTATCTTAAGGGCAGCTGAGGATTTAGATAACAAAAATGCAGAGAGGTAGCTATTTTTACTTTTAGTCACCCCTCCCCTTCCTTGCTTATTCTATTCGGTTTCTGAGTAGTTGGCAAATGAGTTATTCGTAATATGAATATGTACTGTTTGCAAACTAATATTCACTTTTAATTATCTCTCTCCAAGCGCCTGCTTGTAAGGCACGAAACAAGTTTTAAAAGAAATCGTAAACAATGAGATAAGTCAGGGGAAAAATGTGGAACGTAAAATTGAGCTAACCCTTGATGATGCATATTATGAGACGATTATGACATGCCTTCCTTTTTTGGGGTATGAAAGTTTTGAGGCATTTATTCAGGATGCTATTGCTTTACGGTACGGAGTGCTGATTCCTCAACTCTTGCCCGAAGTAACCGTTCCCTAACTGCTGATTCTATAAATTGTTGCCGATTGCCGTAAATGGGAAACTCATTAACTAGGCGGTCTACTTCTTTTACCATTGCGTAAGGTAGTCTTACGGCTATTCGGTTATCTTTGTTTTCGGTTTCTGGAGCCGTCATTTTTTTGTTCCTTTTTACTTATTCCTTCTGCTTTTCTTAAAAGACTATTGGTTTTTCAGGTTTTGAGTAAAAGGTTAAATACATCCTTGTTACATTAGTGTAACAAAGGTGTAACAGATTGGTTGAATATGGGGCTGTCAGATTGTCGCTCGATTTACTCAAGGAAGTTAGCGATACAATTATGCGGTCTAAACTTTGGATTAATGAGACTGATTTTGTCCGCGATGCTGTACGTGAAAAAATTATCGCGGTCAATAACACTGCCAAAATTATTGATGTGGAGGCTTAACTTTGCAGGCTGCTGTAGCTGCTCCTATCGTCACAACTTCTCAGGCCACTATATCCCTTGAGAGTCAACGCAAATTTTACCGCGCTAAGCGTGGGCTGGCGTTGCGGCTTGGGTTATCTTTGGATTGGTTTGTTGGCGAGTTCGGTTCTGAAGAGGCGTGGATGGGGCAGTTTACAGCACAGGCTTATGATAATGAGGTAATGCAATTATGACCAATGAAAAAGCAACATTGAAAGCACAACTTGAACTCGCTGGCTACAGCGAGCAAGCTATCCAGACTATTTTTGATTTGTACGGTTGGGAGGCTTGAGCATTGAAAAAGTTTGATGCTGAGCTTCAGCAAATTTTGATAGATCACAAGTATGCTGGCACAATCCGTACTGATGAGGCAGCGCAGAAGATTAAGAAACTTTTTGGGGAGGCTGCTTAAGTGGAGTCTCAGTCTTTACACATTAGTGATTCGGCTCTTGAGCGTATGAGTTCTGAGGATTTGAATATGCGCTTGGCTGAAATTGCTTTTAATACCCAGCAAGGCGGCGGTAATTGGGCCGAGCGCCGAAAGATTCTAAGTATCTTATCTCAACGGGGGCTGCGCTAAATTGGTTTGCGCTGATTGCCTTTACAAAGAATGCATTGGCGTTGATTGCGCTAAAGCGATTGAAGCTTTTAACGCTGTCAAAGATGCTTTTCCAAATTTGAAGGGCGTTTTTGATCCTTATCATGCTTCTAGTAACTTGAAAGAAACTAACAAGCCACGACATAAAGAACCGGCTGGACACGGAGTTAATTCTGTTAGCTCTGCCAGTGGCCCTGAGTTGGCTTTGGAGGAATGCCCATGAAGCAAGCACCACAGTTACTCATTATCAAATCTAATTTAGACTCTGTGCCTGCGGATAAATTAGGGGTTGTCATAGCCAAGCAAGGGGTAATAAAATCTGTAGGTGGGCTTGTGGATTCACCCCTCTATCCCTTCCCGATGTCTATTTCTCCGATTGGGCGGGTCCACAAGCCTAAACGCCGCTTCAAATCATGGAGGCAAAATTAAATGTCGTGTAGTTGCTCAGGATATTTTTTGACACATCAGTTAGAATATGCAGCAAAAGAACGCGAACGACTACGGGAGGCAAAGAAACACGTTAAGTAGATCATGCGACGGCTGCGAACAAATGCGCCCATGCAGACTAAGATATGTCCGAGCGCAAAAAGGCGATAAAGTCTACTGCCCCGACGGAACAACCCACCTAGTAGATGGAGGCAGCACCTAATGCGGCACATACCAAAAATCATAATTGTACTACTCTTACCTGCCTTACTATTTCTCGGAGTATCAGGGTACATTTTAGCATTCATTAGTGGAGACAAAAAACAATGATAAAAAACCCAACATGCCCCGAATGCCACAAACCCGTACATCACGGCGCAACCCGACACCGACAATGCCAAGGCACACATATAGGCCGCATAACACGCAGACGATGGCAAGCAAAAAAAACGATAAAATTTATTCCTATTCTTAGATCCGAAACCATGAAAGCATGGCTCAAAGAGGTAGAAGCCTAATGCGAACACCTCAAACTTGTTTTAGCTGCAAAGATAATGGCTGCGACATCCGGAAAGAATGCCCCGACGACGAAACAAGCACCGAGAAACGAAAACTAATTTTAACGGAGTATATCTAAATGCCCGAATTAAAACAAATAACAATCCAAGATACAAAACCACCAACACAAAAAACCCCAACAAAAATCCCAACCCAACCTATACCACCAACCAACCCTACGCCAAAACCAACCTCACAAAAAGAACAATACAAACCCATACCCAGAGAAACAAAAATCATACTTGACGCACTCCAAGACATAGAAGGCATACTATACGCCACACGCCAACAAATCCTACAACTCTACGGCCCCGTAGACTACAGCCAAATCTCAGACGTAGAATCAGCCTTTTCACCCGACATAACAAACAAACTCAGCTTTGAGCTAAAAGACAACACATGGATCATAAGACCAAAAGCCTACCTGGGCAGCGACCTTTTTAGAAGAGTAGCTGAAACCGTCAAAGAAATGGGCGGCGAATACATCAGCGACCCCAACAAAAAAGATTCACATTTTCAGGTCAAACGGAAATAGGAGAAAAACAAGATGTCATGGTTAGCCACACCTCATCGAAGGCAAACAACAGATTCTATACAATGCCGCAACTGTGGCACTATGGTATCACGTTACTCAAACAAGTGTTACAAGTGCGGAGAGGAGGTCTAACCCATAGTACTAGAACATATAGACCTCTACTGCGAAAAATGCCTACAACCCATGCAACCAATCAACGAAGCAGACGATATAGGCACAATAGTATATCAATGCCCAAATAACCATCAATCCACCAATCCAATAACAAAAGAACAACGAGATAGAAGCGAAGCTTTAAGAAAAAGACTAGAAGATGAATGCAAACCAGAAAATATAAAAAAATTACATGAAGAAGCAAAACAGAAAATAGCTAACAGACAAAAAGCAGAACGAGACGGATTAATACAAAAGGAAAGCCAAGCAGACCGATTAATAGCATATTGTATTAGTTCAACCCACGAGTTTTTCATGGATCAACACCAAAATCCCTTTGTTAGAATAATTGAAGAGTTTACACCTTGCGCAATTGCGCAATTTGCGCGTTCTACAGAAAAAAAACCCCAAGGGGATATCTGCGATAACGATGAAAATATAGAGGGGGGTAATCCCCAAAAGTTTCGGGAAGAGGCGTATATTGCGCAAGTTGCGCAACCCCAGCTACGCTTAGTGAACATTCCAGTTAGAAGTAAGAAATTCAAAAATTGGTTAAGTTTTTTAATGTATAATAATGAAGGAAAAGGGGTAAGTAACGAAGCAGTATCTACGGTTATTAATGTCATTAGTGGTAAATGCCAATATGAAGGCAAATATTACACTCTTTATAACCGTGTTGCCCCTGGCGTTGATGGTTCTATTTTTATTGATATGGTTGATGAAGGTTGGCGAGCTATCAAAGTTACTAAGGATGGTTGGGAAATCACAGAAACCCCACCTATACTTTTTAGGCGTTATAATCATCAGAAACCGCTTATTATTCCAATAATTCCCTCTTCTTTATCTGAAGCTCAAGAGTGTGTTAAACGTTTCCTAAATCACGTAAACGTTAATGACTCTGAGGAAACACAGGGCAACCGTTTAGCCTTAATTTGTACTATGATCAGTTATCTTATCCCTACTATTCCTCACCCTGTTATGGTTGTTTTCGGCCCTCAAGGTGCAGCTAAATCTTATCTTCATAAATTAATTCGTAGAATTATAGATCCATCATCTATTGAATTATTGAAGCTCCCACATGATGTTAAAGAAATTATACAACAACTAGACCATAACTGGTTATGCTTCTATGATAACTTAACCTATCTTTCTACTGACATGAGTGATACTTTTTGTATGGCTGCTACTGGGGCGGGGTTTAGTAAAAGGGAACTTTATAGTGACGATGATGATGTAATTTTCGATTACAAACGTTGCTTGGGTTTGAATGGTATTAATCCAGCAGCTCGTCGAGGTGACTTACTTGACCGCAGTATCTTAATTGAGGTTGAGAAGATTAAGAAGCGGCGTACAGAAGCTGAAGTAGATATAAAGTTTGATGTTGATAAAGCCTATATTTTTGGTGGTATTCTCACCGTTCTTGCTGAGGCGTTACGGGTTTATCCTGAAATAAAAATAACTGATTACCAACGGTTAGCAGACTTTCATCGTTACGGATGCGCTATCGCTCAAGCTTATGGATCCACAGCAGAGGCATTCAGTGAAGCCTACAAGAACAAGGTAGCTAACCAAACTGATGAAGCTTTGAACGCTGACCCTGTAGGGTTGGCTATGATACGCTTTTTAGAAAAAACCTTTAAAGAAGAGTCTAAAACTGTTTGGAAAGGTACACCTACAGAGTTACTTGATGCTGTTACACAGATTGCCCTTGAATTAAAGTTACAGACAGGACTTAATACTAATTGGCCTCGTTCTCCTCAACCTTTTAGCCGTCGCTTAAACGATTTGACACCAGCAATTAACAAGAAAGGCTTTGATATTGTTAGTAAAAATGGTACACCCCGCACTATTATAATTTCATCATCTATTCAAACTAAACTATTAACTGGTGGTGAAAATAAAAGCGAAATTGTGCGTTTTATGCGCTTAAGTGATAATGATTCTGATACTCATAAATGCGAGAAGTGCCAAGCGGTTCAGGCTAAATATAAGATCACTAATCCAAGCGGTTCTGTGTTTTTTGGTTGTGAGTCGTGCTTTAGCGAGTATAAAGCGTTTGCTGTTGCTCAGGGCGCTAAGTTTGTAGATGATACTATGCCTGATCTTTCGGAGGTTGGGCAGTAGATGGTTTGTTCTGGTTGTACTCGGCCTGAAAAGAAGTGGTGTGTTGAGTATGGGTTGCCTACATCGGAGGCTGTTTTGTGTTGGGTTACAAGTTTGCCGCTTAAACGTTGTGGGGGCTGTGGTGAGGGTGTTTGATTGGTGGGTGTATCTGGTCTGTTGTGGTGGGGTTGCGGTGTTCTATTTTTTTCTGCGGAGGCTTGTTGTTGAAGATGTTGGGGAGGATAAGGTGGGTGTTTAGGGGTTTGGTGGTTTGGGTGGAGCGGTTTGATTGTGTGCGTGAGGTTAGTTGTTACTATGATTATGGGTTTTGTGTTGAGGGGGCGCGTGTTGTTGATTGATTTATGTATGTGGACCCGTAACGGGGCGCGTACTTTGCCAGTTGTTCTTGATCGCATTAACAAAGTTGTTCCTGAAAACTTGGTTAATCAGCGTTTGGTTGTGGATGATGGCAGCACCGACGGCAGCCAAGATGTAGCGGTGTCTAGGGGTTGGCGTGTCGTGGCTAATCGAGGGCGCGGTATTAGTGATGGAGCGAACACGGCTTTAAGTTATGTTGAGACGGATTTGTTTTGTAGTTTTGAGCAAGATGTGTTAGTTTCGCCTTTGTGGTTTAGTCGGGTTTCTCGGTTGATGGTTGGGGGTGCGGCGGCAGCTTGTGGCCTGCGTTTTCTACCAAAGAACAGTTTTTGCTACAACATTGATTCTTACATGTTAAGTCATAATAGTGGGGATTACGGTAAGACTTTGGATAACACTTTTTGGGATGCTGAAGTGCTTAGAAGTATTGGCGGGTTTCCAAAGGTATCTAACGCTTTTGCTGAGACTATTTTGCATAATGAGTTGAGGCGTTTGGGTTATCGTTGGCTTGTGGATTATGGTGTGCGTTCAGTTCATTTGCATGGGGGGTTGTGTGATGAGTTGCGGCATTACCGGTTTTATGGTGCTAATTTAGTTGAGTTGAATCGGCGTTTGGGTTGGTGTGGTGACGTTTGGGGTAAGGTTGTTAGGAGTCCTGGGGCTGCGTTGCGTATGGTTGCTTCGACGGGTGATCCGCGTTTGTTTGTGAGTTATCCTTTGTGTCGGTTGGCTATGTTGGGGGGGTATTTGCGTGGTTGTGCTTGATTGTGGCTGTGGATCCAGACCGAAGGGTGACGTTAATGTGGATTGTTTTAGGGGTGGCTGGAACCGTCAAGAAGCAGATCAAGACAGGGGAGAATATGTTAACCCGAAAAAGATTAGTAATTATGTTGTGGCGAGCGCTGAGTATTTGCCGTTCTGTGACGGCGTATTTGATTTAGTTTACAGTAGCCACACGATTGAGCATGTACCCGACCCCTTTAAAATGTTTAGGGAGCTTGTGCGGGTGTCTAACCGTAAGGTTGTGGTTAAGTGTCCTGACCGTTTATGCTCTGGGGGTCGGCGGCCTTTCCACTTGAATTACTTTAACGAGGATTGGTTTAAAGTTGCAGCGTTTAGGGTAGGGGTTTTATGTGAAACTTTTGTTAACGTGGTTGATGATGCTCCGTTTACGCAACGG
>Ga0172381_10007401_pt1 | contig 10874 bp, 13 predicted proteins | sample Leawel6488metaG_FD_119754 | JGI IMG/M metagenome (GOLD analysis project Ga0172381, IMG submission 119754) | Leachate microbial communities from a municipal landfill in Southern Ontario, Canada - Leachate well 64-88 metaG | ecosystem: Engineered > Solid waste > Landfill > Unclassified | place... | reverse complement strand
CAGTATCAGTAAAAATTTTAAAAAGGGCCGGCCTTCTCCTTCGGGAAAGGTCGGCCCTTTTTATACGATTTTAGATTACATTCTTAAAACCACCAGCTTGTAAATCCCAAAGTTTTTTATAGAGTCCACTTTTTTTATTTAAAAGTTCTTCGTGTGTTCCATCTTCAATAATTTTTCCTTTTTCAAGCACAATAATTCTATCCATTTGTCTGATAGTAGAAAGTCTATGCGCAATAACGATAGTGGTTTTTCCTTTTATGAGTTTTATTAATGCATCTTGTATTAAAGCTTCTGAATGCGAATCAAGAGAAGAAGTCGCTTCATCTAAAACAAGTATCGGTGCATTTTTTAAAATTGCACGAGCAATAGCTACACGTTGACGTTCACCGCCAGAAAGTTTTACTCCCCGTTCGCCAACATATGTCTCATATTTTTGTGGCAATTGATCAATAAAATCATCACAATGCGCCAAATGCGCCGCATTTAAAACTTCTTCATCTGAAGCATCACGTCTGCCATAACGAATATTTTCCATCAAGGTGCGATGAAAAAGAACTGGGTCTTGTGGAACAAAAGCGATATTTTCTCGCAAATTTTCTTGAGAAATTTTACTAATATCAATTTCATCAATCAAAATTTTGCCATCCGTAAGATTAAATAATCTCATTAAAAGACGAACAAAAGTTGTTTTTCCTGCTCCAGAAGAACCGACAATAGCTATTTTTTGCCCAGATGGAATTGTTAAAGAAAAATTATCTAATACTTTGTTGTTATTATTTTCATAAATATAAGTAACTTTATCAAAAACAACTTTTCCTTTTACATTTTTAGTAATTTCTGTTGGAGCATCAACAATTTCATAAGGTGTATCAAGAATCAAAGCCATTTCTTGAGCATCTGCAAAACTATCATAAAAGGTCCGAATAATTCCAGCAAAACTCCATAAATTTTCAGAAAGACGACCTAAATAACTTTGAAGCAAAATAATAAAAGGCACAGTAATTAAAGACAACTTCCAATCATTTATAGCCATCCAAAAAATAATAAACTCAATTGCAATAGTATAAAAACTTTGGATAGCTCCAAGCCCCTCCCATAAATACCAATTCAAAACAGTTGATTTTCTTTGATTTTGTATTGTTTCCCCTGTGCGTTTTTTTTCATAGGAATATCCGGTAAATAATTGTATAGAAGAATGATTTCCAACAGCATCAGCTAAAACTCCAACGGTCTTACTGTCAGCAAGCGCTGCAAGAATGTCATATTTAAGTTTACATCTGGTATAAATAAAAGCAGTTAATAAAAATACTATGCAAAAAATTCCTAAAATATAAGCATATCTGGGAAGGAGTGTATAAATTGCAATAACAGTACCTATACCTCTAACAACCAGCGGTAAACCGTCCGAAATCATCCTATCAGTTAATTTTTCAAAAGCACGAGCATATTTATTTATTTTTTGAGTTAATGATCCAGCAAAACTATTTACAAAAAAAGAATACGAATGTCCAAGGATATAAGAAAAAGATTGTTCTCTTAGCCCAGCCATAGTCGCAGATTCAAAATGAGAAAGAGTAAATCCAGAAATTCTGCGAACAATCCAACGAATTAAATTTAAAAATACAATAAATATTATTATTGATTGCGCAACATCAACCAAATTAAAATTATTAGCATCTAAAACATTCCAGAGCTTTAAATATTGAAAAGGAATATAAACATCAAAAGCAGTAGCAAATATTGTACAAAAAACAACAGCAAAAAAAGACATTTTATGTTGTCTTACAACTTGCCAATAATATTTAAGCACCAATTTAAGATGCAAATTTGAATAATCTTTTTCTTTATCCATAAAATAAACAAAATAAGACAATTTCTTGCCTTATTTTTACTATACCACCCTGTAGTGAATTTTAGCAATGTGCTTTATGCACATATAAATTTTTAATTTATATTACTAAAATCTACTACGGGGTACCACATTTTATAAAAATTGCTATTTAATTTTTTTCAACCAAAAAATTTTTATTTTAAATTTAAAAATATTCCATACCATTGGAATAACATATCTAAAATATTCTAGTTTTGTTTTTAATCTTTTCATAAAAATTAAAATCTTCTGGCTCTATTGTGAAGTCTTTTTTGCAATTTTGATATATTCTTTTTTCTGATTCATATTCCATATCTACTTATCACTTTTACACACCTGTTGAAAATTAATAAGATTAGTTTACTATTTCAGTGTATTCAAAAACATTTACTCGAGCGGCGCGGATGACACGATCGCCCAATTTATAACCCTTTTGAATAATTTCAGAAATTTTATGATTATTTTCTTTTTTGTCAGTTGACGTCATTTCTACAGATTGATGAATATTTGGATCAAAACTTTCTCCAACTTGCCCTATTTCTTTTACATTATACTCTTCAAATATTGCATTTAATTGTCCATAAATATATTCCACTCCCTTGCGCCAATTTTCATCTACCTTATTCCAGGCTTCTTTGTTGGCAAAAGCCATATTAAAACTGTCCAAAACTGTCAGAAACCTTACAAGAATTCTCTCTCGCATAGCTTCAGAAAAATTAGCTTTTCTATCCTCTTCTTGTTTTTTATAATTTATAAAATCAGCTCGCTCTTTCTGCCAACCTGTTAAATATTCTTCCCTCTCGGCTTTACAAACTTTCAAATCAGCTCTTAATTTTTTAAGAGTTTTTTTAAGATCTTCTTCGCCGTCTTCATTAAATTCAAATTCAAGAACCTCTGATTCATCTGTTTTTGGTTCTAAAATTTCAGGTTCTTTTTCATTTTCTTCTGCCATAAATATATATTAGCATAAAATAAAAATTTAAAAAGGCCTTGCCTTCGCCAAAATCCGGCGGAAGGCAAGACCTTTTTATTAGATTTTTTTATTTTATCGCTTGCTCCACTGTGGAGATTTTCGAGCTTTTTTCAAACCGAATTTTCTTCTTTCTTTTGCTCTAGGATCACGTTTCAAATATCCAGCAGTTTTTAATTTTGGACGTAATTCTTCATCAAACAAAACTATAGCCCGAGCCAAGCCATGACGAACAGCTTCCGCCTGAGAATGAATTCCCCCACCAGAAACTTTTGCTTCTACAGCCCATTTAAAATTTGTTTTTTCTTTATCGTCAGTTCCTTTTACTAAAGGGTCACCTATTAAACGACGCTGTTCTTCAGTCTTAAAATATTCTTTAGCGTCTTTACCATTAACAATAAAACTTGGTTTTACAGCTTGAATAATACGAACTCTAGCGGTTGAAGTTTTTCTTCTACCAATTGCCTCAATATATTTTTCTTTTGTAATTTTCTTTTCCATATTAATTATTAATTCTCAATTTTTAAATTTTTCATCATTTCTCTTTTTAATTTATTTTTTGGCAACATTCTATCCACAGCAAGTTTTATCAATTCATTAAAACCTTTTTTTTCAACAGTTTCAGTTCCCTTTAAAATACGAAGTCCTCCTCTAAATCCTGAATATCTGCTATGAGAAATTTCTTCCAGTTTTTTTGGCGTAATCTTTATTTTTGAAGCATTTACAACTTTTACTTTTAACCCAGAATAAACATGCCTTTGATATGAGACTTCGGTTTTTCCAATAAGAGAACTGGCTATTTCAGTAGAAACTCTACCTAATGTTTTTCCTTCTGCATCTATTATTTTTTCTTCAATTTTTTTGTCTTGTTTTTTCATTACTTTATAAACTTCCTGTTAAATTTATACTAATTCTATTTGAGCCATTTTAGCTCCATCTGATTTTCTAATCCCTAATTTTAAAATTCTGGTATATCCTCCTTTTCTATCTTTATACTTTGGAACAATAACTTCAAAAAGCTTTTTTACTTCTCTTTTACGATTAGAAAGTTTGGAAACAACAAATTTGCGAGTTGCTATATCACCTTTTTTTGCTTTGGTTATAATTTTTTCAATAAACGGACGCAATTCTTTTGCTTTCGGTTCTGTGGTTTTTATTTTTTCACGTATTATCAAATTGAGAGCCAAAGAATTTATCAATGCTTTTTTTTGATTTTTATTTCTTCCAAATTTCCTTTTTGTATTATGATGTCGCATAAATTAGTTTCTAGATTTTAGTTATTCTTTAAGATTTAGACCAAATTTTGATAATACTTTTTTAATTTCACTAATGCCTTTTTCACCAATACCTTCAACTTCAAGTAGATCTTCCCTCTTCTTTCTAGCTAATCCCCCTAATGTTCTAATATTAGCAGCTGTAAGCGCATTTAGTGTTCTAGTAGAAAGATCTAAACTATCAGTGCGAGTTTTTAAAACATCAGTAAAATCATCTGATTTTTTACTATTTTCTTCTTCGGTAGATTTTTTCTCTTCGTTCGTATCACTGTGTAAAAAATTACTGCGAACAGATGTTTTCTTTTCTTCTTCATCTGTTGGTTCTTTAAAATCAATAACTGCCTTTAATTGATTTATCATTATCTCAATTGATTTAGAAAGAGCTTCACGTGGAGTTAATGTCCCATCTGTTTCAATTGAAATTCTTAAACGATTATAATTGGTACTATCCCCAACACGCATATTTTCAACTTCATAAGAAACTCGACGAATTGGTGTAAAAATACCATCAACTGCAATTGTTCCTATATCTACTTTTTCTTTTTGTAAAACTTCTTTCGGTATAAAACCAAGACCTTTTTCAATCCTCATTTCAATATTTAAATTAACTTTACCCGTAATTTCAACTATATGAAGCTCTGGATTTAAAATTTCTACTTGACCTCCCGTCTTTATATCTTTTGCTAAAATTTCTTTTGGACCTTTCATAGAAAGAGTTACTGTTTGAGGTTCATCAGTTATCATTTTAAAACGAATTTTTTTCAAATTTAAAATCATTATTATCACATCTTCTTTTATTCCATCTATTGTTTGAAATTCGTGAGAAATTCCATCTATTTTTATAGAAGTAACACTTGCCCCTGGCAATGAAGAAAGAATAATTCTTCTTAAAGAATTGCCTAAAGTATGCCCATATCCAGGATAAAGACCATCTATTTCAAATACTCCTTTATTTTCTTCTTCTAAAACTATACGAGGTTTAGAAGGCATAATTATTTTATATTCAGGCATAATTTTTATAAAAAGTTATTTTTTAATTTAATAATACTTACCCGCTTTTAGCGGAAAATTTTAACGACTATAAAACTCTAACACTGCATTCAAATCAAGAAACGTTTCCACATTTTTTGGCTTATTTGAAATTCGTCCTTCCATTTTTTGGACATCAAAAGAAAGCCAAGAAGGTGAATTATAATCTTTTAATCTTTCTGTTAAATTATCAAAAATCTTTTTTCCCTTAGACCCTTCACGAATCTTCACAACGTCTCCAACTTTTACTTCATAAGAAGGAATAGTAGTTTTTTTATCATTTACAATAAAATGTCCATGAGAAACCATTTGTCTCGCAGCACGTCTGCTAGGAGCAAGACCCATTCTATAAACAACATTATCCAAACGAGATTCTAATTCTTCATAAAACTTTTCTGCTGTTCCCGCTCCTTTTATTAAAGAAGCTTTTTTAACATAATTAGAAAGTTGACGTTCTGTAATTCCATAAGAAAAACGAATTTTTTGTTTTTCAATAAGTTGCGCTCCATATTCAGATAAAGCCTTTGGACGATGTGCGTTTGGGCCACCAAATTTACCAGAGGAAGCAGAAAACTTAGGAGTTTGACATTTGTCATATACTCCAGCTCCTAATCTTCTTCCTATTTTAAATTTTGGTTTACTTATCATGTTTGTTTAGTTTATCAAGTTTATAATATTATAAAGTTTTTAAAATATTTTTCTTTATGAATTTTCTACTTTACACTCGTCTGGGTTTCTTTGGCTTTGGACCATTGTGTGGGACTGGAGTAGCATCTTTGATTGAAGTTATTTCTATCCCATGAGCCATAAAAGCTCTAATAACAGGCTCTCTTCCAGAACCAACACCTCGCACAACTACGTCAGAATCTTTTACACCAAGAACAGCAACCTTGTCACCAATCAAATCTCCAACCTTAGAAGCTGCAAAAGGAGTTCCCTTTTTTGCTCCTTTAAAACCTAAAGCCCCAGCACTTGACCAAAATAATGTATTACCTAATTTGTCAGCAAATAAAACCTTAGTATTATTAAAAGTCGCATCAATATACAAAATTCCAGAAATTATCTTTTTCTTCGCTGTTTTTGACACTACTTTTATTTCTCCTTCTTTTGGAGTTTCTTCTATTTTTTCTTCAGTTGTTTTATTTACTACTTTTGTTTTTCCCATAAATTATTTTTTATGTTTTACTTTCTTTTCTTTTTCCTGAGGCCATTGTTCTTCTAACATTTCCTCTAATTGTTCTAGAGTTGGTTTTTGTTCTTTGACCCCTAACTGGTAATCTTTTCATATGTCTAGTGCCTCTATAAGTTTTAATATCTTTCAATCTTTTTATATTTGAAGAAATTTCTCTTTTTAAATTTCCTTCAATTTTCATTCCTTCGATGATGGCACGAATTTTATTTTCTTCTTCGTCGGTCAAATCTTTTGCTTTTTTACCAACATCAATACTTACTTGTTTTAAAATTTTTCTGGCAGTTGAAATTCCAATGCCAAAAAGACAGGTTAAACCAATTTCAAGTCTCTTTTCATCTGGAACTGTTATTCCTAAAATTCTCATAAATAATTATTGTTTTTGTTTATGTTTTGGGTTAGAACAAATAACACGCAAATGCCTTTGGCGTTTTACCATTTTACATTTATCGCAAATTTTTTTAACTGTTGATCTAACTCGCATAAATTATTAAATAAAAAACAAACTTACTAAAACAAGACAAAAACAAGGGGAAAACCCTTATTTTTCAATGTTTAAAACATATCATAAACTGTGCTTACTATAATACACCATTCTTTTAAAAAACACAACTTTTTTAGAATCTTTTTATTATTCTACCCTTTCCTCCATAAGGATCCAATACGACCTCAACTGAATCTCCAATTAAAACTTTAATTCTGTGCATTCGCATCTTTCCAGAAAGATATGCCAAAATTTCTTTTTCATTTCCTTCTTTGTCATCTATTTTTACTCTAAACAAAGTAGAAGGCAATGATTCGGTGACAATTCCCCTAGCTGTTAAAATTTTTTCATTCTTTAAATCACTCATTAAGTATTATAATTATAATAAATTTAAAACTCTAAGTCAAAAAATAGTGTTAATAAACTTATTTAAATTTTACTTCGGATAGTTTACGATAATTTCAATATCTTTGCTCTTTTCAGGAAAGATACTTTTCCAAAAAGGCCTGATTACCAATTCCGCTGAAGCTATATTTGGATATTGTTCTAAAATTTTATTGAAACTTTCTTTTTCCTTGCCAAGCATATCGGTAATTAATTTTTTTTCATCAACTTTCCAAATAATTCTAGGCGTGCCAGTCAAAGTAAAACTTATATTTTTTACATCCGCAAAAGAAATATTTTCTTTATCCGACAGAGAAAAAGCCAGCTTGCTAATATTTGGCATATAAATTTCACTTCCATCGTATTTATCAATAATACTTTCAGCTATTTTTTTCGTTAACTTTTTTTCGTCAAGAAGAAAACCATAAAGCGTCCCTTTGACATTCACCACTAAGGCATTATTTTCGCCAGAGGTGAAAGTGGCATCTTTGTCATCAGTGCTAAAAAATATCGCATCCTTAAATAGAACAAAGCCGTTCGGAACCTGATCTGTGACTTTCTTAAGAAGTTTTGCTTCTAAAAGAGGTTTAAGCTCACTTATTGCTGTTGTTTTATCAAGTGAAGAAACAACTGGTGCTTTACCACTAAAACCACCCACTATATTTCCTTTTGATCTGGCATAAAATTTTTCATATTTGGGAGTCCCCTTAAAACCAAGTATTTTAAAATCTAGCGGTTCGCTATTATAAGATTCTCCTCCTCCCGCCGCGTAAATACCAACTTCTATACTCCCTGGCTTATCATCTTTTGTTCCAGGCACTGTTACTGCTTTTTTAGTTTTATATATTTTACCATTTGAACCCTCTAATCTGGTATCCATATCCAATTTTTGTATAGTGGTATTAAAAGTATTGTATATTACAACGGTTCCTTCAGCGGCAATTTTTGTTTCTTTCATTTCCCCTCCGCCTTGAATAGTTTTATTCTCTTCTCCAGAAATAACCACCAAATCAAAAGATAAATCTGAGGCATTTGGATCTTTGACCGCAGAAAAATTTCCATTCAAAGAAATTTCATCTTCTTTTGGAATTGCTGTAACTTTTGCCCCAGAAAATAAAAATGATAAAGCAAAAAGAAGAAAAACAACAGCAATAAAAGCAACAAAATAAATTCTATATTTTGATTTTTTATTTCTATAAACAGGATAATAATTCTCCGGTTCTATTCTTCTAGGTGGAATTTCTTTTTTTTCTCTTTCCCACTTTCTAGTAACCTCAATTTTTCTCGGAGAGGTTTTTGTTGTTTTCACTACCATATCTTGAAGTAATTTTTTTGCCATAATTATATTTTAACAAATTAAACGATTAAGACAAATAGTCTCCAAAATAACAAAAGGATCTCGTTCTACCCCACTGTTAAAAGCCACAAGTCCGTGTAAATTCTGTGTGTTTAAAAAAACAATTTTGAATTTTGATTCAGTTAAAAGATATTGGTTAAATTGCTCTACTTTAATAATTTTGGAAAAGAATTCCATTAAATCTTCATCTGCCATTATAAAAATGGTGGACGGTAAAGAAGAATTTTTTGAAAGAGATAATAAAGATTTTTGAAATTCTTCAAGCCATTCGGTCTTTAATTTCTGCATAATCGGTTCAAGTTTCTTTTCTATATTTTTTTCAGCATGTTCGTCTTTGTAAAGAGAGATAAAAGATTTTGCTTCATTTAAATCACAATTTAATTTATTTGCTATTTTTCGTATCATAAAATTTCGTCCCAAAGGAAAAGAAATAGATTCTGCCAACACATCTTCTTTTATAACTGAAATATCAGTCATTTCTCCAGCTATGTCAATTAGAAAAAAATTTTCTTCTTCCGAAAAAATATCTCGTACCGCCGTAAAGGATGCCATACCAAAAGAAGAAAATTTTATATCTTCTGAATGAAAATGTCTTAATAGGGATTCTTTCATTTTCTCCAATACTTGATGACTACTCATAGACATAGAAACAATCATTTCCAATTTCTTTATTTTTTTATTAAAAGGATTAGAAACTTGATATCCATTTAACATCACTTTCATATTTTTAAATTCAATCAGGCATATTTTGTCTTTTGTATTGGAAAGTTTTTTATTATTTTCTTCTTCAAAAAAACCAATTTCTTTTTTTGTTAAACTGTCAGCTAATTTAGAAGTGAATAAAAATGGTATATTTTTTTCAAATTTAATAATTCTAGTTTGAGAAGCATACCAAGGAGAAGAAAGAACACAAAAAATATTTTCTACTTGTCCAATTTTTGTTTTACAAATTCTACCAGCCACAATTTCAAGAGCCCTTGTAGTTAAAAGTAAAAATCTATCAGCTTGCATTTCTTTTTCCAAAATTATCGGCTCGCGAGTAGAAAAAATAACTCTTGGCGTCTGATTTTTTTTCATCTTTAAAATAGCTCCACCAACCGAAGAAGAACCAATATCAAAAACCAAAATTGGCTTATCGTTTTTATTTTCTGATTTAGAAAAAATACCCATATACGTTTATTATACCACAAATAAAAATACAAAAACTAAAGAAGAATAGCTTTTATACGCCTGACACCAGCCGAGACAGCTTCTTCTCTCAAAATTTTAAATTTTGCCCTGAGCGAAGTCGAAGGGTGGATTGATTCTCCTAATTCTCCTGTATTCTTCACATGTGGCCCTCCGCAAAATTCTCTACTAAAATATCCATTTTTTTCATCTCCAATAGAGTAAACTTTTACCATATCGCCATACTTTTCATTAAATGAATGCAAGGCTATCTTTTCTGCCTCTTCTTTTTTCATTTCAGAAAAATCAACAGGTAATTTTTCAGCAATCTTATCATTCACAATCTCTTCAACTCTTTTTTTCTCTTCTTCTGTCATTTTTTGAGAATGAGTAAAATCAAAACGTAATCTTTCCGCCGTAATATTACTTCCCTTTTGCATCACATGAGAACCTAAAACTTGCCGAAGCGCCGCATTTAATAAATGTGTTGCAGTGTGCAATTTTCTAGTTTCATCTCCAGCATCCGCCAAACCACCTTTAAACATTCCCGCGGAAGAAGTACGAGATAATTCCTGGTGCTCTTTTAATTTTTTATTAAAATCTTCCAAATCTATCTTTATTCCTTTTCTTTAGCAAGTTCTTCCGTAAGCTCTATTGGAAAACCATAAGTAGAAAAAAGAATGAATGGGTCAATCCCTTTTTCAAACTCTTTTAGACCTTTCTCTAGAGTCTTTTCAAATTTTTCTTCTTCTTGTTGTAAATTATCCAAAATAAAATTCTTATTTTTTACCAATTCTGGATAAATATTTTTATATATTTCTATTACAATTTCAGCAATTTCTTTAGAAAAAGATTTAATTCCAAGTTGTTTCCCATACCTTATTAATCTGCGAATCAAACGGCGTAAAACATATCCTTGCCCGGTATTAGAAGGAATAATCCCCTTTTCATCACCCAATATAAAAATAGAAGCTTTTAAGTGATCCGCGATAATTCGCATTGCTTTTTTATTTTCCTCATATGTTTTGCCGGATAATTTTTCAATTTTTTGTATTATTGGCCAAAAAAGTTCAGTTTTGTAATTATCGTCAAAACCGTTCACAACAGCTAGGGTTCTTTCTAACCCCATCCCCGTATCAACATTTTTTTG
>Ga0172381_10007400_pt1 | contig 10876 bp, 25 predicted proteins | sample Leawel6488metaG_FD_119754 | JGI IMG/M metagenome (GOLD analysis project Ga0172381, IMG submission 119754) | Leachate microbial communities from a municipal landfill in Southern Ontario, Canada - Leachate well 64-88 metaG | ecosystem: Engineered > Solid waste > Landfill > Unclassified | place... | reverse complement strand
TCATCTTTTATTTCTTTATTAGTTCCTGCAAATAAAATTCTTCCACTTGTTGCTTTTTGGATAAGTAAATTACACCATACCCTTAAATCTGCAAGAGATTTATTTAAATCTTGAATTTCTGCCTCTCTTGTCATAGAAGACTTTCTAACTGAGAAGTCGTCTAAAATACCCATAGACTTGTTTAGAGGCTGTTCCTTAAACGATTTTGGTTGTTCTAGCTGTTTCTTCACGGATTGCATAAACTAATTAAATTAAAGAAATATTTAAACTTATCTTTAAGCTGCTGCTCTTACGTATTTAATAACGTGATATCTATTTGGTCCTATACAAGGGTCAATAATTAAATCGTGATGGTCTGTAGCTGCTGCATCATTTCCTGCGTCCATTGCTGCAATAGCCAAAGCCAAAGTTGCATAACTTCCAACGATAGTAATTGTTAAATCTCCAGCAGCCATTTTAAGCCTCTTGCACAGAAGTCACAAGTTCCCAACTTGCTGCCGCTGCTGCATCTGCTTTCTTAAAGCATATTTTAGATTGAGTAACATCAAAAATAATCATTCCAATATTCCCAACAATAGTATTTCTTACAGCTGTTGTCATCTGTGGAAGATTTAAAGAAGTTGGATATTCAGGTTGTGGATAACTCATTTTAAGCCCTCGTGTTTGTTATTAAACAAACTGCTTCGGGGTCAGTTAATTGACAAACTCCAATTTCAGCTGCCCTAATAGTATAAGACTTCATTGGGTCGATTATTGTTTCTGTAGAAAGAGCCATTGTTTGTTTCCAAGTTCCGCACTTTTTAGCCATTACAACCAAAGCTTTATCTGCTGTTACAACAGGAGAAACCTTAATTTTTAAGCCACAAAGTTGAGCAAGAGAACCATTTGTGATTATTCCATCAGCTAGTTTGAAAGTTGGATGATTAATTACTTTTGAATTTCCCATTAAGTTAGCATAGTCTGTTTCGTTTACAACTAAATAACCCATTCCACTTGTTAAAATTGGGTATCTATCGATTGTGATTTCTCTAACTGCATTTAGTAAATCTTGAACTGGGTCTCTGTTTTGAATGGTTGCCGAATTCCACTCATAACCTGCCGCGATAGCAATTGTGTTAATTGTTGCGGGAGTATCATTTTCTGTAAGAGTAGAATAAATTGTGTTATCTACAGAGAAAACAACTGCATCAGTCACATCAGAGATAGTTTCAGCTTCAATAGCGATGTTACTTGTAAGAATATCTTCCCAATAAATTTTACCTTCTCCCCCGTGTTTAAGAATAACTGCATTCTTTAGTGTTACTCCTCTTTCTAAGAATGGGAAAGGTGCACCTCTTGGAATACCTTTAACTGCTGAACCAACCCCACCTGTTAAAGATGTTGCTGTCTTTTGATAGAATGAATTTGTCCAAGCATCTGTAGAAACTTCCATTACTAATTCTTTCATAACGTATCTTTTAGCCGCAAATCCTTTAATATCTCTATCCCAAATTTGCTTTCTTGTGTCTTGTTCTGTGAATGTATCTACCATTATTTTTTACTCTCCTTTACTTTTGGATTTAATTCGTTATCTATTTCAGTTTTAAATTCTTCATAGTATTGTTTAAAACAAGAATATTTCTCTTTATACTTATCGTCTCCTTTTGCATAAAGTAAACCATATTGTTTTCTTGTTTCTATCATTTTAAATTAACCCCAATCTAACCCTTACAACTTCGGCTGCCGCTGCTGTTTCTAAAACTTTACCGAAAGCTGCACCAGTAACCATTTCGGCTTCTGTTGCTTGTTTAATAAGATTAGCGCCATTAAGAGAACAAATTCCGCCAAGAGTTATACCTGCTCCTGCATCTTTAATATCCCACACTCCGTCCAAAGCTGCTGAAATTTCTGTAATTCCATCGTTTGCGACTTTTTCCTCGATTGCTATTCCTGCGAAAATATCTGCTGCTGCACTTGCTGCCGCAGTGTTTGGGTCTGCTGAAATTTTAAGAATTGTGCCTTTTGCAATACCTGTTCCGTCTGCTATTGTGTATCTTGCAAATTTAGTTGGTGTCTCTAAACACACTGCTTCGTTAGCCATAACAAACTAATATCTAAGAACTATTTAAATCTTTCGTCTCACCGATTAACTCTTTCTCTTCAAATTCTTTTATAATTTCTTCTATCTTTTGAATTTGATTTTTATAGATAACTAATTGAGCCATCGACGTTTTCACTAAGGCTTGTGTTGTTACTAACATTTCTTTCCAGTCTTGTTTTGTTAATTTTATTTCTTCCATCTTTTTAAGTTGGGTCTAGCCCAGTTCCTTTATATCTCTCTTTAGCTTCACGTCTCCACTTTTCCTCGAAAGTTTCTGCTGGAGCTTGTGCTTGTCCTGCTTGTGAATGTCCACCAAGCATTAAACGAGTTGCTATCTCTTCGTTTTTCTTTTGAATTTCTCTTGCTTCTGCATTTCCTTTTTCTATTCTTTCAGCAAGTTCTTTCGCTTCTTCTAGCATTGATTTTTCATCTGTCATTCTTTTACAACCTCTAATTTTACACCCCAATTAAAGATAAATTTTCCTTTAGCACCTCTCAAATCAGCACCTCTCAAATCAGCATCTCCCAAATCAGCACAACTCAAATCAGCACCTCTCAAATCAGCACCTCTCAAATCAGCATCTCCCAAATCAGCACAACTCAAATCAGCACCTCTCAAATCAGCATCTCCCAAATCAGCACCTCTCAAATCAGCACCTCTCAAATCAGCACAACTCAAATCAGCACAACTCAAATCAGCACCTCTCAAATCAGCACAACTCAAATCAGCACAACTCAAATCAGCACAACTCAAATCAGCACCTATCAAAGTTTCAGCTTCAACTTTTAATAAAACTTCTCCTGTAGTTTTATGCTTAATTTCTATTGTCATATCTAAACTAACTCACTCACCTTTATAAATGTTTCGGTTAATAGAAAAATCTCCCAAATATTCTAACCGCATAATAATAAATATACCCTATAAAATGCAAATAGTTTGGGAGATTTTTATTGATGTTATCTCTAAATTTTAAATCTGCCTCTTTTCTATCAATTTGATTTTTATAATCCTCGTCGTGTATTTTACACGCTTCACTAAGATTATATTTTCCAATCTTATCAGGGGAAGAAGTGCAGTAATCCATTTTAAATTTTTATAATTAAATAAAGACAAAAGAAGCTTATCGCTGCAATTGTCAACATCTTTAATTCAAAAGTTATTAATTTTAATTTTTTTTCTGTTTTCATTTTTTCTTTATTTCTTCGACTAAGTCTCTAAAGGCTTTTGTCATATTGTTTAAAGTTCTTTCGTTTGTCCACCACATTAATAAAAAAGCCCCAATTGGAAAACCGAGTTCTTTAATTATTTGAATTGTGGTTTCCATCATTCTTGAATTATTTCAACCTCACTTAAAATTTTATTTGGGTCGGGCATTAAGATGGCTTGTGCAAGTTGTTCTTGCATAAAAGGCAATCTATCCTCGAAAGCATAAACTTTAGCTAAATCATCAACTCCACCACTCAAAAACCTGTCTAGGTTTCCGTCTGTTAACTTCTTTAAATTATCTCTTGCGACATAGAAATTAGTCTTTTCTTCATTAAACATTTCGCTAGCTTGTGCTCCAGACATTCTCCCTGAGTTTACTTGGTTAATAATCCACATCATATTTGATTTTGAACCAGTATAAACAGACATAGAATTCTTTACATCTTGTTTTTTCTCAAATGAAATTGAACCAAAATAGCCCCCTAGTGCTCCTGTTACTCCCCCTATTGCTGCACCTGCGGGAATTGTTATCGGTGCAAATGGTCCGCCTAATGCTCCAACACCTGCCCCTAATGCTGCCCCCCCTGTTAATCCTGCGGCTGCTGCACCCAAGGCTTTTGCTTGTGAAAATGCTCCCTCTCCTTGTGCTAGAAACTCTTCTGTTTGTGCTTGGGTTTCTGTTGAACCTGTTCCTAAAACTTCTAAAGCTTGGATTTGTTCTTGATTAACTGGGTTTAATTCACTTTGAGCGGTTGCTTTTGCTTCTCCCTGCTTTTGTTGATTAATTAAATCCTGCTTTGCTATTGCTACTCTTGCGAAATCTTCTTGACTTTTATTAATTGCTTGTCTATCTTCCGCGGATAAATTCGCTGCTCTCTCTTCTCTTTTTGTTACTGGAATATTGCTTTTTGTTGCTTCTCTTAAAATCTCTTCTCTTGAACGTAAAGGCTTATTTAATTCTCCACCACTAGCCCTACCCTCTGCTATTCTTTGATTTTTAGCTGCTGTCTCTCTAGCAAAAACATTTTTTACAGCTGTTTGTCTATTTGTCTCTTGTGCTGCTTTCTTTTCTTTTTTATTTTTTTTAACCATTATCTACCTGCTCCTGCGATTAAATCACTTGCTTGAAATTGACTAGTTCCGTCTTTTGCTTGGTCTGTAGAAATGCTGTCTAACATTGAAGTTGGTGGGATTAAATCAATTTTAACTCCTAATTGGTTTAAAATTTGTTTCTCTAGGTATCTTTGGTTTTTCTCAAAAACTTGTTCGTGAGCCAAATATTCAATCTTTCCCCCGCTCTCTGTTGTTCCTGCTGAACCGAAAACAATTTGAGGAAGTCCCATCGCTCTATAAAATTTATTCCTTATGTCATTTCTCCAATCAAAAATTAAAGATGAAACATTAACTTGAATAACTTCATAACTTACCGCATTGTCATCATCAGGTATATAAATATTTTCTCCCTTTCTTGTTGCTTGGTCCATCTTAGAAATAAAAGCATTAATCTTGGTTTCGTTATCTGTTCCCAATTTAAACATAATCATAGGCTTTGCTTGTCTATGCATTATCTTTTTCATATCATCGAAGTTTTCATATTCCGCCAAAATTGTTGTTTCTAAACTTTCAATGTCACTTATTCCGTGAATTTGGTCAGCCATTCTATTATTTGATAAGTGCAAAATATTTTCAGGCTTAAAGACTTGTCCTGTTTGAAATCCTAAAACAGATTTAAATTTTTGAATAAATCCTTTTGTCTTTGCTGTTTGTTCATATCTTAGAAGCATTCCCTTTTCATCTACAATTATTTTAATTGTGCTTGGGTCTAAAGGCTTTAAATTTATTAAAATTCCTGTCTTTTCATCTTTTATTATTTCTGCAAAACTATCTCCACCAACATATTTTATAACTTCCATATTGAAAAGAATATCATCAAAAGTATCTTTACCCATTCCTCGAATGTGTTCTAAAATTGCTTTTGTTCTGTAATCACAATTATAACCCTTTCCTACGTTCCAAATCGCTTTCATAAGAACTGCGGATTTTAACTCGGGAACAGCATTAAAATATCCCCAATATTTAGCCCAGTTAGTATTTTGGTAATAAGTCTCTTTACCTGCACTAACTCCATCGAGTTGTTTTGGTGGAACAACAACCTCTAAATCAGTCATTCCCGAAAAATTAGAACTTGTCGCATTTGATAAGTTGAGTGTGCTAGCCATAGTTTTATTATGAAGTTAAATTTTATAAATCTATCTTAATCGGTATTGTCAAGAATAAAGACTGCTTAGCATGTATAGCATTAACTGGGTCAACTACAAATCCACCAGTCCCCCCCGATTTTATTAAAATTAAAGAAATTATATCTCCCTTACTTATCTTAGTTTCTGTCAAATCAATCTTTAATAAAATAGAACCATCAGCACTAATTGCATTTGTTAAAACTGCACTTGAAATATTCGAACTTTCATAAACTAAACCATAAACAACGCTGTTTTTTTCTCTTCTCTCTTGTGGCGAGTAGCCATCATCTTCTAAATAGATTAAAATTGTTGTGACTTCTTTTTCTTGATAAGGATTTAAAATTTCTATGTTTATCCAGTCTGCGCTTTCTGTTGTTTCTAATATTTCTATTGTTGAACCATCTGAATAATTAAAAACTATCTTCTCTCTTACTAAAAAAATATCACATTTAGTGTCTGCTTTATAAGAATAAACCTTTGTGTTACAGGTCAAAGTTTTTTTTAATTCCCAAGGGTCTGCAACATTTGCACTAACAACTTCAGTTGCATTTGAGGTAATAACTGCACCAATTGAAGCGTTATCGTAATTTTCTTTTTTTAATTGCGCGGATAAAACTATTCCCGAACCCGAAGTATAATCTGCATAACCCGATAAATAAGCAACTCCTTTAATTGTCAAACCTCTATTAAAAACAGAAGTCATAAAATTATAAGTTCCATTTGTTGCTAAAAGTCCTGTTGAAGTGCTCGCAGACAATTCAGTTGAAGTTAGAATATAATCATAAATAACAGAGTTTCTTAATATTGTTGGAAACCAATTAATATATCCCTGCCCGCTTGCTATGTCAGACCAATTGTAAGAGATGATTTTATCGCTTGATTTTCTGTATTCAACAGGAATTCCCATTTAACTCACTAATCCTATAAAAGTTTTAGTTGTATCTTCTTTTAAAATTGCTAAATCTTGCATAGCTCTATCTCTTAGAAAATCTAGCATTGTTTGAGCTTCCAATTGGTCTGAAAAGCTAGACATATCTTGAGAAATCACATACATCGCACAAAGACAAGCACCAGCATCAACTAGAAGATATTTTGTATCTGCGTCTAAAGCTGCATAAACTGCGGCTGTAATTTTAACTTTTAGATAACAATTAATATAATTTTCAACTCCTAAAACATAAACATCAGTTGAAGCAACCGCTTTCGCTGTTGTATTTGCATTTATTCCCGCTCTTGCTTGAATGTCTGCATTTTTAACCCAAATTCCAACGTCAACCATCTTATTTGTGCCTTAGAGTGTTTGTTAATCTCTCTAAATTTAAATTTAATTCTTTTAGAACATCAATTAAAGCGAAAGCTTCGTTAGAAATAATTATTTTTTCATTCTCTTTTGGAATTTCTTTTAAAACAAATTTATCTTCTTTCATTCTTCAAATAAACTTAATTTAGAATTTATTTCAATTAATCTCTTTTCTAATTCTTGTTTCTCTTGAATTAAGAAATCTTTTTTAACAATTTCGATATTTTCTTCTGTTCTAGTTATTTCAATTGTGTTTTCATCAATTATTACGACTTCTTCCATTAAATTAATACTTACACCAAATATTTAAATGTTTGTCTGCACTCGCTCCCCAAGCTGCTCTAATTAAACCTTCTGCTATGTGTGTGTAGTTTCCGAATATCCTCATCTTTGTTGATTCTCCCTCTTTAATCACGTATTCGTATTGGACAGACTGCAAACTTGCGATAACTTCATCATCATTAAGAAGTTTTATTTTTCCTTGCTCCATTAAAGCTAAAAGATTATTGTATAAATCTTCTTTTAGTAATTTAGACTTTGAATTTTCGTCTTTATCCAAACTTCTTGCTCTGTTGTTAATTGGAATAACTTTTTTCTTTAAATTATCAACTTCTAGCAAATGGTCTAAGACACTTACACCTAATGTTCCCGCTCCTGCGTCCAAATCAATCTCTCTAAAGTTCCATAATTCGTTTAACCGAATAATTTCTCTTTCTGTCTCTGTTGTCAAAATCTTATTTTTAATAATACTATCTTCGTGTTCTAAAAATCCTTTATCATCTTTTCCAATTATCTCAAAAGTTTCTTCATCATCTCCCATTCTTGCTATATCAACTCCAAGATAATGTTTAAAATTATTTCTTATAACTTCAATTCTTTTTAAAATACAACATTCTTTAATTAAAGCATCTGAAAAAACTCTGTTTAAAGCATCATCAAACTTTCCTAGAAATTCTTGTGCATATTCTCTTTTACTCATTCTCGCTTTTGCTTGTTCTAGCTTTTGAATTGCTTTTTCTCTTACTTCCTTTGTCCAATATTGATTAATTGGTCTATTTTGCATTACTTCTTCCGAACTTATAGAAAATCTTGTGAAAGAGTTATAAGCTTCATCTTTATTTATCCAACAATTATAAAACTCTCCTGTCGCTCCTGCGGGTGTTGAAAGGATTATTGTGTCTCCACCTGTTGTTAAAAGAGCGGGGGTTATTGCAGCCCATACTTCCTCAGGAATTCTTGATGCCTCATCTACATAAAGTCTACCAATTGTTAAAAATCTAATTCCTAAACCATTAAGTCCAACTGGAAGACAATAAATATCAACTCCTGTAATTAAAGTTATTCTTTCGTTTGTAGGTCTTTTCTTACCTTTTGCTATTTTATTAGGATAATTCTCTGAAAGATAATCTAAAGTTTTATTAAATAAACCTCTTGCCTGTCTCTCTGTTGGGGCAATCATAACTATTGGTTTAGATTTTGGATGATTAATTGCATATTCTCCCGCATCTGCCCCACAAACTTCACTCTTTCCAACTTGTCTACCTGTGCACAATATTTTATCGCCTTTTGTTTCTAAGAATTTTTTCTGCCAGTCATCAAAAATTAATTTCATTTTATTAATTGAAATTCTAAATTATAAATTCCATCTAATCTCTTTAATTTTAAAATTTCTAATTCCATTTTTTTACTTAATGATTTTGGTTTAACTTGAATTAAAATAACTTTCTTATTTAATTCATCAATAACAACAACATCAAAAGGCGAATGACTTCCTGCACTCCTTAAAGCGAAGTTTCCTTTGTTACGATAGAAGTTCATTATTCTTCTTTCTTTGTCCGCTCCTCTTTGATAGTTAGTTCTAGGCATATTTAAGTTATGTGAGTGAGGTTTATATATTTTTTTAAAAAATTTGTCGCTGGGGATAGCCCAAAAATATTGTCTTAACATCAAAGGTCGCTCGTTCGCTAATAGCTCTCTCGCTCTCACACGGGCTCATATACTTTTGTGCACTAAGGTGACCTAAGTGAATGGTAAACGAGGGCGACTAACTAGGGGGGACGGACGACTGGGGGACGACTACGGCGGACGGGGCAAGGGGGGATGGGGGGGAATTGCCCCGTCCGCAACTTCTCCGCTTAGTCAGTGTGTTTGGTTAGAATTCCTTTCATTAGCTTGCTAGCTGTATAAACTATGTTTATACTAAGGTAACCTAAGTTAATAAGCCTATTCTTTAGCAATAAGCACGGAGCGAAGCGGAGTGCATAATAAATCTAAACATTTAAATAAGAGAAAGAGTTAATATTATAGTGTCAAATGAGGGGGCTGCGGTTACCCGATGATAATCACTTATACACGAATTGCCGATTTGCTTGTGTGTGGTGTAGGGTTTTACGACGTGTAAGGGCAAGGCTTTTAGTTGGGAGAGCAATGCTATTTTTCTTTTTCTTCTTATTTCTTTGGTTACTTTCTTTGTTCTTCTTTTTCTTTTTACTTGACACCACACACAAGGTTTATAAAGATGAGTGAGTTAATTAAAGTATGACAAAAGCAGAAAGAGATAAGAATATGAAGTTATGCTTTAATTCAATTAAAGCTGCATTTGATGAGGGAAGAGATATTGATTTGGAGAAATTAATTTGTGCTGTAATGTTTAAGACTTATTCATCTAGAAGAACATCATCAGAATACATTAAAGCTGCTTTAAGTCAGTTTGACGCGGAAGAATACAAAATTAATAATAAGATATTCATAAGAAGAAAAAGTTTAAATACTCACTCATCTTTAATTTAATATGAAAAAAGAAACTATTGTTAATGAAGCTTTGGGAATGAACCAAGTCCAAGAGGGATTAAAAGTATTTAGAAACGAGACTGCGAAAGGAGATGCTTATTATACTTGGGAAATTAAAGTTGTTGGAGTTGATGTTGATAAAGTTAGTGAAATTGATAAATCATTAAGAGATAAATTTCCAAGAGAGAGTAACAATGCTTAAACATTTAAGATTAGACATTGAAGAGAAAGATTTTAATTCTTTAAAAAAGAAAAAGAAAGAGATGTCAGAAATTATGCAAGTTGAATTAACTTGGTTTGATTTTATAATGCTTCTTACTAAATAATTATTAAAAAAATAATCGGGCATAACCATAGGGAAATTATGCCCGATAACTATAAAAAAAGTAGTTAACCCTCTTGGATTATTATTTGATTGGATATGCTTCGATGTAAGTTTCAGTTTTACCTTTAACTTGCTTCAAAACGTGTTTGATTGTTGCTTTCTTTCCGACCCACAAATCCATTTCATCGCCCCAAGCAAGAACAAACTTAATTCCTGTTTCTCTTGATGGAGAATAAATTTTATTCTTTCCATTAATTTCTACGGGGATATTTGTTTTGATGTATTCTTGACCAGATTGACTTAACTTCTTTTCAAACTCTGCTTTTCCAACAATAAAAATTATATCGTTGTCTTGAGCGTTTGTTGCGTCTAAAAAGTTGCTTGAAAAATCAGCTTTTACCATTGTTTTTAGTCCCAAAATTTAATTGCTTTTTGCGAATACTTCGCTCATTCTTTTCTAGAATTGTATCCTGTTTTTCACTTATTCCTTTAGTGCATTTAATAATAATAAATTTAGACCAATTAGTTTGACCACTTAACCTTTTAGCTTTAGATAATTTCCTAAATTCAGCGTCGGTAAATCTAATATTTAAGTTTTTCATAGTTTACAAGATATTGGAAGAGATAAATTATTCTTTCTTTCAAAACAATAAACTTCTCCATCGAATTCTATTTTTAAGAACTCTCCAATTTTTAATTCTTTTAATGTTTTCTTTAGTAGGCTTTCGTTACTCATCGTTTATTAAAATCTCCTCTTTCGTTTGCTTCTTGAATTATTTCTCCAACTCCACATTTAAGAGTATTTTTTAAATAAATAATAATTGTTTCTTCTTCTTTAGGAGTTAACCATAAAGAATAAATAATTTTTCCCTTTCTTTTGTTTGTCATATCTAAACTAACTCACTCACCTTTATAAATGTTTCTCTTATTATGT
>Ga0172381_10007398_pt1 | contig 10876 bp, 18 predicted proteins | sample Leawel6488metaG_FD_119754 | JGI IMG/M metagenome (GOLD analysis project Ga0172381, IMG submission 119754) | Leachate microbial communities from a municipal landfill in Southern Ontario, Canada - Leachate well 64-88 metaG | ecosystem: Engineered > Solid waste > Landfill > Unclassified | place... | reverse complement strand
TCGTGAACTACCCCTGAGCTAAAGACTCAGGGGCTTCAAATGCCATCACTGACATTCTTTCTGCACTGGTTGCTAACGCAATCCCATGTCTTGCAGACTTTGATTTCTGGGTGTTCCTATCTGACCCAGTATTTTTATTTACAAACGAGAAATCTCTTATATTGATAGCAGCATTTACATCCCTATCATGGTTCTCACCACAAGCAGGACATATCCATGCTCTATCTTTCAGTGTCAAATCGTGTTTGATATACCCACAGTTGGAACAGGTCTTTGAGCTGGGTTCAAATCTACCAATGGTAACGATGTTACTTCCATACCAATCGCTTTTGTAGCGAAGAAATTGGAAGAACATTCCCCAACCAGCATCTCCAATGTGTTTACTCAATTTACGATTCTTCATCATTCCTTTTACATTCAAGTCTTCTATACAGATCGTTTGGTTCTCACGGATCAGTCGTGTAGTGACTTTATGTAAAAAATCTTTTCTCTGGTTAGCTACATGCTCATGGAGCAACTGTAGCTTCAGTTTTTGTTTCTCAGCGTTCTTAGATAGTGGATCGCCTTTCTTCTTCGATTTGATTTTTCTCGAAAAGGAACGTTGGATCGAACTCAATCTACGCTGACAAGTAACAAAATATCTTGGGTTGGATATCTCCTCACCTTCGCTTGTCACAGCGAATGACTTGATACCAACATCTATTCCTATCGATGTTTCTTTTCTTATTTCTGGCTTTGATGGCAGTTCTTTACCATCTTCAACTAAAATGGTTACATAGTAACTACCAGCGTTAGAACGCTTGATATGACATGTACGGATCTCACCTTCAAATTTACGATGAAATACAGTCATGATTGGTTCTTTGAACTTTGGTAGTTCTATTTCTGATTTGGAAAAATCAACAGTCAGATTTTTAGGTATCTCAAATGATTGTTTCGATTTACGGTTTTTGAACTTGGGAAACCCACCAGATTTGGTGAAAAACTTATTATATGCAGTATCTAGGTGGATAAGTACAGCTTGTAGCGATTGTGAATTTACTTCTTTCAACCACTCAGTCGATTCCTGTTTCTTCAATACAGGAATCTCAGCCTGAATATCATACCTAGATAATGCACCACTTGTCTGCTTATAGTGTGCAATTTTACGAGAAAGAGCATAGTTATACATCCAACGACAATGACCAAAGTGCTTCGCTAAAAGCGACTTCTGCTCATCAGTTGGGTATATTCTGTATTCGTATGTCTTTTTCATCTCTACTATACAATATAGATTATATTTTTGATTATTATGCAGAAAAAATCAAAATATTTTCATGATAGTCACTCGAAGCACCTACTTCATGTTCATCTGATCTTTTGTGTCAAGTACAGGAAGCGGTTGCTTGCCACCTATGGTGATGCAGTGAAGTCGATATTCATGGGCATTTCGGATAGGTACGATTTTGATATTGTCACTATGGAGGTTGACAAAGATCATATACACATGATGATTCAGTTTCCACCAACACTTGCAATCGTATCTATTGTTCGTAGGCTCAAACAGATATCCACAAACCAATTGTGGAAGATGTATGGACATCATCTCAAGAAACAATTTTGGGTAGAACATACTTTCTGGTCTGATGGGTATTTTGTTTGTTCTACTGGTGATGCCAGTACAGATACTATCAAGAAATATATAGAATCTCAGGGATGATACATGTTCGATTCATCCCCTCGGCTAAAGACCAAGGGGATTTCTCTCACGAAATCCGTTAAATGTGTATGCGGATTCAAACGGTAAATACCACTTAGGTCGTTTTGATATCGGCGGTAATTTACTAGGATTATACGTTTCGTATACGATCTGACGGAGTGTTCCGAAATCATCTTCAGTCAACGTGTGAATGCTTTCATTGACACCGAACATTAGAATGCTTTCTCCCGTTCTTCTTTTTCGAGCATCTCAGTATCATACAGAGCATCAACCTCTCTCACCATTTCGGTAACAAGCTCAAGAATCCCATCAATTGATTCCTTGGTTGGGATGATACTTGCGTTCGGTAAATCAATCCCGAATCGAGCAAACGGTGCGTTTGATTGGTCTTTATTTTTTGCTGCGATGCATCCAGCCAACGCCTTAACTCGGCTTTGCAGGACTAACGATTTTTCTTGTAGTGAGTACATATTTCCTCCAATTATGTAAAAAGATAGAAAAAAATGTGCAAAGTGTATAAACTATTTTTATGAATAAATATTCGGGGGTAAATTATGCGTACTCAGAAGTTCATTGACTTCATGGACAAGCTTAAGAATTCGGACAACGAGTCGTTGATCGAATCGGTAAAGCATGGTTACTCAGCTATTTTCACAGAAGCCATCGAAGTGAAAGTAACGTTTGAAGATGGTGATTCGCTCACCACTCCAATCAATACTGATCTTGAAGGTGCCAAGAAATATTACTTAGGTAAGATGTTCAACCTCGGCACCGAGGATGACGTAATGAAAAAAGCTGTGAAAGTAGAACAGGTCAAATAATATCACTGAATATTTTTTTGTATAACCATACAATTACAGGGACCACTATGGTCCCTTCTTTATTTATCTGGGGTTTTTATGGCGGCTTTGTATCTTGGCAACCACATCGGATAAATCATTTATCGAAAGTGGTTTAAGGTAATATCCTAAATATTCTGCCCCTTTCCTGAAATGGTTATCAAAAAAGAATACTCCGCTTCGACACAGTTCCTCGAATTTTTTAGGTACATACATATGAGTCGGTAACAGACATTTGCCACTGTTGATGTCAATGAAATTGAATCCCTTTTTGCTCACTCGAACAAATTGGTATAATCTTCGTTCTGACTTATCCGTGTAGAATCCACCTAATTGAAACGCAGCAATCTCGCCACTCGCATAGATGAATGGTCTCATATCATCGAAGAAAAATAACATTGTTATTCCTTTTCAACTGCTTCTTCCATGATGTTCCGTATCGTAGATAGATGGAAAATCATGTAGTACTGATTTTTGTCATACGATTTGATTTCGATTTCACATTCCTTGAAAATGTTTTTATCGAAAGAATCATGATCCTGTGCCGAGATGAATTTTTCGAGTGCGACCATAGCATAGGGATCATCCTTGATCTCTTTAACGTCAGCCAGATAGTCATACACATCTTTCATTGTAGATTTATGGGTGACAGGGGCATGGATAAGCAACTCAATATTTTGATCCTTGTAATCGAATTTGGTTGCGAGGGTTCCGATTTCAATAAATTGCAGCATTTTCATTATCGAGTTTCCTTAGTTTCGATGTAGGTACATAGAGTATTTATATCTTCTCTCATCATACGATACATATCATCAGTACTGAGAAACTTAGACATAACATATCCGCTTCGGTTGCGATTCAATATTCCATCAATCGCATCGGGAAATCGTTTTGATGAATTTTCTGTTGTTGGGTTATTCATTCATAAATCCTTTTCATTAGGTTCAAATAGACCTGACCATTTTTCTACTAGACTACGCCGTCTGATGGTTTCAGTTTTTTTGTAATCACTCACAATGGTATCAAGTTTTGTTTTGATAATATCTTCATCACTCGGATGTGATCGTGCCATCTCTTTGAGTAAGACAGTAGCACATATGTGATTACCATTATCGTGTAGTGATTTGATCGGTGCGGTGCATATAAGATAATACCCACCATTCTTTTGCATCGCTGGAATCGGTGATGGAGCCGGATTCCATACCTTAAATGTTGCAATGCGATCAACTTCAATATCAACGAATTTTAACCATGATCGATTGAAATAAAATGTAGCGGTTTGATCTGACAGGTCATACTGGAACAAATCACAATCGATTTCAGTATTGTCTTGTTTCTTCGCATACGATGAGTTGACTTTTTTCTGTCGGCCAGTATGCGGTTCAACTTCATACAGATCACTGGTGTCAGGAACAATGAACTCATCGACCGCAGTCATGTTTATGTTCGGAACATACGGTATATGCAGTTGCTGTTTTTCGTTATCACGTTTACGCTGTATCCATTTCGGATCTTCAACCTTAGGCCACGGTCTGCCACGATTCTTAACCCGATTCTTTAAGATGATGAGATGTGTATTATCAACATGCTTTCTTGGTGTTATAGGTGTTATAGATTCGGGAACATCAGTATGACGACTGGGGAATTTACCCGGATATGGGATTTTGTCTGTAACGCATCCCCATATAAAACCAATAATGACGGCAAGTACAACAATACCCGTAATAACTACTACAACTATATTAAATACATTTAGATCAATGTTCATCTGCATGGAAATAAAAATAGCATTTTTTACAAAAAAATCAGAATCTTTTGTATATTTATTTTCGTGACTTAAGTGTCACAAGATAACTTCAACAAGGAAATCAAAATGACTGACACTCAGTATCAGCAGCTTATTAAGCTATTCAGCAGTTTCGACAAACCCTATCTAGATCAAACCAGTGATGCATGGGTATCGGCGTTCAATAACGGCGGGTTCGAAATCGCATATGAACAACTAAGTGAACTACCCCTGAGCTAAAGACTCAGGGGCTTCAAATGTCATCGCTGACATTCTTCCTGCACTGGTTGCTAACGCAATCCCATAACTTACAGGCTTTGATTTCTGGGTGTTCCTATCTGACCCAGTATTTACAAACGAAAAATCTCTTATGTTGATAGAAGCATTCACATCCCTATCGTGGTGTTCACCACAAACAGGACATACCCATGTTCTATCTCTCAATGTCAAATCGTGCTTGATGTAACCACATTTGGAGCAGGTTTTCGAGCTAGGCTCAAATCTACCGATTGTTACAATATTACTTCCATACCAATCGCTTTTATAGCGAAGGAACTGGAAGAACATTCCCCAACCAGCGTCTCCTATGTGTTTACTCAACTTACGATTATTCATCATTCCTTTCACATTCAAGTCCTCTATACAGATCGTTTGGTTCTCACGGATCAGTCGTGCAGTGACTTTATGAAGGAAATCTTTTCTCTGGTTAGCTACATGCTCATGGAGCAACTGAAGATCACGCTTCACTTTTTCAGCGTTCTTAGATAGCGGTTCACCTTTCTTCTTCAATTTGATTTTTCTCGAAAAAGAACGTTGAATTGATGCCAATCTACGCTGACAGGTAACAAAATGTCTTGGGTTAGCTATCTCTTCACCTTCGCTTGTTACAGCGAATGACGTGATACCAACATCAATACCAATAGCGGTTTCTTTTCTTATCTCCGGTTTGCTGGGTAGTTCCTTACCGTCTTCAACCAGAATGGTCACATAGTAGCTACCCGCATTGGAACGCTTAATATGACATGTACGTATTTCACCTATAAATTCACGATGAAACATCGTCTTGATTGGTGTTTTGAACTTCGGTAGTTCTATATATCCAGACTCGAAATTCACTTTAAGATTCTTAGGAATCTCAAATGATTGCTTTGACTTACTATTCTTGAATTTCGGAAATCCACCTGCTTTTGTGAAAAACTTGTTGTATGCAGTATCTAGGTGGATAAGTACAGCCTGTAATGACTGTGAGTTCACTTCCTTTAGCCACTCGGTCGCTTCCTGTTTCTTCAGAACAGGAATCTCAGCTTGAATGTCATATCTGGAAAGAGTCTTTCCTGTTTGCTTATAGCTCTCTATCTTTCTGGACAACGCATAGTTGTACATCCAACGACAATGACCAAAGTGCTTCGCTAGAAGCGACTTCTGCTCACCCGTTGGGTATATTCTGTATTCGTATGTCTTTTTCATCTCTACTATACAATATAGTTTATATTTTGATTATTATGCAGACAAAATCAAAATATTTTCATGATAGCCACTCTAAGCATCTACTTCATGTCCATTTGATCTTTTGTGTCAAGTACAGGAAGCGGTTGCTTGTCACCTATGGTGATGTAGTGAAGTCGATATTCATGGACATCTCTGATAGATATGATTTCGATATTGTCAGTATGGAGGTGGACAAAGACCATATTCATATGATGATCCAGTTTCCACCCACACTTGCGATTGTCTCTATAGTTCGTAGACTCACACAAATATCGACTAATCAACTATGGAAGATGCATGGATCACAACTCAAGGAACAATTTTGAGTAGAACACACATTCTGGTCTGATGGTTATTTTGTTTGTTCTACAGGTGATGCAAGTACAGATACTATCAAGAAATATATAGAATCTCAGGGATAATATTTGTTCGATTCATCCCCTAGACTAAAGATCTAGGGGATTTCTCTCACGAAATCCGTTAAAATACTGGATGTGAACTACAATCCAAATATTAACGATCCTGTCTATGATGGATTCTCACATCATTATCAACCCAACGATACTATTCCCGATACACTATATCTCGATAAACGGGTGCAAAAAAAACTTATTCGTGATGTGATGGTGGTCGAGTTCAATTATCTGTTTCCAACCATAATGAAACGAATCATCCTTGACGATAAATACCGGATATCAACGGATCTACCTAATGTATTGGATACAGTCATTGCATTCCGCCGACAGGCCAAACAGGAATTACGAACAGCAATGCAAACATATCAACCTAAGTATGTAATCGATATGCTCGATACTGCTCATATCAATGCGAAAGCGTTTGTAAACTTTATCTATGGTAAATGTAATCGATCAAAGTATTTGAAGTGTTCATTCAATATGTCACACTATATCAGATCTGAGGTAGGACACATCTGGAGAAAGATAAGACAATCTCTTCCTCATGGAGCTGCTGTGGTCTATTTCGATACCGATAAAGGGTTCATTGCTTCTAATGATAATGTATCATCTATTGAGATCAACCGTGTACTTGACAGTGCATTGATTGAATATACGGTTGAAAACATGGCTGGTGTTTTCTTTGAGCGTAGTCGGTCTATAACAATGTACCCAGATGATGTGCCAAGTAGGATCAGGTACAATCGGCGGGAAATACGTCCGAGTAATTGGATTGATATGTACTAAAACAAAAGGCTGGTATTAACCAGCCTTTTTCAGTTTCAATAATTGTGGAAGGAAATAATCTTTGACACGGTGATATAGAGCATTGAACTTTTCACTTTCGAGAAGTTCATTCATCAACCGAACAAAGTTTTCTGCATCACCGAATAGAGTGACAAATTTTTGGGTATTGTCTTTCAGAACTCGTGTATACTCATCAAATGAATTTTGGCCGCTAAGTAAATGATAGAGTTCGTTAACGGCGGTCATTACGAATTTGAATTCATCTTCGTCTAGTGTTTCAAGGAATGATTCGATGTTATGTTGATGTCCCTGATATGCTTTGAACATTTGGAATGCAAATGGTTCAAGTTCACTTCGATACATTTCCGGGTCATCTATTGTTGAGAAATGGGCAGTCATATCTTGAAATGCTTCATCATATGTTTCCGATTCCATCTTTTCAATGTTCATATCATCTGCACTCTCATAAATCGCAAAAAACCCATTACACACAGCTTGTTTAAGCTGCTTGTCATCTATAGTTCGTATTAAATCGATGCTCTCAATTAATCGCATACCTATAGTTTATAATCGAAATGGATTATTTATCAGGGCAGTAATTGAATAGCTTGAATAGGTTGTAGATCTCGGATTCGAGTTCGGCCAGATTATCGAGTTCACTTTCAAGTTTGAACTCATGGTGCTCATGGATTGCAAACTCTAGCCAATTCAGAATACTGGTTGCATCCACTTTGACCTCATCCCCATATATAAGGTAAATGGGAGTAGGATGTTCACCATTGAACTGCTGGATTACAAGCACAATCGATCCAGCCAACCTAGCACACAAACTGTCGTGTCCTTTAGGGACTTGAAACTTAATTGTCATATCCAACCTACCTTTTTCGATCCATGAAGAGATGTGTAAAGTAACCGACAACGGAAGCACCATATACAATAGCTGCGAATCGCAGGTCAATCACCTTTACATAATATAGGTAAAAAATCCACAAAGGAAGCAAACTAGCGGTAATTGGATGATGAAAAAACCCTCGATGTCTAACTAGTTGTGGTAAAATTGAAACCATTCCGATAACATGTCCAATGACATATTCCTGTTTGTAATAGAAATACCCAAGTGATATCGCCACCGCCCAGTAGAAAAATTTAGATGGTGTTGACTTGATGTCTATATCTGGGAATAGAGAAAATATGAATGCGGATATCACTGATACAAATAATTCTTCACGGGTTATCCCAAATGATGTATCTATTGTAAAAAGTGCTGTCCCGATGACAGCACCAATTATTAAACCAGCATTTCTATGACCCGTAAAGTTACTCATATTACCAAATATAGGAAATTATTACATTTTGTCAACTAGGAATATAGATTGATCGTTCGGTTGATAGCGTAAACGATTGAATCTCAATAGTTTCCACATATTTTTTATCTTCATGTTCGGAAATGATGCCAGTTTTGTTCATGAGAAGATACAAATTAGGTTCGTTTTCATATTTGGCCATAAGGAAAGTAGCAAGTGGTGAATTAATCGGGGTAATCTTTCCATAATAGCAATGTTCATCGGGAACATACTCAATTTCAGTCAAAAATGCGATTACATCCATCAAATCCACTGATACTCCATGTGGGAGTGATGATGTAATCGGAACCCGCAATGTATTAAACCGTTCTTTCAATGTTTGAATTGCAGTTTCCAATATTTCGAAACGACATATGAGGCCATTCACATTTGGTTGATCTGGAATCGGTAATATTTTGAATCGAGTATTCATATTACCAACCAATTAGTAGCATCGCAACATGATCCATACAGGGAGCAACTTTTTTGAACTCTTTCACTACTACAGTGTATCCTTGTTCTTCCAGTGCACGTTTGATGGTACTTTTATAGATCATCAATTCCCCACGTGGGATCAATTCACTAGTGCTTAGTTCCATTGAGCGAGACGCTTTCTTGATTTTTCCGTATAGTCTGTTCAGAATGATATCGGATGCAATGGGTGCTTGACTAGCAAGTTTACTTGCTTCATCTGCGGTTATGAATTTGTCACTTGACATATTTTCCTCCATAAAATGCCTGTTTCCCTGAGAATTCTGGTGAATTTAGGCTTTTTATCAACTAGTACGTATCGAGTCGTTTAACATACATTTCCCGAACAACTTTTCGTATCATATTATCATCGAATGGCCGATTACATTTTTTGTAGTAATTGATGATCGCATATTCAATCGCTGATGTATCAATTCCACCATATCGGTTGACATTCAACTTACTAGCACATTCCTGTGCAAGTAGTTTGATTTCTTCTTCATTTGCTGGGTGAAGTACTGAAAATGATATTTCATCCAGTCTATTTCCCGTGTTGATACATTTATCAATCACTGCCAGTTCTCGATCAGTGAGAACTTTGTATTTGTGAGCCGCATAATATGGCAACACATATGCGTTCTGAATTTCATCAAATAAATCTTCTGGGATATCAAGGCCCCGCTCTTCGACATCTGCGTGAGTTAGTAAAACTCGATATGTACTGTACTTAAAAACTTGCATATCAGTAAATATAGCAAATTCTGTAGAAAAGAACAAAATTATAAACTGTTATCATCAAGGGTATAGGAGTTACCACATGAAAAACCAAAAATTTTATGATTTTGTACGTAAGATTGCCAAGGATGACCAAGCATTGGCTGAAAGTATCGTACTTGCACATCAAGCTATCTACGAATCCGAATCTATCAATGAAGGTAAGCTGGGAAATCTAGTTAAAGCTGGGGCACTATCGGCTGCATTAGCTACTGGTGCGTTTGCTGGTGATAATGTAGATCCAGCGGCAATAGCAAAGGAAGCTACCGTAGCGGTTCAGCAGATTCAGGATGAGTATCTTGATGAAATGGATATGGCTACCAATGACGCATATAAGCAAGCAAATGCTCGTTACAACCAACTTCTAAAGCTTGATCCGAAGGCGGCTAACCACTATGCTCGTGTAATCAACATGCAATTGCACAAAACACTTGGTATCGCACCACCTATCGGAAAACAAATGGCTAAATAACAATCACAACAAATCTTTATCGGTGTTGCGACCAACAGAGTCCGTAACCTCGTAAGGATCTACATAATACATAGAGGTCAAGTAGTCAGCATACTTGACCCTTTTTGTTTGGAAATAGATTTTGACATTTCGAGGAGTATCATTTGTCACTGGTTGTTTCCAATGATATTTGCAATCATAATTCTCATTCTCTCTCCATTCCTGTCCTTTCTTAGTCTGGATGGGAAGTAGTAAATCCTTTTCTTCGAACTCGATGTATGCACCATGATCACCCACAACTATACGTCTGTATCCGCTCAGGAAGGGCGTACCGTCCTGTAATCTAATGGGGAGGGCAAGTGTACCATCGACTGAGTACTGCTTGTAATGGGCCTTTAAACGCTCACTATGGATATCTCTGATAACCAGAGATTCTTCCTCTGTCAGAACGTTGTAATTCCCCTTATTCACGTTACGCCAAAACTTATCCCAGATCCTACGCTGGGACTTGGTATGGAATATTTCGATATCAGGTGGCACCACAAATCCACTCATATTAAGGCTCCAGTGGAGAAGGAATCCAATGCGTAATCAGATATTCATCGATAAAATAGGCCCGTTCGTATAATCCGCATTGATGGCAACTTTCATCCTGAAATGCAATTCTACCATCACCGAATTTCTTGAATACCTGATCGATCAACCGATGGGAAGATATTTCTTGCTGTCCGTTGATGTGGTGCTGTTTAACCCATACATCCTCCTTCTGATTCAATTCAGGTAATTGTTCCGTAACCGGAATCCATTTATTCTGCTGCTTCAT
>Ga0172381_10007397_pt1 | contig 10877 bp, 20 predicted proteins | sample Leawel6488metaG_FD_119754 | JGI IMG/M metagenome (GOLD analysis project Ga0172381, IMG submission 119754) | Leachate microbial communities from a municipal landfill in Southern Ontario, Canada - Leachate well 64-88 metaG | ecosystem: Engineered > Solid waste > Landfill > Unclassified | place... | reverse complement strand
CAAGAAGTTTCCGATGCCATAAAAGAAGAACTAAGAAGAATAAGAAATATCAAGGAAGGTGAAGAAGATTTTACCGTTGAAACACCCATTCAAGCACTTGCTTCAGTAAATACAATTCTTAACTTGATTAATATTGTCATAGCTGGAATTGCCAGCATATCCCTTTTTGTAGGGGGAATAGGAATTGCGAATACAATGTACACTTCTATTTTAGAAAGAAGAAAAGAAATCGGAGTAATGAAATCTATTGGTGCCAAAAATTCTGACATTGCTTGGATATTTTTGATTGAGTCCGGATTACTGGGACTAGTTGGAGGAATAATTGGTGCAATTATGGGTTTATCTATCGCATTTTTGGGCGCTCATGTTGCAAATCAAGCGTTAGGACAGGATTTGTTCAAAATAAATATTTCATATATTTTATTATTTGGTGCAATTGCATTCTCTTTTGTGGTAGGAACAATCTCTGGAGTTCTTCCTGCAATTCAGGCAAGTAAAACAAATGTAGTTGATGCATTGAGGAATACAAAATGACTGAAATTGATACAAAAAGAATTGAACTTTATTTAAGAGTTTACAAACCCGAGTACAGGTTTCTTAAAAAACTGGAAGTAAATTATCCAATTATATCCGGGTATTTTTCTATTCCTCCAACTTTTTACACTCTGAAAGAATTGGACCATTTGAGCGATGTAGAAACCCAATTCTGTTTAAATCAATTAAGCTATGTGGGAATTTCAGAAGCAATAAAAAAAGGGCAAATTTTCAAAGAAATAGGTGCAAAATTTAGAAGAATACCTTATGGAAGAATGGTTATAGGAAAATCTGAAAAAAAGTTTAGAGAAAAAATTGACCCTTCTAAAGAAATATATGGAGAATTAAAAGTTAAACGTATATTTAATTTAGAAGATAGTGTAATTGCCATAACTCTTTTTGATTTTGAAAAAGGAAAATGTTTTGGAAAATTAAATGTTGCATTAATCAGAGAAAAATAAAATGGAAACAAAGTTAAATAATTTCAAAGAATACTGTGAAAGAAACCAAAATACTTTTATTCGAGAAAAGGATTATTCTGAGGAGCATACTATTTTATTAGAAAAAATATTAAAAAATCCTATGCTAATTGAATTGAGGGGGATTGAATCTAGATATAAAGAAGTTAAATTAATTGACAAATATAAAATCGGATGCATAGATCTTATTTTTATTAGTAAGGAGGAAATTCCTTACATTTGTGAAATTAAGGCTAGTTTTAAACCTGGAAGAGGTATGGGAACTCAATTAGAAAGATATTACTCTTTTATAAGAGACAATTTTGGGATAGCTCCCACAAGAATTGGAATACAATTGACCGAAACTGGAAAACTAAGGAAAAAAATTATCCCTGCAGAAATTGAAGATTTGCTTAAGTTAGATTCAAAAGATAAGGAGGGACAAAAAAATGAAGTCGGAATATTTTAAAATTGCTTTGAAGAATTTAACAAACAGAAAATTGAGAAGTTGGTTGACTATGCTGGGAATTTTTATTTCTATAGCAACAATTTTCACGCTTGTTTCTCTTTCATTAGGCTTGCAGGGAGCAATAAAAGAACAATTTGATATTCTAGGTGCCGATAAATTTTTCATAATGCCAAAAGCAATGATGGCGGGAGGACCCGGTTCTGGAGGAGAGAGTTTTATGCTTACTGAAAAAGATGTGGATGCTGTAGAAAATATGAATGGAATAAAAGATTTGACTTATTATACTATCGGAAATATAAAAGCAGAATTTCGAGGAGAAACAAAATATCTTATGGCTGTGGGTATTCCTCCGAATAGAATGGATATTTTTGTTGAAACTGGCTCATGGAAAGTAATGGAAGGGAGATTTCCAAAAATGGAGGATAAGGCAGTTGTTTTTCTTGGTTCTGATTTTAAAAAAGAAAATATTATTTTCAAAAAAGCATTAAACTTGGGAGATAAAATAGAGATTAACGGTAATAGCTTCAAAGTAATAGGTTTTGCAGAACCAATAGGAAATCCAAGTGATGACAGCAACATATTAATTCCTTTAGAAGAATTTAGAATAATCGCGAACATTTCTGAAAGAGTTGATATGATTATGCTCCAAGTTCAAGATGGAGAAAACGTTACGGAAGTTTCACAAAATGTGGAAAAGGATTTAAGAAAAGAAAGGGGACTTACAGAAAAAACCCAGGACTTTACAGTCTCTACTCCAGAAGAACTCCTCAAAAGCATTCAAACCATATTGGGAATTATAACTGCTTTTCTTGCAGGAATTGCCGGAATCTCTCTTTTGGTAGGAGCAATTGGAATTGCAAATACAATGTACACTTCTATTTTAGAGAGGACAAGAGAAATCGGTGTAATGAAAGCTATTGGTGCCAAAAATTCTGACATTGCTTGGATATTTTTGATTGAATCCGGATTACTCGGACTGGTAGGGGGAATAATTGGAGTTATTCTTGGATATGGATTAAGTAAAACAATTGAATATATTGCGATAAACCAATTGAATACTACTCTGTTGCAAGTAGCTACCCCTTTTTACCTAATTTTTGGTTGTTTATTTTTCGGATTTGCAGTAGGAGCAATATCGGGGGTTCTTCCTGCAATTCAGGCAAGTAAAACAAATGTAGTTGATGCTCTTAGATACGAATAATTAAAAAATAACAAAAATGTATGCAAATATTTAAAAAGAGCTTCTATCTTTTAAGTAATTAAAAGGGATGCAAATGGCAAAAAAGTGTGTTTATTGTAATGGGGAAGTTTCTGACGACTGCGCAATTGATGTCTGTGATAAATGTGGTGTTGGAACTTGGGGGCAAAAAATGTTTAGTGCAATAAAGAAGCAAATGAACGATGCAAAAGCAAACAATGATTTGTGCAGCACAAATATGAATTTTGATAAGGAATTCAAGGGAAATAGTTTCAAGCACATATAGAGAGTATTCTTAAAAAATTAGACAAAAGATAGATTTTTAAATCAAGTTTTTCTGGATAAATTATTAAAATGAAATCAAAAAATTCAAGAGAAAAAGGCAAATTAAGACTGGGGAGATATTTCCAAGAATTACAGGAAGGAGATATTGTTTCAGTAGACGAAGAATTATCTCTTCAGCCAAGATTTCCAAAAAGATTACAAGGAAGAACCGGAGTAGTTATTGGAAAAAGGGGAGATGCATATCTTGTAAAAATAAGAAATCAGGCAAAAGAAAAGAACTTTTTCATTGCCCCCGTTCATTTAAGAAAAATAAAAATCGCTCAATAAAATGATAAAAAAAACAGAAATACTGAGTCTTCCGGAAGTTGCAGAATACTTAGTAGGAGACAAAGAAAAAAATGCCGAATTAATTGCATTCATAAAAAAATTTAATGAACTCAAACCAAAAGAGGCAAAAGAACTAAAAAAGAAATTAAACGACTTAGGAATTATAAAAATTAGGGAAGAGCAAGTCTCGAAGATAATTGATGTCTTTCCAGATTCTGCGGAAGATCTTAACAAAATTTTTATAGACATGGGATTAAACGAAGATGAAAAGAAAAGAGTCCTTGACACAATTAAAGAATATCAATAAAGAAAATGAAGAAAGAAGAATATGCAATAGTGTTAGAATATTTACCAAACGGATATCCTCTAGAGGGGAGAATGATGCCAATAGCTCAGGCAATTGGTGAAACAAATTTAACACTCTTGGAACTAGTTCCTAGAAGAGGAATTAATTTAGAAACAGGAGAGAGAGTTTATATCGGAGAAGGGAAGAGAGACAAAGTATATTATATCCTGGGTAGACTCAATAGAGAAAAAATTACTGAATCTGCAAAAAATCAGCTTCAAGAAGTTGTAAAAAAGATAGTTAAAGAACAAGAACAAAAGTTTGTAGAATTCTTTAATACTGCAGACGCAATTAATAAAAGAATCCATAAGATAGAACTTATTCCGGGATTAGGAAAAAAACACATGCAAGAAATATTAAAACAAAGAAAAGAAAAGATTTTTGAATCTTTAAATGATATGAAAAAAAGAATTCAAAATTTACCTGACCCCCAAAAGGCGGTGGAAAAAAGAATAATGAAAGAATTAACCAACATAGAAAGATATAATTTATTTGTAAATTAAAATGGATGAAAAAAAATTAAAACACAAAAGTGAAAAAACGGACACTCCAGTTGTAGAAAATAAAGAAAAGAAAATTCCTTACAGAGGAGACTTGAATAAATTACAAGCGAAAGATGAAGGAAGAATAGTAAGAATTCTATCTAGTGACATAGAAGGAAAAACCGCCATTTATGCGGGGTTGACTAAAGTGAAGGGAATCTCTTGGAGCTTTGCAAATGCTATCTGCAAAGCACTTAATTTGGACAAAAGAAAAAAAATAGGTGCGTTGACCGATAAAGAGATAGAAAAAATTTCAGAATTTATAAAAAATCCCACTGTTCCAACTTACATATATAATAGAAGAAATGATTTCGAAACAGGGGAAAATAAGCATTTAATTGGAAGTGATCTTGACTTAAGTAAAGAATTTGATATAAAAAGACTGAAGAAGATAAAAAGCTATAGGGGATTAAGACACTCTGTAGGATTGCCATCGAGAGGACAAAGAACGAAGAGTCATTTCAGAACAAATAAAAAGAAAAGTGTTGGAATTAAAAAGAAAGTTAAAAAATGAAAAGAAAACATAAGAACTACTCAAGACCAAAAAGACCTTTTGAAAAAATAAGAATAGAAGAAGAAGGAAAAATAAAAGAAGAATTTGGGTTAAAGAACAAAAGAGAAATTTGGAAAGCCGACGCGAAAGTTGGTTTAATGAGAGAAAAAGCAAAAAATTTAATTTCTTCAAACCCAGAAGAACAAAAAGCTTTATTTCAAAGATTAAAAAAAATAGGCTTGAATGTAAATTCCATAGCAGATGTTCTTTCTCTTGATAAAAAAGATTTTTTACAAAGAAGATTACAGACTATATTGGTAAACAAAAAATTGGCGACTACAGTTAAACAAGCAAGACAATTCATAGTCCATAAAAAAGTTCTTGTCGGAGGAGAAATTGTAAATATTCCTTCCTACATTGTTCCGATAGAATTAGAAAATAAAATTACTCTAAGAAGCATGAAACTTAAACCTAAAAAAAAGACTGAAAAGAAAGAGGTTGAGAATGAAAAAGAAATGGGAAGTGAGGAAGAATGAAGAAAAAAACAGAAGAAATAATTGAAGAAAAAACCGAAGAGAAAGAAATAATTCCTAAGGAAGCTTTCGAAGAAACAAAAATTGAAAAAAAGGAAGAAGATAAAAAAAGAAAAGAAATAGAGGCTGTTTTGAATATTTATGCTTCTTTTAATAATACTATTGCTCATGTTACAGATATGTCTGGAAAAACCATTTCAAAAGTTACTGGAGGAATGGTTACGAAACACGGAAGATTAAAGGCAAACCCAACAATTGCGATGTTTATTGCAAAACGAATTTCTGAAGAATTAAAAGAAAAAGGGATTAATACTCTCTCTGTAAGAATAAGAGCAAAGACTAGAAATCCTTCTCCCGGTCCTGGAGCAAATGCAATAATAAAAAGCCTATCTAGGGATGGATTTAAAATACTCAATATATTAGATACAACAAGGATTCCTAGAGGGGGACCAAAAGTCAAGGGGGGGAGAAGAGGTAGAAGACCTTAGGTTTAAATAATAAACTTTTCCATTAAATAAAATGAAAATAATTGAAAAAAACAAAGAAAAATTAAGATTTGTTGCAGAAATTAATGAAGAGTTAACAAACGCTCTAAGAAGATATGCCAATCAGATTCCAGTTCTTGCAATAGATGAAGTAGAAATTTCTATGAACGATTCTCCCCTTTATGATGAAACCGTTGCTCACCGACTAGGACTTATCCCCCTTAAATCAAAAGGTGTTGTTAATGAAAAAACTACTGCTGTTCTAAAACTTTCTTCGAAAAAACAAGGATACGTCTATTCAGGAGAGATTCAGGGTTCTGCAGAAGTAGCGTACAAAAATATGCCAATAACTATTCTGAAAGATGGACAGGAAATGAAAATCAATCTCATTGCAAAATCTGGAAAAGGAGAAAATCACTCTAAGTTTTCACCAGGAATTATATTTTATAGAAATATTTTTAATGTAAAAATAGAAAAAGATTGCCCATTGGACATTGCAGAGTTTTGCCCTCAAAAAATAATTAAAATAAAGGATAATAGGTTAGTTGTTGATGAAGAAATAAAGTGTGATGGGTGTGAATTATGCTTAGAAAAATGCCAAAAAAAAGGAAAAGATTTGATAAAGATAACTCCCACCAAAGAGCTTTTGATAACAATTGAATCATTTGGGCAATTAGATTCTTCTGAAATTTTAAAGAAGTCAATAGAGCTTTTAAAAAAAGATTTAAATAATTTTTCAAAAAACTTGAAGTAAAAATCTGTATTCTAAAACTTTTTATATGGTTGTTTCTAGATAAAATCATGCTAGACTGAAATTTCAAGCAAATTTCGTCAGCTCCAATTTGCGAGCAAATTGTCGCGGGAGTGCCGGAGCGGTCAAACGGGGCAGGCTTAGGACCTGTTAGCTTAGTGCTTGCAGGGGTTCGATTCCTCTCTCCCGCATTTTTTAAGAAATACAAAATATCAAGCACAATCTTTATAAATCGACTTTTACTGTAAAAAATACCTGCGAGTTAACGCGATAGCGGGAAGAAATTCTTCTCGAAAAGGCATATAAATATGACAAAATCCAAAACAAAGATAGAACAACAGTTACAGAAAAAAAGAAATCAAGAGTTAGTGGAAACAATAATCAAGGCAAAAAAGAGTGAAAAATGGTTGGAGATTGCTGAAATACTTTCTTCTCCAAGAAGAAAAAGAGTTGAAATGAATCTTAACGAGATAAATGAAAAATCAAAAAACGGAGAAATCATACTAATTCCGGGAAAAGTTCTTTCACAAGGAGAATTGAATAAAAAAATAAAGATTGCTGCAGTAAACTTTTCAGAAAAGGCAAAAGAAAAAATAACTAAATCTGGAGCAAATTCTTTAAGCATACTTGAGCTAATTAAAGAAAATCCAAAAGCAGAAGGAGTTAAAATTTTAAGATGAAAATAATAGATGGAGAAAATGCAGTTTTAGGGAGATTGGCTAGTTATGTAGCAAAAGAAGCGCTTAAAGGAGAAGAAGTAATTATTTTGAATTCTGAAAAAACAATCATTACTGGGAGTAGGAAATGGATAAATGATGAGTTTACTAGAAAGAGAAAAATGGCTGGAAGTAGCCAAAAAGGTCCAAAACATTCAAGACCCAGCCATATGATTGTTAAAAAAGTTATAAGGGGTATGCTTCCCGACCATAGATTTGGAACAGGAAGAGATGCATTTAAAAGAATAAAATGCTACGAAGGAATTCCTGAAGAGTTTAAGGATAAAAAAATGGTTAAATTGGAAGGCAAGGAAAAAAATAAATTTATAAGTGTTAAGGAAATTTCAAAATGAACAGCCAAAAAAAGATAGTTACCTCTGGAAAAAGAAAAAGAGCAATTGCAAAAGCTAAAATTTCTGAAGGGCATGGAGACGTAAGAATAAACAAAGAAAGCTATCAAAAACTTAACATGCTCGACAGATTAAGAATAGAGGAACCCTTGAGAATAACAAAAGAGGTTTTAGGGGAGCTTAAATTTGATGTAGAAATAACTGTTCAAGGTGGTGGAGAAAAAGGACAAATCGAAGCAGTTAGACTTGCGCTTGCTAGAGCAATTTCAGAATTCTCAAATTCCTCGGATTTAACAAACGCTTTTTTAAGATATGATAGGAATCTTTTAATTGCAGATGTAAGAAGAAAAGAAACTTACAAACCGGGAGATAGTAAAGCCAGAAGAAAAAGACAGAAATCTTATAGATGATTTTTCCTTGAATTTAAGTAAAATGGTTTTTTATTGAAGGTATTTTGTTTTTTCTCGTTATTATAATTTTTTTTAAAGTGGGACAAATCTCCGTGTTCTAATACTCGATCACCCGCAATTAAAAACCCCCTTGTAGGTACTCCAAAAAAAGTTTCATAAAAAGTCATGGCTTTTTTTAATTGGTCCCTTCCTTTTTCTACTAAGGAAAGTTCTTCTGTTGATTTATATTCTACAATTATGACTCCTCTTTTAGTATGAAAAACAAGGTCTGGTTGAAGAGAGCGATTTCCCCTATAGAGAAGATCCTGTTCTTTTGAAATTGTTAGAATTTCCCTAGGTTTTACCTTAAGATACCTCCAAGTATCCCTGCTAATTTCATCTAAGGATTTAGAATGAGAACTATTTCTTTCACCGCCCATAGTATCCAATTCAAAAGGAGTTTAAAAAATAATATGTATCGGGGAATATATGTAAAATTATTTAATATTTAATCGCTCTAACTTATTTTGGACATGATTAAAGATGGTTGAAGAAATAATTGACTGGTGCTCTCCATCATAAATTTGATTGTTAAATTTTATTTTACCTATATACGTAAAATTTTTTAATATTTTTTTAAGCCCATTTATAGACAAGTTGTGTTTTTTTGATAACTGATTTAAACTGATGTTTTGGTTTAGAAAAGACTCAAATATTTCTTCTACTTCCCTAAAATTTTCTGCTGGAACTAATTTTCCCCCCACAATTTTATAGCCAAAAGGAGCTCTAGACATTAGATTTCCTTGAGAGGCTTTTTTTAGCATTGAATTTTTTCTTAGTTTGTTAACACCTTTCAAAGATTCATTTTCCTTTTCAAGAAAACTAATTTGCTGTTTAAGTTGTTGATTCTCTTTTTTTAACTGCTCAATATCCATTATGAGAGTTAGTTATTTGAATATTTAAAATCAGTGTTATGAAAACGTTTCAAAAAAAGAGGTTTTTTATACTCCAAGCACCTGAATAACTGATAGAAATAAGTAGAGATAAATGTTCTAAAAAAATTTCATGATGGTAGAAGAAACGATAGGTATAAAAGAATTAACTAAAGAAGAAAAAATTAGAGAAATAAAAAGCAAGTTAAAATCTTGCCAAGCAGACTTAGATGGAATTTTCAAAGGAAATTCTGCAATAGAACAAAAGAAACAGATACTTGAAGAAAAACTAAAAGAATTGGAAAAACAATGAAAACAAGGTTTTTTAAAGGAAGAAATACGAGGAAAAATATGAGTGAGGAACACTCTCAAAAAAAAGGTGAAAATAGAACTAAAAACATGAAAGAAGAAACAGAACCCCCTTCGAATAAAAAACAAAATGGCATTATTAACGAATATATTAATCTACTTAGGAATAGGCATACTGACAGACGTATTAGTAACTCTCTATTACTTATCCATCAATCGCCTATTGGCTGCCCAGTCGGCTGTTTTATGCTTCCTTCTTACAATAACAGGGTACTTCGTTGTTGAGAGTATTGTTGTTGATACAAACTGGCTTCTAATTTTTGTGTATGCCTTTGGGTGCGCTATAGGTTGCTTTATCACAATAAAATTTGACGGAAAAAGAAATCCTCCTTTAAAAAAGAAGAAGAAACGAGATTAAATCCAGCCCTTATCTTTCATTTTTTGCTGAACCTGTTCAAACAGCTGTTGGTTGATTAAAACAGGGTGTTGTCCTTGAGATTCTTTGTGGGCAAATTTTACTTTCCCCATATACGTTGTGTTTTGTAGAAGTTTTTTTACTCCGGCAGTTGTAAGGTTGTTCTTCTTTGCCAATTGAGTTAAACTTATATCTGAATTAAGAAATTCCTCGAATATTTCTTTTATTTTTCCAGAATTTTCTCCCAAGATAAGCTGTTTGTTTACCAAGACATAACCCTTTGGAGCCTTAGTTATAAAACCCCCTTCTTTGGCTTTTCTCTCCATCCCAAACTTGGTTCTATCCCCAATGATGTTTCGCTCAAATTCTGCAAAGGCTCCTATAATCTGAAACATTAGCTTTCCTGAAGCACTCGCCGTCTCAATTTTATCTTGAAGGGAAATAAAATCTATTCCCCATTCTTTTAACTGGTCTATGGTTAAGATAAGATCTTTAAGACTTCTTGAAAACCTATCTAATTTGTATATGAATATTGCTGAAAATTTCTTTTCCTGTGCGTCTTTGAGCATTTGCATCATCTCTGAACGATGTTTCATGTCTTTGCCAGACTTTCCTTCATCTCTATAAATCTTGTAAATTTCATAACCCAGAGCCTTGGCATAGTTAGCTAAAGAATCTTGCTGAGCATCAAGCGAGAAACCATGTTGGACTTGGTCTTGGGTTGAAACCCTTACATATATTGCTGCTAATGGACGTGCGGCAGTCATTTTTCCTCTTTTTTGTAAACTTAGGGCATATTTTTCCTAGTTCACGACTACTTAGGGTGCCCTAAGTATATAAATATTACGAAAAAAGTAGTGACAATATAGGTTGTACGAAGTATTTGCGTGTAATTTGTTATAATTCGTATTTTTGTTATTGGGGGTAAAGAAATTCTCCGAAATCGTCTCCTATGGGGGATTGAATTTTGAGTTCTGTGCACTTAGGTGAACTTTGTGTAACGTGCGGGTACCTTAATTTACAATAAGGAAAAAGAACTGGTTGGTTGTCTTGTTCACAAAGAGGTGTATTTGATGTTCCTTTAGCAGGATAATAATCAATACAAAGGTTGTTGCAGAGTCTCAAATATTCTGTGCACTTAGGTAAACTTCGTGCAGACTTTTCAAAAACAACTTCGGGACACTCCCCATTAAGAAGACGCGGTATTTTCTCTTCGCATAGTACTTGGAGTTGGGAAACCTTTCTTACCATAATCTTTATTAATTTAAAAAATATTTAAAGATTTGTATAAAAAAGCACACCATAGCAACATATAGAAATAATCTAAGCCAAGTCTTAAATTTTT
>Ga0172381_10007396_pt1 | contig 10878 bp, 10 predicted proteins | sample Leawel6488metaG_FD_119754 | JGI IMG/M metagenome (GOLD analysis project Ga0172381, IMG submission 119754) | Leachate microbial communities from a municipal landfill in Southern Ontario, Canada - Leachate well 64-88 metaG | ecosystem: Engineered > Solid waste > Landfill > Unclassified | place... | reverse complement strand
CGTCAAGATCGGTAGTGTCTGCTGAATACGCTGAGCCTCCCGCAATCACGTCGAGTATAACGAGATCGTTCATCTTTACGGTAAGCTGCTGCCTCGGCATCATCAGTCGAGGCCGAATGGCATTGAAAATCTGCGGCGTCGTGTTTCCGTCTGTAGAATCTGGCCCCACAATAAAGGCCGGTCCCCAATTTCCTGATGTATTTCCCGGCGAATCGCCTTGTTGTTGAAATGTCCGATGGCAAATCCCCTGGAATCGCATGTGAATGCGACGGTACAGCAAGTCCGTTCCACTCGAATCGTAGACAGCTTCTTCCGTCCACTCGCGCGTAACGACATTATGAAGTTCAACATTGTTGTATATGACGACCGTTGCCATTACGCCAGTTCTCCCGGCATGAGTATATGCGGTTTATTTCGTTGGTTAATCATATTCTGCGTCAAGTCGCCACGAATGTGCTTGGCTAAATCGTGAAATGCGTCAGACTTTTCCTTGTCTTCCTTGGTTTCAGATTCAACATTTCCCTCCGCCTCCCTTAGCTCTTTTCTGAGTCTCGCATCTTTATCGAGTTTTGTCTTGCGTTTTTTCCATGGCTCATTGTTGATGCGTTCTTCAATCGCTTTCCTTCGTTCCTCTCGTCTTCGCTTGGATGTTTCAAGGTTTTTCTCTCTTAGATCGGGATCGCCCGGATCGTTTGCACGCTCTCCCACAAAAGCATCGTTTTGATGGATTCTTCTAAATTCTTCATCGCGTGCTGCTTTATCTCGACCAGGATGAAGTTTGGCCCAATCCGATCGACGTTTTATCATCGCTTCGGTATGGTCGAGTTCTTTGTCATTCTTGTTTTCGTCACCAGGAAACGGCATGGCGAGATTGCCAACCGCTCCAGCTATGGGTGCGGCTCCATGCTCAAATGTCGCGCCTGCTCCGCCTGCCATATGCGGAGCGTTCAGTCCCATCATGCCGGCGTTCATTTGGTTGGCAAGGTTGCCAAAATTCGGCGGATTTTTATGAAGATTAAGATTCTGTTTTTGAGGCTCGCCTAAAATCATTGACTCAGTAATTTTGCCAAAGACGCTTAGCTTTTCCTTTCTTTCCTTTTCTTTTTGCTCCTTGGATGTAAATAAGTCCCCAAAGAAAGACTTTCTTGGGTCTTCAACCACGGCGGAGAATACACTACCAACTCCCTCAACAACATGCGAAGCTACCTTACCGATCCAATTTTTTACGTTTTGCTTTGCTATATTAAAAGGCATCCATGCGCGCTCTGCATCTGCCTGTGCTTCCGTGGCCCGCCTAAGAGAATCGGCTGTCCCTGCGGCCATTTGCTGTTCATTGATGCCTTGCTGTCGGTCAAGGGCTGCAAATGCTGCATTCGTACTTGCCGTATAAGAACGAAGCGGACGCGATTGATCGTTAATCCGCTCGGCAAATCCCTGTAGCGCTTTGGAAACTCCGTAGATAGCCATGCCAATCCCAATAGGGGCAGTGACCGCTCCCGCCACCCCCATTGCCGCTGCCCCGCCACGAACTAACAGGCCGGCTCCCATTGCGCCCTGCCCGGCCGCTCCCGCCGCTCCGGGCACGCCGGCCGCGTTCGCTGTTCCACTTAGTTTGCGGAATATGCCGCCGACACTTTTCCCTAGCCAACGCGCAATGCTCTCTGTCGGCGATTGCTGGATGGCTGGGTCGTCAATTCCTCCTTGCGTTCCGGGCGTCACGGGTGAGCGTGTTCGCGGGGACGGCGGCGGTCCCTTTTTCAATCCTGACAGCATGGATGTAATACTGCGGGCATTACCCGATCCGGCAGGCAATCCGCTGAGTACGTCAAAACCGCCGCCTCCCCCTCCCGAGCCACTACCGCCTCGTTCGGCTGCCATCCTGGCGGCTTTGGCTTCCTCGTGCGTGGCTTGCGAAATTCCGACCAACGACCCCATCGCTCGGCCAAGCGAGTGCAGCAATTCGGCGAGGAAGGACGGGTTTTGGTTTGCCATGTTATCTAGTCGGAGTAGGCCATCTCGTATTCGGCTCGTGCCGACATAAGGTTGTAAATCGCCTGGGCATCGTCGGGGTCGTCATATTCAACTGCAAGATATTCGACAGGAACGACCGGGTAGCGGGCATCGCGGATAGCGCGTAGAAGCAGGTAAGCGCGTTGCGTCTTCGTGCGTTCCTGATTGAGCCACAATCCGAGAAGCAATTCATAATCTCGCGTCGGTCCTCCTGGAAGATTGAGGGCCTCTATGCCGTAGATGGCTGCGAGATCGGCCCAAGGTTGCACTTTTTTTTTACATAATCCAGATAGTCGTTCAAGTCAGCGAACAGATTCAGCAATTCGGGATCAGTCAAACCTTTTTCTGTCTCGCTATCGTATCTCTGCACTCCAAAGACGCGGCAAATCAGATCAATTAGCAGTGTCGTGGCCGGCTCCTCCCACTTTTCCACCATTGGGCCAATTGTATCAAAGTCGATTGTCTTTTCGCTGACTACTTCTCGATACACCCGAAATGGATCAATAGCAACAATCTTTGTTCCATTCCAGTAGCGAAACAACAACCGATCCTGATTCCATCGCTCGATGTTGCTTTGTTTTTTCCGCCTGAAAAACATAATGAACTCTTTCGTTAGTTACGCCGTTGCCGTGTTGTATAGCACGCCGACCGTAGCTCCATTGCCGGCCACTGGTGCCTTGAAGCACTCAAATTCGCAAATGAACCTGGAATACTTTGTCCCCGCATTCATTTCGATCGGCGTGCGAGCCACTACCGCGCATGGGAAGTTTTTCACATCAGCAGTGTTTACGACTCCCGTAATGGGATCGACCGGCTTAATGGTCAATCGCATATAGTCGGCATTGGCAAAGATTAGCCGACCTGGCGTTTTTGCCGCTCCCGGTGTGCCGCCCGGCGCTCTCGATGCGATTGTGTTGGCAACTGTGCCGTCCCACTTGGTCATTTCCAATCGGACGCGGGCCGTTTCGCCGAGCATCTGGATTTCAACTGGCGGCCCTTCATCTCCGCCGTTCTCGTCGCCGGGGACGTTTATGGTGTGGCCTTCAAATGTCATATTCGCGCCATTTTGCGTGTAACCGAAGAAATATCCACCGACCCAGATTTCAGCAAGTCCGGCAACGTGAACAACAGCAAGGGGATTGATCGCCATAGTGAAAACTCCTTATCCTCGTCCGATCGGTAGGCGTTGGGCCACTGAGGGGAAGAAATTGCGTGTTCGTGATGGGAGTAGGTTAAGATTTTGATAGTCAATGGCGGAGGGACCATCTACAGATGGAAGTCCGGCCGCTCGCTTGTTGGAATCATCAAAAAGGCGCTCTCCGCGCCGCAGTCGGTCTAGATAGTCTTCCGCCTCCTTGCGAATCGCCTGCCAGTATTCCGAGCCATACTTTTCCGGTCGCCGACGAACCAACGACACCATACCGAGCGAGCACACCAACAGCTTCAGTAGGTATAGCGTGTTTCCCGTCAACGCAGTTAAGTCCAGCGGCGTATAGAGGTTACTTACTCCACAAGCCGCCTCTACTTGACCGCTTGCAGCCTGCATGATCGCAAGCAGCTTTGTGTCCGTTCGTGGGTCGCCTGCATAGTTGCCGTCGTCCGATAGCAGGTCCTTGACCGTCCCCTCGTCAGAGAAAGCCGTAAGATCGTCGTATGTGGCATACGCAGTAGTCACGGGCTAGCCTGGGTAAAGTGGAGTTGCGTCGTAGAGAATGCCGAAGGTAATCGGCTTTGTTGAAGATGTCGGATCGGTGGTACTCATCGTTCCGGACACGATAGTCTTATCCTTCAACGGATTAGTGAGCGCCTGAGTTTCTGCCCACGATAGGCCGCCTGTTGGCACAAGTTCAAAGTCGTTGGCCGTTCCGTCGCCTTCCACCAAGCAAACAAGGCTTCGGATGGTTGCCGCAGCAACGACTGCCGCAAGGCTATTACCGACAAAGGCAACACTCAAAGCAACTTGGACACAAAGCAAAACGGTCGTATCGGAAGGTGGCAGATCATCACCCGATCCACTGCTAAGGGCCACGCTGTTATCTGTGACCGCCGCCGTCATGCCGTGCCGAATACCATCAGCCCAATACACGTCAATCAAGTCGTCGTCTTGAATCGTATGGGTTGCCGGCATATCGGCCGTACCTGTGCTTGCGCTGGCGTATGTCCAGCCAGTGGCGGTCATTCCGGCCGTTAGGTCTGGATTCGTCAGAAACTCAGTATTGGCCGTGACCGGGGTATCCCACGAAAGGTCATTGCCTGCGGCCTTGCCGCCGCCTTTGATTGTCCAAGTGGGCATGTTCTTTGTCCTTTCGCCTATGTTAAGCCGCGCGGAGGACGGCCGGCGGGCGGATTCCGGCCGTCCTCAAGTTACGCGCAGGAAGTAAGCTAGCTCGCGTTCGTGAACAACACGCCAGACGACGGGGCAACCGTGTAGGCTCCGATGTTCTCGACCACGCGAATCACTTGGTAACGGTTGTTCGCGTCCTTCAGCGTCTCGACGGTCATTTCCTCGGCCGCGAACAGGCAGTGCGTGGCGAAGTTGGGCGAGTCGGCGACACCGACCAGTCCACCGGGTCGCGCGCACATAAACGGCGTGGCGGTCGGAAGGATCGGCGTGACGGCTCGGGTCGCGCCCTTTTTGGACGTGACCTTGTACGTGGCTTCGACCACGATCGGGTAGCCGTACAGCTTATCCGGCAGGCCAAACAGAACGTTTTTGCCGGGCAGTTCGCCGCGAACCTGAGCCAAGGCGTCGGGCGAGTGCTTCAGGTAATCGACGATCTCCTGACACTCGGACATCTGGGCGGCAAGAACCGGCGAGATAACCACGATCAGGTCATTCATCCGCACGCCGTTCAGGGTATCTTGCAATACCAATTGGGCGGCGGCATTCAGCGAACGCTTAATGTCTTGTCGGGCCGTTGTAGACTCGGCCCACGAGCCGCTATTCCCGCTGATCGCGGTCACGTCAAGAACGTGGGTCGCGTCGTAATTGCCGGTCGTCACGGCAGATGTGATGGCCAACTGGGTACGCGCGGTCATGGCTTGACGGGCCTTGATGCTCGCGTGCTGGGCCGTTATGTTCCAACTGGCCTGGTCGATGGTCAGATCGCCAAGCCGAACCGGAAAGGCTCGCCGCTGTGTGCGGTAAGTCTGAAACTCAAACGATTCGGCCCCGTCGTCGCCCTTCGGCGCGTCGGATCCGTCCGGCCAAGCGAAGTTGCTCAGGTCGGTCTGTTGAATCCGACCGGCCTCCTCGATGGTCATTTTGAGGTAAAGGCCAATCGTCTTCTTCGTGGGGATGATCTGTACCCACTCGTTGATGGCGAAGTCCTTAATGTTGCGTGCAAAATCCACAACCAACTTGCCGGATGCGGCATGGTCGGGAACGAACGTATTGGAACTTGATGGATAGGCGGCAGTCATTTACGAGATTCCTTGTTTTTGTCGGGTGATTTGTTGGTTAACTCGTTGGGTTAGGCGTGATAGATTACGCCCGGTTGCACGAGCATTCGGATTTTCTGGCCGCTCACGCCGTATTGAAGCGCGATGCCGCCGACGACCTGCTGGCCGGATGTGGCGAGTGGTGCCTGAATGGCTTTGCCGTTCGTGGTGGCGTTTGCCTTGAGGTAGTCGCCGCAGTTGACGGTGCCTCCAAGCTCGATGAGGCACTGCTCGCCAACGCCGAATACCTTGACGTTTTCGCCGGCCACGGCCGCGTAGCCGCTATCCGTGTAGTGCACGGTGTCGGAAGTCGGGAAGAAGTCAGTTCCTTCTTGGCTGACGCCGACGATAGCCTGCTCGACAACGATGTCCTCGATCACCTTGAACGAGTTTGCGTCCGCAGAGGCGGGGTACATTGACACAAAACGGCATGGGTAAATGTTGCCATTGGCAACGGCATCAATAAATGCCATGTTGAGAAGCTCCTAAGTATGAGTGGTCTGGTTCGTGGTTTACTCGGGGATCGGTTGGCCTTTGACTAGGGCGTCCAAAACCAATTCGTAACTTGCACTCTTGCCGGCCTGCTGCCGTTCGTAGCACACGCGAACAGCCTCGTCGGACTTTTCTTTGGTGTACTTTTCCGGCCCCTGACGGACGGAAGGAGGCGGTTGCGAACTGTCAAGCAACTCGTCGGGCACGGGCATCGGTGCGTTGGCACACGTCGGTGTCGCCACTTCGGCGATAAACTCGATGTGTTCCTTAAACTGCACGTCGCTCATCTTGGCGTAGGTCGTTCGCTCGATCTCTTTGGTCAAGTCGAACGCCCGGTGATACCGCATGGTTCGCAACTTTTCCTTGCGGGCCTCGTTGGTACGACCGATGCGGTCGGCTTCCAACTCAGCAAGCTTGGCTTCAAGGGCGGAATACTTCGCCTTCTCGGACGTCTGCGTTTCACCAGAAACGGACCCTTCCGCCGGGACGACAGGGGCATCAACGCTGCCTTCGGCCGGCTGATTCGTGGTCTTGCCGACCACGGTTCCGGCGTCGGCCGCGTATTTCGTCTTGCGACGAGAGCAAAGATAGCGTTCAATGTCTTCCTCGCTCATGTCGTCGAGCTTGGTTTCTTTGTCGCCGTCCTTTTCTTTGGGCTTCGGGTCGGTCGATGCGTCTGCCGAGTGATTGACCTTGTTGAGGTCTTCGGGCAGCTTGGGTGGGCCTTCGCCAGCGGGTGCGCCGGGTGAAGGCGGTGGCGTGGCGGCCGGAACCTCGGGAGGAATCTCGGCGGCGGGAGGCGTCAACGGAGCGGCGGGGCCGGTGGGAGTTTCGCCGGGAATGCCGGGGATGTCGCCCGGCACGGCTTGCTCGGGCGCAGCCTCAAGACCCTGTTGGGTCAACATATCTGTGACCTTCGGGATGAGCGGGGCAAACTCCCGCATGGCTACGATCACGTCCAACTGTTCGATGGCTTCGCAGATTTGCCGGATGTCTTCGGGGGCAAGCATGAGAGGTTCCTTTGTGGTTTGCGGAGTATTGACCGAGCCGCCGGATTCGTCGGCCGAGTAGTGTTTAGGTTTGGCGTCGTCGGTGGTGGGCGCAAAGACGCTTTCCGCTGAAGCGAAACCGGCCGCGTACTTCACCCGCCGCAAGCCGCCAAAGCTGGCGGAATAGAGATACTTCAGGTCTGCCCCGTCGTTGCCGGCATCGCATGGAATGAGCGGGGTAAGGCCGAGGTCAAGCCGTGGGGCCTCGGTGAGAAGAGAGAGCGGGTCAATCCACGCCGGCTTATCGTGTTCGTACCAGAGCTCGACGGATCGCCGCGGATGAGCGTTGTACTTGTCGATCTTGTCGCGGCGTATCCAAAGGTCCGCTAGAATCGCGTACTTCTGCCGACTGCCGGGATGGCCAAGCAAGCCAAGCCGATACGGCCCCATTGCCCCAATCACTTCTGGCTGTTCGCCGGCGTGGTCCTCGGGGTCGTGGGTATGTCCGACGCAGATAGCGGCATAGTCGCCCGAAGCGTCAATACGTTCGTTACCACGGTCGATTAGGCGCTGTAGGGCGTCTTGGTCAAAACGCTGCGGGTCGCCCTGTGGCGTCTTCGTTTCGTGTTCGGAGAAGATTGCGACGTTAGGGACGCGTATGTACTGATTCGACGGGAACGGATCGTCCGGGTTTCGGACGTTCGCTTTTGGCAGGCTTCTTTTCGATGCCAATACTACGGCCATATCGTCGCCAAGAAAACGAAATAGGCCCGCAAAGTAGGCAGGAAATCCTGCTAACCTTGCGAGCCTGATGGTTCAGTAACTCAGGGTATCAACGAAAAAGGCCCGAACTCTCGCGGGGAAAGTTCGGGCCTTTTTTGTAAAGTAACCCAATCGTCAAACGTCAAGATACCACAAGAGTGTAAAGAGTCAACCCCATAATCTGAAAATTATTGCCGCCAAAGAAATCTTGGATTTAGGGTAGTTCTTTGATACAATGCCAAGCATGACGGATTCTCACTGGGACTGTATTGTCTGCAACAAGCCGATCATGGTCGAGGATGGCGTTTCCCTGGATGGCACTACCGAGCTTCACGTATGCCGTTCTTGCTGGGGAAAGTTGTCTGCCGAAGAGAAGCTATCGCAGTCGAGGGCATGGAGAGAAACGACGGGTAGAATCGAGTGCTTGCAAGCCTTCTCGAAGCTCTGTAATGCAGCGATGGGGGCAAGCGCCCTGTCATACCTGACGCGGGGCGGTAATAGCTCAAACTAGCCTTGCCCGGGCACTTCTGGCGGGTACAATAAAGGCAATTCAAGAGGCCGGCCAGCTTCGCCCGATACTATGTCCTGCCGTCGTTGCTGCGCGCCTTCTGGTCTTGGCCGGCCTCGGGCGTGTGGTGGCGACGGCATTTGAGGCCGGCCATGATCTCCCGTACCAATTGGGGGCGTCTTCATCTTTTTTGTTGGGTGTGTGGAGTTACCTCCAATCTCCAAAACCACGATATTGCTCGCGGATGCCATCGGGCATCCGGTGCAAGGAATCCCGCAAACTGGGTTCGGTGCTGTTTTGAGTGCCACGATAGGCTAGGTGACTACGGCCAATGGCCAGTCGTTCGGCAACTTGCTCTAAAAATGTCTAGAGACGCAGCTTATTACAATCTAGCGGCCGTCAACGTCCTTCGCGGCCGGCAGGCGTTCGCTATCGCGCAAGACGAAGTAGACGCGGCTTTAGCGACGATTGAACCCGTGCCGGTCTATTTGGTCGATGCGTTCCGTTAGCGGCTTCTGTTATCGCTGTGCAAACATAACGGGCACTTCTTGCCGCCAGACCTCCCATTCGACGTTCTGCTGGTAGCGAGCTATCACACTGGACACGTCGGAGGAAACGGGCGACGAATAATCGCTTTTCTCCGGCTTGACTTCTTTGTCGGAATGGTCGATAATTGAGGCAGAAGACTCGCTTGCAGGATCGGTTTGGTCTTTATGGCTGCCCACCTGCCCAAAAGGCGAGTCTTCTCTTATTGCCTCGGTTACGTGATGATCGTAGAACCAATGGCCGTTGTTGTCTTCTCGGACGACGATTTTCACGTTGTGCGATATTCCTTCTAGGGACATAGACGCCCGCAAGTATTGAAACCTGCGGACGTTCTTTTCCTTTCCCACTGGATCAGCGTAACCGATAAGCGTTGCTTTTTCTAGCAACTCTGGCAATTTCGCCAATGCCTTCAGGGGCTTATTGTCTGGCATGTGACTTGCAACTTTGCGAATGCCCTTTGCAGACACCTTTATTTTTGTACCGGTCGCTTGGTTGACATACGTTTTTCCAGCAAATCGTTGCTTGGCCCAATCGAAGACGGCACGCCACGCCTTCTTGGATCGCCAATCAACATTCATTTCTTTCCCAGAAATTTCAATGGTTTCTGACTTCTCGTCGAACCGCCCATTTTCGTCCCTGGGATGTTTTTTATCGTCTTCCTTGGTCCACACAAAGGGCCTCCGACCAGACTTGGCATAGTATTCCGCGAACAGCCGGGCATACTTCTGGACGGCGTACTGGTGGCAATGGATGGAGAACTCGTCCCTGATCGCCCGTGCCACGCAATATCGACTATACCGTTCGGGACTGCCTGGCTTTACAAAGGGAACCTCTTCGAGGTCGTCTGCCGGGACAAGTTCTTCCTCCTGGTGAAGTTTGACGTACTGGGCTGCCTCGTTGAGCACGTCCTGGTCGTAGAGACTCGACGGCTGCTGTGCCCCTTCGCGCAGCAAGTCCCACAACTTGGCGGACCATTCGGTTTCGTCGTTGTCAAAGGCCGCCGGGTGGTGTCGCCCGATGGCTTGGGCGGTCTTGTCAAAGGCCACGCCTGATCGTGTTTTGATTGTGGAGTAGTCTTTTCCTCCGTTTTCCCACCGCTTTATGTCGTTAAGGGTCAAACCTGTGGCGCTTCGGGCGTCACGCTTGGCTGATTCCTGGTCGGCTTCTGTTTTTCGTCGTTCAGATAGAACGAATTTGGCGGCGTCCATGAGGTGGACTGGGTCTATCTCGTAATCGGTAGCGGTTTTTATAAGCCTGGATTCCTTGTCTTCGGCCTCGGCCTGCTTGGATTCGTCCTTACTGGCTGCAAGTCGTTCGGCGAGTTCGTTGGCTGTCTTATCCTTGGCCTGCTGTAGTGCCTGTTCTTGCTCGGGTGTGCGTTGCGGCTTGTTGACGACAGGCCGTGCCTGGGCCATTGGCGACCCCTTGGTGAGCGGATGGCCGGTAATTGGCGAGATATTAGGGCCAGGCTTCGCTGGCTTCCGTGCCACCGCTTGTTTTGGTGCCTTGGCCACCAGCGAGATATTCCCTGTCTTTTGATCCTGTTCGATCTGCCCGACCTCACTGAGGGCAAAGAAGGCGGTTAGGAAGTCGTCCTTCGGTATGCCCATTGCCTTCCAAAGCCTATTTCCGTTCTGTGGGCCCGTCTTGATCGCGTCCAGGATGTATCGCTTGTGGCCCTCTAGCCGTCTCTTGCCTTGGGTGGCTACCCGCTGATGCTGGTCAAAGTCCTGGCGGGCTATCTCGTCTTCAACCTCCCCGGCGTCGTGCTTCTGGAGTCGCTGCCATTCGGACTTTCTCCCGGCCGGTCGGGCGTACCAATCTGGGCCATGTTTGGCAACATCAAGGCGTTTGCCGTCAAGCTCTACGGTATGCGTTTTGCCCTGGATATTCGGGCCTTGGGGCGTCTTGGATGAAGAAGCGGGTGATGCGTCCGCCCCGCCACCGGCCCCCTTGGAAACGAACTTGCCGCCTTTTGCCGATCCCTTGCTGCCTCGTGGGTGCTTTGTCTCTTCGAATCGGTTCTCTCGCGGCGCCAAGGCGTAGTGCTGCGACTGCAAAGCGGCTTCCAGGGACGGCGGCTCGACGAGTGGTACGCCAGCCTGCCACAGGGCTACTGTCATTTGGTCT
>Ga0172381_10007395_pt1 | contig 10878 bp, 19 predicted proteins | sample Leawel6488metaG_FD_119754 | JGI IMG/M metagenome (GOLD analysis project Ga0172381, IMG submission 119754) | Leachate microbial communities from a municipal landfill in Southern Ontario, Canada - Leachate well 64-88 metaG | ecosystem: Engineered > Solid waste > Landfill > Unclassified | place... | reverse complement strand
TGTTGCTGACAGGAACTGCAGACGGACCCTTAATCATTTCTTTCATATCTACGAATGTCTGGTAGTTATGCCCCATTGTAGACCAGAACGGCTTATCCCAGTACTGCATACACAGCTTTAGCGAATACCTGTCTGCCCACTCCATAGCCCTTGCTATGTCGGACTTCTTGTCGTTGATGCCGACAGATCCCTGCATCAACTGGCTGTTGATCTGCGTAGCGGTAGCAGACACACCCTGCTGGTTGCCTGTCATGATGTCGTTGAAACGTGTAATTCTCTGCGCCCTTGTTTCGTTGTCAAGCATCGTCTGTTGGACAATTTGGTTGAGACCAGGACCCGTAATAATCTTGATGTTCTCGTCAGGATTGTTGCAGTATCCAATATCGGCAGGGTTGGAATTGTACTCGTCTGCGCTCATATGCGCTCTTGGATCTACAATGATCTTAGGCTGTGCATTGAACCGGCAAGCAACCTCTACTTCGTCTGCAAGGTTGTTCTGCTGTTCCTGTATGCCTTTAAGCAAAGCACCGTCACCGTATCCATATAACTGTCCGGTAATGGGAATCATCCTGCTAAAGAAGAATGGATACTCGTTGTCTACAAAATCGTAGTACGGTTCTGACGCATCTGATTCGTCAAGGATAAAACCGTTCGCATCCATCTGTATGAGTTGCAGATTCTTTTGCTTGTTCGCCCTTGTCCAGACGTGAAGCAGGGTAAACGTGTAATTATCGTCAACAGAAACATCTGGCTTTTCTCCCTCATACCTGTTGTACCCAATAGCAAGAGCATCAGCCTTTTCGTCTCCAAACATGTCTCTTGCCCAACCAATCGTCTGGAAGCCGATCTCATGGATGATATACTCTGCATCCTGAATCTCCTTAGCATCTTTGACCCTGCCGTCTATAACAACAGAAAGCAAAGGGCAAACCGTCAGTCTTGGATAACCAGCTGGTTTGCCTTTCTTTTTAGAGTATCCCTTATCCCACGATACTGTGATAATGGCGTTCCCTAACTTGTCGTACTGCCTTGTATAGTCTTTGAAGTATTCAAGAAATCGGTTCTTTCGTCTTGCATATGCGGATGCCGCATCGTACTGGACCATGTATTTTGAGTGTGCAGGGTTGTCCGTAACATGCGTTATCTCGATATTGCCCTCGATGATGGACGCTACCTGACCCTCTATGACAGGCGTTAGGATAGCGATAAAGCTATTCGGATAATGTTCGTCGTTAGCATCCGGTTGTCTCTGGCAGGCGGCAAGTTCCTCTATCCTATCCCAAGTTCCCTTGAACTCTGACATTTCCATCTGACGAAGACGAAAGCGTTCAAGATAATATTCTCCACGCTGGTATTCTTCTTCATTCATCAAGTCTTTCCAGCTCTGGATACCCGTCTGTTCGTTATGTTTCTTCTCGTAAATCTTGACTTCCAATTAGCCTGCCTCCTTTTTTTCACCAATGGTATCTAAATAGTGCTGTCTGCTGTACACCTGCTTTTCGTCATCCCAAAAAGGGTTGGTCTTATCGACAGCATATCTATCTTTGATTATATCATTGTCTGGCAAATTGGTAAGTTTTAGCAAAATCTGCTGTAATAATGCTTCTATAGCCACTTGTTTTTCGTAGACCATTCGGATTGTTATTCCTGTAGACTTCGGTTTATCTGGCATATCTCGATACCCCCTGTTTATATCTCTTGAATCGTTCTGGATGCTCTTGCATATACGCCATTGCTGCTTCTTGTTCCATCCTACCCTCTTTTACTGCAATATTCAACTCCCCTTGCGTCCAATATCCGGTGACTTCCTCGATTTCGGCTGTCATTTCGCAAAACTGCTGTCCACAAACTTGCAACATAACGGCAGCGCACATTACATTGTCGTCATGCGCCCCAGGTTCTGCCCCCCACCAAAGCCCTTTTGCCTTTTCCTGTACAGTAAACAAAAGCATTTCATTTAGTGTTTCTACATCATTGATTAAGTGCATATTAGTTTTTGTCCAACGCACTAATTCCGTAAGCATTGAAAGTCTATTGTGTGGACCTGTAACCCAACCGTACTTTCTCTCTGTCTTTTGCGTTGTCCTGTCAGCTGCTGTAGTCCTTCTGTAAAAGTTGTCGTATCCCAATAGCTGAAATGCTGTAATTATCCATGAGTTAAAGTTAACTTCTGGCCCTACCAAAGCGTTGTTATACATCTTTGCCAGTCCATATAACTGCCATACGCACATGTCCGGTGTTTTGTTGTCTCTAAATGTAGCGACTTGTGCTCCTGTTATATTATTGCGTATATGCCCTACATAATAGTCTGACCCCTCGCCAGCCGTATCAACTGCAAGAACATACGGAGTTCTCAGCTCTGGTTGCTCATATATTTTTATCTTTCCCTTTTCCGTTTCAAAGAACGCATATGTATCAGGCAACGGCATCCCGTTAGCGTCTGTCTGATAGTCAAAATACCCTATCGTATAGGGTTCGTGTGCGTACTTAACTTTAAGATCGTCAAGCCGTTTCTGTATCTGATTAGCATCAAACACTGTCTGCCCTGTTGTGCCCCAATCGCCAAGGCAATATACCTGATAAGCATAGGGGTTAGTGTATTGCAGACGCTTTAGGTCTTCTCCGTAACTTGGTGGAAGAAACTTATTGTCAAGATATGTCGTCTTCAAGATAAGCGCATCAATGCCAGGCAACTGCAAATCGCGCATGACATAATCGTATAGCCAGTGTGTTCTTGTAACAGGATTGAAAGTAAGAATGAGTCGGCATTTTATCTCTGGATCTCTTAGTCTTCGGACAAGTTCTTCTATGACTTCCTTGTCTGGTTCTGCATTCACTTCCTCATACCATATGTCTGTAACGTTTGCATCACCAACCTTAGACCCTTTTCTTGTAAACTTGATAGATTTAATATCTTCAATATTGTCTAACCCTTCAAATAGGATTTCGTTTCCGTATATCCTGTTTATCATCTTATGCACAGGATTTTGCTTGATTTCCCAATATCCTATAAGCCCTAATTTGTCTAATCCGTTGTATACTTCAGCCCAACACGATGCTAAACAGTCGGATTTCTGGCTTCTTAAACAGACAAGATTTCGCCCCTCATACATCGTCAACTGCAACGGCAATTTTTGTCCACCGACAAATGTACTTTTCCCGGACCCTGAACCGCCGTAGTACACTTCTTTTTCGTGAACAGTCAGCAAATGTGGCAGGTAAATAGGATTGACCTTATCTGCCAGATTGATATTTGTTATTTCAGGTAACGCTTCAAGCCTTCTTGTTGCCATGTACTGCTCCCGATACGATACAACCGCAGACAGGGCATATCACCCTGTCCACGGCTTCTTCTGCGTTTTCATCGTTGGGTACTTCTACAAGATACCCTATATATACATACTTCCGTCCGTCCTTGTCGTACACATACTTATCTCGCAATCTGCATCACTCCAGACAAGTATAGTATAGCACAGACTCCCTAACTGTCAGTCTTGCCTTTCAGCTTTTCTTCCGCAACTTTCTTCCTTGCATCAAGCACAGCGTTCATAGCCTTAACAGCACTTTCGCGCTGTTCCTTTGTAAATTCATGCCGTAACGCCCTTGTCAGCTTGCTGTCAGAAATACCCCACACCTCTGCCATTTCCCACATCCTGATACCGTACTTCTTGATTGTCTGCCTCAATTCCATGTTCGCTAATCTTGTTTGCATCATTCTTCTCCTTTCATTACCCAGTCATATTCAGTATATACACTTCTTGCAAACTCGTTTATACCGTTGGCTGGTTCAAACAAAGGATACACGTCCCTAAACATCTTTACTGCTTCTTCATAAGTCGGTTCTGCGATTATGCCTTCTAACGTCAAATACATGAACACAATTCCAGGCGCACGGCTCTTGCCCTCGTTGCAATGCACAAACACTGTGCGCTTTTCTCCAAGCTGGTATTGGATCTCTTGGATAGCGGTCAAGATTATTTCGGCAGGAATGTAATTAGGATTATCCGCGTCTATCAGGTTCAAGCACAGCTCGTTACCACGCTCCGCTATCAGGTATTCTTCGCTGTCCTTTGGTGCACCACGCCCCTTGTATCCCAACGCTTGTCTGTGATAAGGCTCTTTACACGCATGGATAACATAGTCGAACTCGTCTTTGTGCGCTTCCCAATACTCTGCATCACCGCAGTACAGTCCTTCAACTATCTTTACGTTTATCATCAGTCTGCTCCTTTACTGGATACTTATTATCGTAGTTGCCTTCCTTAAAACCCTTTTCTACAAGATCAACTGCTCTCATAATAACATATTGTATGCGCTTTGAACCGAGAGCTGACTGTACATATTCATTCTTACTAACAAGAATTCCTTTACCATATCGTATGTCGCTATTCGGTACTTCCTTGTATACATGGATTTTTAGAAATACCATATCCTCATCATTTTTTGTACCAACAAAATCAAGATTAACGCCACGTTTGTTTATCTCTGCAATAAACTTGAAAATATCCACTGTATATTCTTCCATCCCTATTTCCACTCCTTCCGCTAATCCATTTCGCTTTCGTTTGTTTCGATAAACACGTCAGGATATTTTTCTTCGTATAACTGTTCGCCGGCTTTGTGTGATATGTACCCAGCTATCGCATATAAATCAGTCGCTTTCATTTTGTTAAAAACAAAACGATAACCATGTTCGTCATCAGCAAGCAACACAAAACATATACCTCGAACATCTTTTGCTTTAGTTTCTGTTAGCATTCCCATTATTTTACTTACAGCGGCTTCGTGCTCTTTGGGAATATTTAACAACATCAGCGCCACTCCTTCCGATCTACCTTTTCTTCCAGTATGTCCTTGATGTGTCCCTCGATTATCCTGCTTCGCATTTCCGATAGCTGCTCTCGCATAATGTTAGCAAGCCTTGGAGAACTAACGCCCATCTTCTGCGCCACCTCCGTCAGCTTAACCCCACTTGTCTTAGCGTACTCCTTCAGCTCTTCTCTATTCTTGTACGGCATCTTGCTTCACCCCCTCGTGTATGTTCCCTATGACTTCAAACCCGTATGATTCTAAAAATATTTTTGCCCATAAAATCACTTCTTCAACCCGTTGCCCTGCCGGATGATTTGTAGACCATAATTCAAGGTTGTCAAGTGAATTGTCTTCTCTGTTTCCATTTTTATGATGAACAGTTTCATCCCTGCGTAGTGGTCTCCCTATGTGGTTTGACATTATCATTCGATGTTCTGCAACATATGCCTTCCCTCTTCCGCTGATTGCGTTAGGATGTTCTGGATTCCATATTAAAATATACCCATTTTCCTTTATTCTCCCACCCTTCCACGCACAGGACTGTTTGCCTTGATGTGCTTTTCTTGTTGCATTGCGACACTGTGGACTTATGGTTGGTTTTTTAGGTTCCATGCCTGCTAATCTTAACGCATTCCCCCATGACGAAAATCTTTGTCTAAACAAACCAGAGCTACATGGCGTATTTACATCCGCATCCCAACAATCTCTGCTCGGTGACTCTCCATGTTCTTGTTCCCATTTCTGCAACAATAATATCAAATCCGCATCTGAAAATTTGTGGCGACTCATGAATATTCCCCTTTACTATTCCGGTTATATCTATTATATCACCTTCGTAAATTTCTGTCAATCCGTTCTTGTCGAGCAGGCCGGTGAATTGCTCAAGGACACAATCATCGAATGATACATAGTTGTGTTCTCCTGCTACATGATCGTGAAACCAGCATCCTCTTTTTTCAAGAAGAAGATTAATCACTTCGTATGTTTCTTTTTCTTTTTCTACCCACGCCCTAAACTTTATCTCCCGCATCTTAGTCACCTTCCCCTTTCTTTTGGTGTGTAGGGCTGGATTTGAACCAGCATCGTATCTTACGTCACGGTTTTACAGACCGCTTGCTTCAGCCGTTTGCATACCTACACATGATTCCCTGTCTCTACTTTTTCTCTTTAGGCACAGGGCAGGGATTTCCACCCTGCATGGGTTACTTGGCTCCGCCCTCTTTTGCAATCCTAATCGGGTTGGCTCACTTAACTTACTTAATGCAACTTAGCGTTTACGTATTCCGCCACCTGTGCCTGCCTACAACATAACATATCTTTCATTAAAAGTAAATAGCCTTTTTGTGCCAAGAAATTGCGTGTGGGTAGGCGCTATACGGGAGCGGCGGCGCGCCTGGGTTCGGGTAGCCCGGGGGGGGCATGGTATCCCTGCAGTAGATCGCGCTACATCATAGAAAAAAGCATAGGCCCTGCAAATATAGAACAGTACACAACACAGGGCTGCAGTCCGATCCGCTTCATGGTACAGGCCACCGGCCACCGGAGGCTATACGCTTCACGCCTTGCCTTGCTTCATGCCTTGCATATATGCACCCAGCATACACCTGGCGAACGCCGCCGGAGGTTTACGCGCACGCGCGCGAAGTATAGCTATATATATAACTATAGCTAACATATAGCGCATATGAATAGCGTTGCATATCTATTCACGTTCACGCCGTCCTGCAATCGTTCACAGATCGTTTACAAAGCTGTAACACGACTGTAATTGACAGGCTGTATGATGGCAGTATCAAAGCGAAAGGGGATAAAACAAATGCGTACAATCACATTATCAGAATTGCAGGAAACAGGCGTTGATTCATGGAGTGTCAAGGATAACAGTGTAAGAGGAATCACAACGAAGAACACAAGCGAAATCAAGATAGGCGATAAGGTAGTCATTGACAACTATTTCACACTGGTAACAGAATAGATCGAAACGCCTTCGGGCGTCTGGCGGTAATGCCGTCACTGAAGAGATCAAACCACACAGGAAAGAGGTAACACTATGTACACAGTTAAAGAAACACTTAACGAGTATGGAGTAGGTACTACAGCATATATATATACATATGCTATACTGCAGCCAGACGGGACTATATTGCCTGGATATGGCAATCTGACAAGCGGCACCAGGGCAAACGTCTATTGCGATCAGCGGAACTCCGGAGCAGATCACGCGACGGCCTTCGAAGCGGCACTAAATACCAGAGTGTAATATATTGCATATAGTCTATAATATATATATAGAGCAGTTTTAGAGACTGCTCTTTTTTTACTGTTTTCTTAAGTGTTTTAATATAGCTTATATATCTACGACATATATATATATAGGCAACACAGATAGATGTCCGGTTATCTGTTTTAGTTTAGGATGACAGGTATCAGGGTTTATATATATAGCCTACATACAGTTTACATATATATATAGACCTGCAGCGCGATCATGTTTTTATTGTTTGCCTGTATTATGTTAACAGACTGTTCACAGTTTAGATATTGCTTTGTAACATATATAGATTATTATTATATATATACCAGATACACAGAAGGGAGCTAAACAAGATGAAGCATCAGTCATTATACATCAGCATCGAACGCAAAGAGGACGGTTATCAGGTTACACGGCAAAAACATATTTATCCTAAATATGAAAAAGCCTGTATCTTGACAATGCTGGAAGAAGCTCATAAGTGGGCAAATAAAAAATCATCAAGTTATGGCGAGCGCGTTTGCATCGATATTATCGGCAATGGCACAGACAAATGTTTCCATCAAGTGTCAATTATGCGCTTTATCGATAACGGCGACGATTTTCGTGTTGTTTGGTTTGGCGAAAAGCAGACCGGCGAAGGAGAAACTTTTACAAAGAAGCGGGAAGCCTTGAAGCGGTTTGATGATCTTTACAAAGAAAAAATTGCTGACTTCATTGATTATCAGGAAGAGGCATAATACCGCAGCCGAGACCGGCGGCAATACCGGTCAGAAAGGTTATGCCATGAAAACATACACGGCAGAATTGAGCAGTCTTAAAGAATTGCAGGAGCTTATCAAACAGCTGGAAAGCAGGGGCACATGGTATTATATCCACCAGGAAACAGCGCCCTATATCATCGAATACAGAACAGCTTGATTATTAACAGATCGTGTTTATTCTTGTAACAGTAGCGTAACAATACTATTTTATCATGTATATATAAGGCCGACAGGCCGGAAAGAGGTCAGACAATGTCTTACAACGAATTAAAAGAAAAACAGCAACAAGAGGTTAACGCGTTCCCGCTTATGTTTGCTTTTGGGCAAAAACAGTTTGACGAAATGCTTGAAAAAAATAACGTAACAGCCAAAGAGATATATAGCATCGGTGCAGGCGGCTATGTCCGAAAAACAGACGCGCAAGCAATGAGCGATATGTTCAAACGGCACAGCCAAGAACTGACAGAAGCCAGAAAACAAAACAAGTTTTTACAGGAGTCCTTCTTGTACGAAATGGCTAATCATGAATACTGCATCACGTTTGACCGCGAAGAAGTGTTGTGCGCTTGCGGACTAACTGAATCGGATTATCAGACTAATGCAGATGTCCGTAAAGCGTGGAAAGCCGCACGTAATGAATACGCAAATCAGGTTGAAGTTGGCTAATCATCCATCTGTTTATATCCTGTTCCTGCTCATATGTCATCATATGGGCAGACAAGAGGACATAAGCAAAAAGCAGGAAAGGAGCAAGGACATGAAAGAACAGCAGCCTATCACAACGCCATCAGGGAACACGGTTTACAAAACACGCTATCAAGCCGAGAAGTACCGCAGGCATGGCATGAAAACGATTCAGGTCTATGACGGATATTTGAACGTAACCAAAGAGGGTTACAGGGCCATTCTAAGGGCCAGAAGGGGATAATATGAAACAGCCAACAGATGAGCAGTTTGATAATGCTTTAGCAGTCATCATTGACGAAGATAATCCAAGGGCAGCCAATTTGTTGTCAATTCCTGGCATTTATGAAATCTTGTCAGAATACTACAATAATGACGTTCTTGATTATCTGGCAAGCGAACAGGAAGAAAGCGAGGACGAAGAAGAATGAAAACATTTAGAACCTGGACAAAGATAAGGAACGCCCTGAAGCTGACACGCCCGAAAGTCAGACTACGGCGCATCGAGATTAAGCGCGTATAAGAGGTGAAAACGATGAAAACAAAGCATTATCCAATGGGATCGGACAACTTCAAGTGGAATTTAACGATTGCAGTAGATCAGAAACGTGATTCTTATAAGTATGTTTTCTTTGACAATGAAGATGACCAATACATAGCCACGGATTGCTGGACAGCGGCAACGGTGAACGCGCTTGATAGAACCATTGAAAACATATTGGCAAGACCAGAACGCATGGAATCATTGTCAGATTTTAACAAAATGCTGATGAACACGTTTTACTGTCCATTGTTTTTTCATGGCAATATATACGCCCCAAGGCTACAGGACGGCGTTTTATTGCTTGCAGCAAGAGAATAGTCAACACAAGCGCGTATAAGCGCAGGGAAGCCCCTTGCATGGTACGATGGTATAGAATGACCACCAACACCGTCAAGGGGCTTCTACACGCCTTGCAGAGCCTTGCAGGGCTATCCCTGACTATCCTCTACCTCATAGATTCGCCTTGAAGCGCTTTGATCTATAGGCTGACCGTCTATCGTGATAGAGATAGCAACAGCAGCAGCAGACGGCAACGGCGCGTTGTCTCTGTATTCCGGTTTATATGCTTTGACGACAAACATACGATCAAGACCGGCAGACGGATTATTGACAGCATTTTCTAAGATCAAGGCTTCTGCCTGTTCCGCTTGCATGGACTTGATAGCTTGTAACGATTCCTTGTAAGCGGTTGAACCGGTTTTGCCCCATAGAGCAGGGCAGATCCGACTGATTTTCAAAATATCCAGAATGCGGAAAGGCATAAGACCATGAACCAGACCGATCAGGTAAAGCCCTTGCGCGCAAGTAAGTTTGCTATCTTCGGGATCGTCCGATTGACTTGCAGGAACAAGAAACTTATCGGCGTGTTCGTCTGCGGTGAACAGCTTGATAACGTCAACAGACACAGCTTGAGCATGAGCGATAAAATCGTGCTCCGACTGATTGTCGTATGCGTCTGGATCTATGTCCATAACGGATTGAGCCAGCATATAGCTATCCGTTTCCGTTTCATCACCAGTCGAGATCATAGGCGTGTCAGGTCGATTGACCAGAGCAGCCGCCAGGTATCTGGATAGATCGTATCTTTTATCGGGTTTATCAGCCATTGTTAAACACCTGCCTTTGATATATAGTGTAACATATGAACAAATTGTAAACAATATCTAAAATAGTATAGACAACGTTGAACAGGTATGCTACTATTATATCAGTCACAACGACTAAGAGAAAGAGGGTGTAAAGATGGAACAAGAGGCAATTCTGGCATTTCGCCAGTATGTAGAGGCATTAGGCAAAGCACACGCTATCAGGCAGTACATGAAGCAGAAAACAGAAGTCAACATTTTAGGGCTGGATCGAGAGATTCATGTATATGAAATTGGAACACTGAAAGAGCTTGCCACGGAGTACAAAGAACAAGTTGTCATGATTCCCGCAGCGGCAGGGCTGAATTACAAAACATACGCCAGTTTTCAAGCAGTCAGCCGTGAGCACGGAATCTCTTTCACGGTTTTTTGCTACACCGACATTAGAACAGAGGCCGAATCATGATAGCCAGTGCCGAGAAACGGCAGGCGTTAAGCATTGAGTATCTTGTGCATCTTGTTGAGCGCATTGAAGAACGGTCACATAACATTGACGGAATAATCGAAGACGCAGCGACACGGGAGATATTGCACAACGCAGAAAGGCAGACAGCATGAACCCGATAGACCTGATTGACAAGAAGCTACAGGACGACAAGAGCCTGCTGCGTTTGGCAATGGCTATGAAATTCGCTATGCTGTTTGCAGAAGTAGAGGATGATGAAAAATGCTCAG